>Ga0187887_10001561_pt1 | contig 19453 bp, 17 predicted proteins | sample June2016WEW_7_10_FD_132977 | JGI IMG/M metagenome (GOLD analysis project Ga0187887, IMG submission 132977) | Peatland microbial communities from SPRUCE experiment site at the Marcell Experimental Forest, Minnesota, USA - June2016WEW_7_10 | ecosystem: Environmental > Terrestrial > Soil >... | reverse complement strand
GTATTTGATCATTTCTATTTCCGTGCCGGGGTTCAACATGTGAAAGTGTACCTCATCCATGATGGCGCGCATGAGGAATATCCCTCGCCCCGAACTGCGCAGAATATTCTCCGGCGCCAGCGGATCGGGCACCGTATCCGGATCCAATCCCGGCCCCTCATCCGCAATCTTAAACCTCAGTGCCTCGTCATTGAGCTCGTAGCTCCAACGAACGTGCTTGGACGGATCGTTCTTGTTGCCATGCAGAATCGCATTGATGACCGCCTCGCGCACCACCATCGCAATCTGGCTGGACGTGTCGTCGTCGAACCCAGCCTCACGCGCCAACCCCTCGGCCTTCGCCTCTACCAGGTCCACGCTCGAGAGCTCAGACTCCAACTTCATGCTGCCTCGGTTTGTCGTCGAATCGGTCAACCTCGCCCGTCCTCCTGTGGAGTGTACCTTGTCCGATTCCAACAACGGAACAAGGCCCTGCAAATATTTTGTCTCTCTGGTATTTTGTCACTCTGGCGCGATGCGCACTGGCCGGAAGGTCGTGCCATGAGCTAGGATCACTGACATGCCGGACAATATAGCCACGGACGACCGCGATGAAGCGCTCTTTGCCCAGCAGCAGGTGGTGCGCTTACAGGCGCTGCTCGAGGCCAGCCGGCTCATCCATTCGACCATCGTTCTCGACGATGTATTAAACACGGTGCTTCAGATCGTCGTCCGCGAGTTGGAGTTGGATGGGGCATTCTTCAAGCACTTCCTCAACAGCTATGGCGATGTTCCACAGACGTTCTCCGTGCCGGAGCCCGATGCCACGGGCCATCCGCTGGTTGAACGGACGGGGGACACAGGTTTGTGGATCCGTTTTCCGCTCAACGATAAGACCGGCGCAACGTTCACGGAACTGATTGTCATTCGTCCGGCAGACCGAACGCTGACACTGGATGAACTCGACTTCATTGAAAGCCTGGCGATCCAGGCTTCGGTGGCCATCGAGAACGCCCGCTTTCACGAGCGGATGGTGCTGTGGCAGCGGGTGGAGAGCGACCTTGCCTCGGCGCGCCAGGTGCAACGAAGTTTGTTGCCGCAGGAGATGCCAAATATCCCCGGGTATTGCATGGCCATTAAGCAGGTGACGTGCTACGAGGTGGGCGGGGACTACCTGGACATCGTCCCGATGGCGAGCGGAAAGACCACGATCGTGGTGGCCGATGTTGCCGGCAAGGGACTGGCGTCGGCACTGGTTGGCACGAGTTTTCGTTCGGCGTTTCGCGCCATGGTGAACGCGGGTATTCCTCTGCTTGAGATTGCGACGCGCATGAATCTTCTGCACTTCAACGAAGGGGAGCAGTCGAGGCGGCGTTACGTTACGGCGTTCTTTCTGCAGTTGGATCCCGCGACCGACACGATGGACATTGTGAATTGCGGTCACAATCCGGCGTTTCTGATGTCGGTGAGCGATCCTGGAAGCGAGCCTGTGCTGGTTAAGAAGATTGGCGCGTCGGGAACGCCGGTAGGCTTGTTGCCCTTCAGCACCTACGAGGTCGAAAGTTTCTCGTTACCCGTTGGGACGCGATTGCTGCTGTATACAGACGGGATGACCGAGGTATTTCGCAGCGACGTGAAGGGCGGGACGGATGACGAGTTCGGCGAGGATCGTCTGCTGCAGACGTTTCTAAAGTGCCCGGAGTGCATTCCGGAAAGGATTCTGGACACAGTTTGGTCGACGCTGGACGAGTTCGGCAATCAGGAGCAGTCCGACGACATGACCGCGATGGTGTTGATGAGAGAAGCGTGAGCGAGGCTACCAGTGAGCGATAAAGCGAACCGCCGCAAAGGCGATAAATTTCCGAGCAGCATCGAGCTGCGACTTCCCTCGCGTCTGGGCTACGAAAAAGTAGCGATGAACACGGCAGCCAGCGTGGCGCGCCTGATGGGGTTCAGCGAAGAGCGCGTCGACGACCTCAAGACCGCCGTCGCCGAGGCCTGCATCAATGCCATGGAGCATGGGAACAAGCTGGATGAATCGCTCATCGTCGGCGTCGTTCTCTCGATGGACGCCAACTCGCTCGAGGTCAAGGTCACCGACAATGGCGAAGGTCCGCAGAGCAAGACGCATGCCCCCGACATCGACAAAAAAATGCTGGGCGAAGAAGACGCTCGCGGCATGGGAATGTTCCTCATCCAGGCCCTGGTGGACGAGGCCGAGTGGGTCAGTTCTCCGCCGGCCGGCAGCTACGCCCGGATGGTCATTCACCTCAGCAACCCGCCCGCCTAGCCGCTCGTCTGGCTATAGAATGGTCGGAACATCGGAGAGAGCATGCCGGAACTAGTTACCCGCGTTATCGTTGAAGAAGTCCCCTGCGCCACTGGCGATCCCATCACCGTGATGCGTTTCTCGGGTGACATCACCAGCGCCTCGCAGCCCGCGGTCATCGGCACCTACGAGGGCCTGCCCGACAGCGTCAAGCGCATCCTGCTGGATTTTTCCAAGGTCGAATACCTTAACTCCAGCGGCATCGCTTTAGTCATCCAGATGATGATCGCCGCCAGCAAGCGCGGACAGAAGATCCACTCCTTCGGCCTCAGCCCGCACTTCACCAAGGTCTTCACCATGGTCGGCATCACCAAGTACACCACCCTGCATGCCAATGAAGCCACCGCCTGCGCTGCGTTTAATTAGCTTGCGGGTTCGAGCACTCGATCGTGCAGGCGTTTAGAGCTTGAGAGTGGCTTCGTGCCAGTGGTACACTCAAGGATGGAATAAGGTGTATGCGCCGCAACGCGCAGGGTTTGTTTTCGGCACCATCCGACCACTTCGCCGCGCTTGCGGTCATAAGGCTAATGCTTCGACCATGTTGATTCTTCTAGTGATTCTGCACATTATCGTTTGTCTGTTCCTCATCGGCGTCGTTCTCATTCAGCAGGGAAAGTCGGCGGACCTTGCGGGCGCGTTTGGCGGACAGGGCTCGCAGACGGCATTTGGACCTCGGGGTGCGGCGAATCTGCTGACACGCCTCACGACGTGGTCGGCCATCATCTTTATGCTGACCTCCATCGGACTCACCATTGTGATGTCGCACGCGAGCAACAGCCGCTCGGTGCTCTCCAATGTGCCCAGCCAGTCGACGCCTGCGAAGAAGTAGCGCTGAGCGTTTTGGTCTCCGAAGCGCAGGCATTCAGCCTGCGCTTTCGCATTTCCGGATGGATTTTGAGCAGGAGGAGCTTCGATGATTCGCGAAACGTTGGCGGTGGGTCTACTCGGATGCAATTGCTCCATTCTTGGCGACGAGCAATCTCGGGAAGCCATCGTCGTGGACCCCGGATACGACATTCCGCGCATACTTACCTTGCTCGCGAAACATAAACTTACCGTGACGAAGATTCTCATCACGCACGCGCATATTGACCATATCGCGAGCGCTCTGCAACTCAAGGAGATTACCGGTGCGCCGATCCTATACAGCCAGGCCGATCTGCCACTGGTGGCAATGATGGACGCGCAGGCTGGGATGTTTGGGCTGCCCGTGCCCAAGGTTCTTCCGCCGGATCATTCGCCCGCGGATGGCGAGGCTGTTGAGGTTGGTGCGATCAAGGGGAAGGTGTTGTACACACCCGGACATTCGGAAGGCAGCCTTTGTCTCTATGTACCGGATGAGCACTTGCTGCTGGCTGGCGACACGTTGTTTGCCGGGGGAGTTGGCCGCACGGATTTCCCCGGAGGCAATACGGGGAAGCTGCTTGCGAGTATTCATGACCGGCTGTTGACGCTTCCGGATGAGACGGTGGTGGTTCCTGGACATGGTGCGATGACGACCATTGGGACCGAGCGGCAGACCAATCCGTTCCTGGTGTGAGGGTGCAGTCGCGAGGGTCTAGTCGGTGGGAAGAAGCTGAAGACCTGCCGCCCAGATTTCGGGGGGAGTTAGAAGGCTGACCACCGCTCTTGCGTCACCCAGGCCATAGAAATCGCCGGGCTGGACCAGAACTCCGCGATCGAGCGCTGCCGAGACGAATTCCCTGCCGCCGATGGTGCGAGGGACACGAAGGACTGCGGTCCAACCGGCCTGCATTGCGAGTCTCTCGATCGAGGTGCCCTGCAGACGGCTATCGAGGATAGCCAGATTGGAGCGCATGCGGTCACGGATCTGCTGCTGCAAGGAGTGGCGCGTTTCGAGCCAGGTGGTGAGAGCGTGTTGCACGGGGGCGTTCATCGAGAGGAAGGTGTCGGCGATGATCTCGATCCGCCGCATTGCCTCGGCTACGTGCGAGGAAGGACCACAGGCTGCGATCCAGGAGGCCTTCATCTGTGGCAGGCCGCAGACTTTGCTGATGCCGCTCAGGACGAAGGTGAGGCAGCGGGATTCTCCGGTCGCGAAACTCGGCTCAGGCGCTGCGATGGCATAGTCGAGAAAGACCTCGTCGACAATCAGGGCTATGCCGCGGTCGGCGCAAAGAGATTCGAGCGCAGCGCGTTCGTGGGGTGAGGCGAAGTTGCCGGTTGGGTTGTTGGGATGGACGACGATGATGGCTCGCGTTCTTGCGGTGATGGATGCTGCGAGCGCGTGGAGATCGATGGACCAGCCGTGTCCTGAGATGAGGTCGGCGTTGGGATCGTAGAGCAGCGGGTATTCACGGAGCTGCACGTCGTCGAGCCGCGCGATGAAGTCGAAGAGCGGATAGCTGGGGCTGGCAACGAGGACCTCGTCGCCTGGATTGCAGAGGAGGCGGAAGAGAAAACTGTAGGCCTCGCTGGTGCTTGTCGTGAGGCAGATGTGGTCGAGCGGAATGCTGGCGCCGGCGTCGCTGTAGTAACGTGCGACGGCCTCGCGAGCGGTGGTCATGCCGAACGGATCGGGCTCGTAATCGAGAGCCTGGGGATTGTGCAGGGGGGCTAGCAGCGCCGCGGCATCGTACTCGAATCCGCAATGAGTTGGATTGGAAACCGTGAGGTCGAAGAACTCGCGGCCTGACGCGCGGCGCTGGCGGATTGCTGCTGTCAGCTCGTTCTCGGCAAGGTTCCAGTTGGTGCGCTCGGAGAAGTTCATCGGACCTGTTCAAAGTCTCTCATGTCGCATGGTTCGATCGGCTCGCCCATAGAATGGACGCATGGCGGATGAATCCAAGATCAAGATCAGCGCGGTGCTGTTCGACTATGGGATGGTGCTCAGCAGCATTCCGGAAGAGCTGCATTGGCGCGCATTGGAGCGCGTTCTGGGCGCTGAGGAGAAGGCTTTTCAGGCGGCTTACTGGAAGTATCGAGATGCTTATGATCGCGGAGCGCTGAGTGCGCAGACTTATTGGGAGACCGTCGCTCGCGATCTCGATAAGCCGATCGATGCAAGTGTTCTACATGCGCTGATCGATGCGGATACGAACGTCTGGACACAGCCAAACGTGGAGATGATGGAGTGGGCCGCGCGATTGAATCGGGCTGGAATCAAGACTGGGATTCTCTCGAATATCGGCGATGCGATGGAGCTTGGTGTGCTCGGGCGCTTCCCTGCACTGGCCGAATTTACGCATCATACTTTTTCGCATCGGCTCGGGATTGCGAAGCCCGATGCGGGGATTTATCGGCATGCGGTGGAGGGGCTGGGGGTACCGGCGGGGGAGATTTTATTTGTGGATGATCGCGAGGAAAACATCGTTGCCGCACGAGCAGCGGGCATGGTAGCGGTGCAGTACCTGGGGCACGGGGGGTTTGTGGCGGAGATGGGGAGGCTGGGGCTGGGGTCGCTACTGAGGCTTTGATCCGGACGCGACCGGTTCGAGCTGGATGGGGACGCGCTCTACGATCTCGATGCCGAAGCCCTGCAGGGCTGGGACGTGCCTGGGGTGGTTGGTGAGCAGGCGGATCTTGCGGATGCCGAGGTCGGAGATGATCTGGCCGCCGAGGCCTACCTGGCGGAGGATGCGCTGGTCGGGGGCGCTGAAGGGTTCAGGTTCGGTGCCGCGGACGGTGCGGTGGATACAGAGCTTCGCGGGGTGGGCGGAGCGGTCGATGGTGAAGCCGCGCTGGGTGTGGTGGAGATAGACGAGGGCTCCGACTCCGGCGCGGGCGATCTCGCGGAGGCTGGCATCGACGGTGGCGCGGCAGTCGCAGGCGGTCGAGCCGAAGACATTGCCGGCGAGGCAATGGGTGTGGACGCGGACCAGGACAGGTGTGTCGGACTTGGCCGCAGCGGCTACGTCGCCGAAGGTGAGGGCGATGTGGGACTCTTCCCCGGCGCCGAGGTCGGCCGTCTGGATGTCGCTCTCGTAGGAGAGCATGCGGAAGTCGCCGTATTCAGTGGGTAAGACGCCCTCGGCGATGCGGTGGATGTAGCGCTCGTTGGCCATGCGGTAGCGGATGAGGTCGGCTACGGTGACCATCTTGAGGCCGTGGGTTTGGCAGAAGATGGTGAGGTCGGGAACGCGGGCCATGGAGCCGTCTTCGTTCATGATCTCGCAGATGACGCCGGCGGGGATGAGGCCGGCCATGCGGGCGAGATCGACGGAGGCTTCGGTCTGGCCGGCGCGGACGAGGACTCCGCCCTTGCGGGCGCGGAGCGGAAAGACGTGGCCCGGGCGGGCGAGGTCGTGAGGCGAGGAGTTGGGGCTGATGGCTACCTGGATGGTGTGGGCGCGGTCGGCTGTCGAGATGCCGGTGGTGACGCCTTCGCGGGCCTCGATGGTCTCGGTGAAGGCGGTCCCGAAACGGGAGGTGTTGTCCTGGGTCATGGGACCGAGGCGCATGTAGTCGGCGCGCTCTTCGGTGAGGGTGAGGCAGATGAGGCCGCGGCCGAAGCGGGCCATGAAATTGATGGCTTCGGGGGTGCAGAACTCGGCGGCGATGGTGAGGTCGCCCTCGTTCTCGCGGTCTTCATCGTCGATGAGGACGATCATGCGACCGGCGCGGAGTTCGTCGAGGGCTTCGGGGATGTCGATGAATCCAGCGGCGCGGTCGGTCATAGATGATCCGGGGGGCCACCCCTCCCCCCTCATTGGTGGCGCATTCAAGTGCTTTAGAGGGTGGACTCGATCTCGAAGCCCCAGGCCTCGAGGAGAGCTTCGGGGATGTACTTGGAGTTCTTATTGCGGCGGGCCCACTCGCGGAGGCGGGTGGAGCGGATGTACTGGTCGGGAGTGAGTTTGTACTCTTTGACGACCATCTCGAAGGAGGTGATGGTGGGCACGACGGGGCCGATGGGCTCCGGCTTGCCCCAGTTGGGATTGCCGCGGCGTTTTGCCATGGATTCGTTTCCTCGCTGTTCAGGCGGCTTGTTGCCGCAACACTTCATTTTATCACTTTTGGGCGAGGGAAGCCGGGGCGTTTTGGGGTGGAAACGCCATCGAGTGGAACCCGGCGGGATGGGCTGGCCGGGATCGAAACGCGGGCGGCCAACTGTTCCAAATCACTACAGCATTCCATGTCGGCCTCGTGGTGCCGATACAAGCATTTAGAAGGGATTACACCCCCCTGTACCGATGGAGGAGCACGGACGTTGAGATCTGCTCGCAGCTTGAGGAAGAACCGTTCTGGGGGCAAGCATTACCCGGTCCCCCGGAACATCGACCGAAAGGAAGTTCTATGAGGAAAATAGCGGCAGAGCACAAGCTGATGGCGTGCATGGCGGCGATCCTGCTGATGATGGCGATGGTGGGCGTGGCGTCCTACTCGGTCCTCTCGGTGATCAACAGGACGTTCGAGATTGCGGTGAACTCCACCGCCCGGAAGCTCTGGCTGGCCGGCGACATCAATATGGCTGCGGGCGATATGCTGGCAGCCCAGCGGGGAACCCTGCTCTATGCGAACACGCCAGAGGCCGAGGCCGATCTGCGGCTGTTCGAGGTACGATCTGCGTTGGTGAATCGGGACGCCGCCGAATTGAGGTCGCTATCGGTCAATCAAGAAGAACTGAAGATCATTGGAATCGTCGAAGACAGCAATACGTCCTACCGAGAGGTGGTCGAGCATATCCAGCAACTGCAGGTATCCGATTTGGCGGACAGCAGGAAGGTGGCGGAGTCTTATAAGAGGATCGACGAGATCACCGACCAACTCGAAGTTCTGGAATCGAACCGTCTAAGAGAAGCTCTCAGCAGTACCCAGAGGCTGCTACGCTATGGCCGCATCGTGTGGCGCGTGTGTGCGGGGATTGCGTCGCTGGTGGTGCTTTTCGCGCTCCAATCCATTCACGTCATGGGAGAGGCACTGCAGGCTTCGGCGGAACAGGCTCGTGCTTCGGCGCATCAGGCTCATGCCTCGGCGGAACAGGCGCTTGCCTCGGCAGAACAGTTGAGCGCCTCGAATGCCCTTTTCCGGTTGATCTCGGACAACATGCCCTGCGCGGTTTGCATCTTCGACATGGAGGGAAATGTCAAGCGATGGAACACCAACTTCCTGGGCTACTCGTTCGAGGAAATGCTCAAGACCGGCGTCCTCCCCGCTGTTGAGCCGGACAGTTTAGAGGCTGTGAAACAGTCTATCGTGAAGACCCAGGAAAGTGGATACGCCGAGACCGAGGCGTACATCAGGTCCAAGGACGGCAGAAGGATTCCAACCTATCTGACGCATCGCCGATTTGAGTACGAGGGAGAGCCGTGCATTCTGGGCGTGGCCGTCGATATGAGCAAGCAGAAGAAGGCTGAGCAATACGGCCGGCTGCAGCAGGCGGCTTTGGAGTCGGCGTCGGAGGGAATCGTAATCACGGACGCGACGGGAAAGATTGAATGGGCCAACCACGCATTTACCACGCTCACGGGCTACGCATTGGATGAAGTACTGGGAGTCAATCCGCGCATTCTGAAGTCCGGAATGATGGATCGCGCCTTTTATCAAGTGCTTTGGAGCACCATCCTGGACGGCCGAAAGTGGTCTGGCGAATTGTGGAACCTCAACAAAGACGGCAACCTGTACGGCGAAGAGATGCACATCGCTCCGGTGCGAGCCATGGACGGACGCATCAGTAACTTTGTTGCGGTGAAGCACGACATCACTGAACGCAAGCAGGCTGAGGCACAGGCGGAGCGTGCGAAGCAAGGGTTGGTGTCGCTCAACAAGGAGCTGAGGGAGGCGAACGAACACATTCTCAAACTCTCCCAGACAGACGCGCTGACGGGACTGGCGAATCGGCGGACGATTGACGAACGGATGCGTTACGAGACGGCGCGGGCTGACCGGCTGGGCTGTGCCTTCAGCGTGATCCTGGGCGACCTGGATCATTTCAAATCGATCAACGACGAGTTTGGGCACCTGGTGGGAGACCGGGTGCTGGTGGCGGCTGCCGGAGTGTTAGCCCATCAGGCTCGATCTTACGATCTGCCAGCGCGATTCGGAGGCGAGGAGTTCATGGTGCTCTTGCCCGAGAGCACGTTGGAGGACGCCATGACGATCGCGCAACGGATCCGAACCGCTATTTCCGGGGTTGCGGTGCCAGAGGTGACGCGGCAGATCACGATGAGCCTGGGAATTTCTACGTGGGGACATGGAGACACGCTGGGCGCGCTGGTGGGCCGCGCGGATGCCGCGCTTTACCAGGCGAAGAGGCGGGGCAGGAATCGAGTGGTGGCCCAGACGAGCGATATGCCAGCGACGATTGCAGGCCACATGCTCGCCCGGACGGCAGAGGGGGCGCTGGTCAAGAGTGCATGAGCGAAGCTGCGGGCGGCTGACGTTTTCGTGGCGGCGGGTGCGGCCGTCGCGGCCTATCGGGTGTAGCCGAAGACGCCGCAGAGGTTGGAGTTGGTGGTGAGCGCGTCAGTGGTGAGGACGGGCATTTGGGAGGTGGAGAAGAAGGCGAGCTGGAGGCTGCGGCCGGTGGAGTAGGTGGCCAGCCACTGGGTGTCTTCGGGGCCGCAGAGAGTGTTTTTGTGCAGCATCTTCTTGTCCGAGGGGATGCTGAGGCGGTAGAGGTTGCCGCTGCCGGAGGCGCTGGCGTCGGCACCGAAGGCGGCGCTGAGTTCGGCCGCGGTGAGAGTGCGGATCTGCGCAATCCAGTAGGTGGAGAAGTTGATGGAGATCTTTTCGCCGGTTAGGGCGACGTCGCCGGTGATGTGTTTGGCGGTGGTGCTGTTGGCGCGCCAGTAGCCTGCATCCTGCGCAACGGACGGAATGGAACAGGAGAGAGAAAGGGCGAACACAACAGACAGCAGCTTGAAACGCTTCATGATTCAAGCATGACACTCGCGGGGCGGTTGAGCAACCCGTTGCGTGCGCGGCGGGAATGTGATGAGACTGTGGGGCTTAGTGAATCGGGTTGGGGATAAGTGCGTGCGCGGATGGGCGATGGATATCGGGAGCTGCGGGCGGGATGGTAGAGTTTCTGCACCATGGAGAGTCGCTGTTTGTTCAGTGTGTGCAGGGGTTTGGTGATGGCTGCGGTGGTGGTGTCGGTGAAGGCACAGACTCCAGCCACGCCGAGTGCGGGGCAGGACGAGGCGCCCACCGTGCTGCAGATGACGGTGCGGCGTGTAGTGCTGGATGTGGTGGTCACCGATGCGAACGGGGCGCCGGTTTCCGGTTTGACCGAGGGAGACTTCACTGTTACGGAAGATGGGAAACCGCAGAAGATTGTGGCGTTTGACGCGGCGGGGTTTTCAGCGGACATGGACTATGTACCGCCGTCGCTGCCGCCGCAGCCTGCGGGGACCTACATCAATCTGCCTGCGACGCCGGAGAAGGGGCCGCTGTACGTGCTGCTCTATGACCTGGTGAACATGGACAGCGCAGACCAGATGAACACGCCGATGGATCACAGTGCGCAGTTGTTCGCGCGGAAACAGCTGATCAAGTTTATCGAGAGCAAACCGGAGGGGACGCGGTTCGCCATCTTTGTGCGCTCGGATGGGCTGCATTTGGTGCAGGGATTCACGGCCGATAAGGCGCTGCTGTATCGCGCTGTCGATCCGCATAATCCCAGGGCTCATATTCCAGTGGTGTTTTTGAATGGAGAGAACTTTGGGCGGGGCGACAGGATGTCTGCGCTCGATACGCTGCACTCAATTGCAACGTACCTGGATGGACTGAGTGGGCGCAAGAATCTGATCTGGTTTGCGTCGCAGTTTCCCTTATCGCTGTTTGCGGCGGATACGGATGGGGTGAACTTCCAGGAGGAGACCAAGGCGACGCTTGATCTGCTGGCGCACGATCAGATTGCGCTGTATCCCGTGGACGGCCGCGGGGTGCCGTACCAGGACTCGCACGCGCAGATCGCGAACAGTCCGCACAGCGACACGGTGACGTCGCCGCAGGAGGCGGGGTCGGGAGGGCCGACTGGCTCGGGGGCCGTGGGTAACTCGCCTTCGACGAGCAGCTCGTTTGTGCAGGGGAGCTCGGTGGTGAATGACAGTTTCAATACGATGGACGGTATTGCTCGCGAGACGGGCGGCCAGGCGTTTTACGGCTTCAACGATGTGGCACAGGAGCTGGTGAAGGCGACCGAAGGCGGGGAGATGTATTACACGCTCGCGTATGCACCGACGAATCTTAGCTACGACGGCAAGGTGCGGAAGATTCACGTGGGGCTGACGAAGAAGGGCTATGCGCTGTCGTATCGGCGATCGTATTACGGGACGGAGACGCAGCAGGCGGCGGTGGCTGCGACGGCGGATCAGTACGCGGTGCCGAGGGCGACAAAGTCGACCGATGGGAAGTCGTCACGGAAGGATTCGCCGGCGGTCAATGTGGTGAAGGATTCTCTGTCTGCTCATATGGAATACGGCGCGCCCGAGGAGCATCAGCTGGTGTTCGTGGTGGAGGCGCAGGCGGTGGGAGCTCCGGCAGAGGGCACGACCGAGCAGATGGCCGAACTGGCGACTGAGCCCGCGTACTTCAAGTCGCGGAGGAGGTCGGCGGCGGTGGTGCCGCTGCGTCCAATTCCATTGCAGAAGGATTTGTTCAGCTTCAACATTCCTACGGGGCAGTTCAAGGGGGAACGTTCGTTGAACCTGGAGCTGGCGGCGGGGGCGTACGACGCGGAAGGGCGGCTGATGAACGCGTTCGTGAGGATCGCGAAGAAGGATCTGGAGGAGACGCCGGGCGCGCCTGACTCGTTGCCGTTCTTCCGCGTGGAACAGGAGCTCGAGGTGCCGGTAGGCGCGACCTCGCTGCGCGTGGCTGTGCGGGATGCGACGAACGATCGCACTGGCGCCATGGAGATTGCGTTGCCGCTGCCGCGCGGGCAGACGGGGCGGTGATGGCGAATTCCCTGCTGACGATTACTGGTTGGGCGGCGGGGTGGCTTCAAGTTTGGGAGCGGGGAGGCCAACGAATGCCGTGAACCGACCGCGATCGGCTGACCTCAGCTTCCATTTTTGTCATTGCGCATAGACCTTCGGTTGTGTAGAGTACCCAGCACGAGAGACTGGCGGAGCGCGTGCGCCTTTCTGTCAATGGCTTCCGGTTCTACCCGCTGTGGAGGATCCATGCAAAGACCTACGCTCGCATTGGTAGTATTCGTCTCGCTTCTTGGACTTGCAGGAAGCGCAAAGGCTGACACGATCTCGTTCAGCTTTGTCTCAACACCGAACAGTAGCGGAACCTACGTGGACGCTTCCGGGACGTTTACGGGTGTGATCGCGCCGTCCCCGTACCCGGCCGAACTAAGTGACTTTGTGTTGAGTGGTGGAACGATCACGGTCGTCAGCAATGTCCCTCCTACACCCAGCGTGCCATATTCTTATCCGCAGACCCCGGAGCTGAATGGATCCTCGGACGCCTCCCTCGGCAGCGGTGTCTTCGAGTTTAGCAATTCGCCTAACGGGATAATCGTGTCCACCTTTTGTTGTTCATTAAACCAGGTGGGTTTCCTCATGCCGGGGAATCCCGCCTATGGCGGCGGATTCGTGTTCGAGATTAACGCGTCAGGCCTCAATGGAGCACCGGGTAACAGTGAGATTGTCGCTGGTGATGGCGGTAACGGGCCCGATCTCTATGTAATCGACGGCACACTCACGCTATCGGGACAAGCGGGGCCCTATGATCTAACCCCCGAACCGCCCTCTTGGTTTCTGCTTGGAAGCGGCGTTGCCCTGCTGGGGTTCATGTTTCTTCGCAGATCCATGGCCGTCCAGCAGATGTCATGACTCGGGCCGTTCCCTGCTGACGATTACTGGTTGGGCGGCGGGGGTGGCGTGTTGGTGATGGGCTGGGGCGCGGCTTCAGGCTTGGGAGCGGTGAGGCCGGGGATGGCTGGAGCCTGCGTTATGGATCCGGAGGCAGCTTCGGTGATGCTGATGTTGTAGCGGTCCAGGGTGGTGGCCATGAGCTGGAGCAGCGCGGCGCGATCTTTGGCGTAGGCGGCGGTGGCGGAGATGAGGGAGTTGTCCGCGATGGCGAGGTTTCTTCCCTGCTGCAGAACGTTGGCGCTGGTGGAGGCGCCGAGCTTGTACTTCTTCTGCTCGGCGATGAGGCTCTGCCCGGCGTAGTCATGCTGTGCCTGCGCGGCGGCTACCTGGGCGCGATCATTGGTGAGGGCGTAGCGGGCGTTGATGATCTGGATGCGGATCTGGGTGTAGAGCTGCTGCAGGCGCATCTCGGATTGGCGGAGCTCCATCTGGGAGCGAGCCTGGTCAGCCTGTGCGGTGCGATTGCGGAGAGGGATGGTGAGGTTGACGCCGACTCCTTTGTTGGGGGAGCTGTTGTTGATGAGATTGTTGAGGGCGGTGCCGTAGCTGATGGAGGGGAAGGTGCCGGGAGGATAGGGGGTCGAGGGTCCCGTCCCTCCGAACTCTATCGCTCCGGGGTTCTGAGCGCCGGCGAGGCCGGTGGCTCCATAGAAGGCGAAGGCGTCGAGGACGGGAAGGAGACCATTCTTCTCAGCCTTGATGGTGATCTTATTGTTCTTCATGTTGAGAACAGCCTGCTCGATCTGGGGGTTGTTGGCGTAGGCTTCCGCGATCAGGCTTTCAATCGGCTGGTCCTCTTCGGAGAGGCGGTCGAGAGCGACGCGGTCGGTTGGAATCACGGGCGCAGCGGAGAGCTGGGGATCGTTGAGGTTGTGCGCGATCGCCTGCTTCATGATGAGCTGCTGGTATTCGAGGTTGGTTTGCGAAATGATGAGAGCTTGCTTGTCGGCGGCGACGGAGGCATCGGAGTTGACCACATCGAGCGGTGCCAGCGTCCCGATCTGGAGCTGCTTGCGGTTGTCCTCGGTGAGCTGGGTGGATTGGGCAAGAGCGCGCTCCTTGGCCTGCTCGTCCTCATAGGCGCTCACGAGACCCCAATAGATGTTCTCGACCTGGTTGATCGTGTAGAGCAGCTGCTGGCGGAAGGCCGAGTCGGTGATGCGGCGATTGTTTTTGGCCTGCAGGACGAAGCGATCCTGAATGCCGGTACCGAAGCCCTGGAGAAGATGCTGGGTAGCGGTGGCGGTGAAGCCGGTGGTGATGGACGGGCTGTAGGTGTCGAAGGGATTGTTGGAGGTGACGCGGGTGTTATTGAAGGCGACGTTGAACAGCGTTCCGGTGCCGAAGCCCTGCTGGTACGTGAAGTTGTAGGTGCCGGTGTCGTTGTAGATCGAAGGGAGGCCGCCCGAGAAGAGCAGGTTGGACTGCTGCTGGCTTTGCGCCTGGTATTCGAGCGCGCCGGTGAGGACTGGGTCCATGTTGTAGGGGACGGGACCTCCGCCGCTGGTGCTGAGGACGAGGCCGGAGGCGCCAGCGCCGCCGCCGCCGGTGCCGCTGGTGGTGCCACCGGGGCCGCCGCCGCCGGTTACGGTGCTGCCGGAAGTGCCGAGAGTATTGGTGATGAGGCCGGTGGAGACGCCGCGCAGGCTGGCGCCGGCCTTGGCGCGCAGGATATCGGTGTCGGCGATATCGAGATTGATGCGGGCGATGGCGATGTCGAAGTTGTCCTCGAGCGTGAGGGTGATGGCGTCGGAGAGGCTGAGATAGATTTTGCCGTCGCGCAACAGGTCGTTGAGATGCGGGGTGTCGCCGAGGTGGGGCGCGGGGTAGTTGGTCGCGGTGTACCAGCGGAGCGGGTTAGGGAAACCGGATTTGCCCTTGCTGTAGTCCTTGAGAGTGGAGCGAAGGTAAAGGGGCTCGGTGAGCTTGGGCGCAGGGGCCTGGGGAAAGCCTGGAGTTCCCGTGGTGTCGTTCTGAACTGCCTGGGGACCCGCGGGCGCGGTGGGGCTCGCCTGCTGGTTGGTCAGAGTGGTGGTTTGCTGAGCGGCAGCCTGCGCAATGGCGGCTGGGGGAATGGTGCTCACCAACGTAAGTGCCACGCAGACGCTCGCCTGCCAATGCCTCAAATTCACGATTCACTTCTCCAGCGTGCAGCTTGGTTGAGTTGTAGAGCTGTCCGGCCTAATAGGTTTTAAAGCTGTCTGACACCTTCCTATACGGCAATCACGGCCGGTTGGTTCCAGACAGATGTGGGAGAACAGTCCAAGTATATCCAGTAAAGAGAAATCAACCGCAGCCCATGATGAGGATCGACCTCTCTACAATGGGAAGGAGGTGGGCGCGCGGCGATGACCCTGTGGAAGATTGTTCTCAGCTATGACGGGTCGGCCTTCCATGGATGGCAGGTGCAGCCGGGGCGGCCGACGGTGCAGGGTACGCTCGCGGGTGTGCTGGAGAAGATGACGGGAGAGCGGGTGCTGCCGCAGGGGTCGGGGCGGACGGACGCAGGGGTGCACGCGCTCGGGCAGGTGGCCAGCTTTGCGCTGGAGGCGGAGATCCCCGCAGAGAACTTGCTGAGGGCGCTGAATGGGTCGCTGCCGCAGAGTGTTCGGGTGCTGCGGGTGGAGGAGGCGGGGCAGGACTTCCATGCGCGACACAGCGCGGTGCGGAAGACGTACGAATACAGGATCTTCGAGCGAAAGATGGAAGGATTGGACGAGGAGAGCGTCTGTCCACCGTTTGAGGCGCCGTATGTTTGGGATTGCCGCTGGGCGCTCGAGATCGAGGCGATGAAGCAGGCGGCCGCGATGTTGTGTGGGACGCACGATTTCACTTCGTTCGCGGCGGCCGATCCCGATAGGACGCAGAGGGAGGAGGGCGCGGCGGGGCCGAATCCGGTGAAGACGATCTTCGCGTCGGAGGTGAGGCGGGAGGATGGGCTGCTGCGATATCGGGTGACGGGGAGCGGATTTTTGCACCACATGGTACGGAATATTGTGGGGACGCTGGTGGAGGTGGGGCGGGGGAGTTTGCAGGCGGAAGAGATGCAGAGGATTCTGGCGGCGAAGGATCGGGCGGCCGCAGGGCCTACGGCTCCGGCGCAGGGGTTGTTCCTGGTGGGTGTGGAGTACGCCGGCGGCGAGGGGGTGAGGGGATGAGCGCCGTGAACAATCGGAGGATCGCCGCGCTGGCTAGCGATCGTGCCGTGCATCGGGCGTTTGCGTGGCTGCATCTGCATGAGGCGCAGATGCGGCGGTGGCAGATGGAGTTTCTGGGGATTGCGGCGCCGCCGTTTGGTGAGGCGGGGCGGGCGGCGTGGTTCTGCGAGCGGTTTCGTGCGATGCGGTTGGCGGACGCGCGGGTGGATGCGGTGGGGAATGCGGTGGCGGAGTTGCGGGCGGTGGAGGCGGGGGATGGGGGGCCTGTGGTGATGCTGTCGGCGCATCTGGATACGGTCTTCCCTGCTGGGACGGACTGCACGCCGAAGGAAGATGAGGCGAAGATCCTGGGGCCCGGGGCTTGCGATAACGGGGCTGGGTTGACGGCGCTGCTGGGGCTTGCGGCTGCACTGAAGCATGCGGAGATTTTGCCGGGGTGCACGATTTTGTTTGCTGCGAATGTGGGTGAGGAGGGTGAGGGGGATCTGCGCGGGATGCGGCATCTCTTCGCGGAGGCGCCGTATGCCGGGAGGGTGCGGGCGGCGATTGCGCTGGAGGGCGGCGGCGATGCGATGGTCGTCGACCGGGCGCTGGGGAGTAGGCGATTGCGGGTGACGATCGGCGGGCCGGGGGGGCATTCGTGGGCGGATGCGGGGCGGGCAAATCCGATCATGACACTGGCGGCGGCGCTGGTCGAGCTGGGTAGATTGCGGCTGCCGGCGCGGCCGCGGACGACGCTGAATTGCGGGGTGATTCGCGGAGGGACTTCGGTGAATTCGATTCCGGAGTCGGTGACAGCGGATGTGGATCTGAGGTCGGTGTCGGGGATAGAGCTGGATCGGGTGGAGCTGGGTGTGCTCGAGACGCTGACGCGGATTGTGGACGCGGAAAATCAACGGCGGGGAGAAGCAGCGCTGAAGCTGCATGTGGAGCGGATTGGGAACCGGGCGGCGGGTGCGCTGGCGGCGAGCTCGGGGCTGGCGATGAGTTTGAAGGCCGTGGATCGGCATTTGGGGATTGCGACGGAGGCGCGCATTGGATCAACCGACGCCAACCTGCCGCTGTCGCTGGGGGTTCCGGCGCTGGCGATCGGCGCGGGCGGCGTGGGCTGGGGGATTCATACGCTGCAGGAGGGATACGATCCGACGGGACGCGATTTAGCGCTGCGACGGGTGTTGCTGCTGCTGTTGGATGTGTGCGCGATGACTGCGGAGAGCCAGTTGATACACTTTGGGGCGTGAGAACACTTTTACGGATGTGCGTGCTGGCGGGATGGAGCTTGGGGTTTGGGGCGGGACTGCCGGCGTTGGGGCAGGCGGCGAAGTCTGGATATTCAGTGACGCCCGACTCTATTTTTTACGATGGCAACATTCTTACCGGGACGCGGCTGAAGGCTGGCGATGCGGATGTTACGCCGGGGCGGGTGTCGGCCGTGGCGATCCGCGCGGGGAAGATTTTGGCCGTGGGTGGCGATGCGACGATGCTCGCGCTGAAGGATGCGCATACGAAGACCATCGATCTCAAGGGCGCGTTTGCGATGCCAGGGTTCAATGACGCGCATACGCATATGGCTCCAGCGGGGCGGCAGCGGCTGAGTGTGGATCTGGATAATGTTGCGTCGTTGGCAGCGATGCTCGCGAAGGTGCAGGCATACGCGGTGAAGTTGGGGCCGGGCGAATGGATTCTTGGCGGCGGTTGGGACCATACGAAGTGGCCGGGAGCGAAGCTGCCGACACGGCAGGATCTGGATGCGGTGAGTGCGGGGCACCCGGCGTATTTGGAGCGGACGGATGGGCATATCGCGATTGTGAATACTGCGGCTCTGAAGGCTGCGGGGATTACGGATACGACGCTGAATCCGAAGGGCGGGCAGATCGATCGAGATGCCGAGGGGCATGCGACGGGCATCCTTCGCGAAGGGCCGACGCTGGCGATGGTGGAGAAGGTGATTCCGCCGCCGAGTTTGGCAGTGCGACGCAAGGCGATTGAGTTGGCGATGCAGGATGCGCTGTCGCATGGGGTGACATCGATCCAGGATTTCTCCGACTGGGATGACTTTCTGGCGATGGAGGAGATGGAGCGTGCGGGCACGCTGCATCTGCGGATTGCGGAGTGGATCGATTTCAATCAGCCGATTGGAGTTTTAGACGAGCGGCGGGCGAGCCATCCTGCGGATGATCCCTTGCTGCACCTGACGTTTCTGAAGGCGTTCATGGATGGGTCGCTGGGGTCGCGGACGGCGGCGATGAATGCGCCGTACGCGGATGATCCGAATAACTATGGGATTGCGCGCTACGACCAGGGCAAGCTGAACCTGATGGCGTCGGAGCGGGCTGCGGATGGATTCCAGCTGGGGTTCCATGCGATTGGGGATCTGGCCAACGATATGGCGCTGAATGCGTTCTCCGCAGCAGAACAAGTCGGGCGGCCGGCGAATGTGTCTCCAGCTCCGAAGGATGCGGATGCGCGTGCGATGACGGCCGCTCTGGCAGCGGTGAGGCCGAGTGATTTCCGGTTTCGGATTGAGCATGCGCAGGTGGTTTCGCCGGGGGCGTTTGGGCGGTTTGCGCAGCTGGGCGTGATTGCGAGCATGCAGCCGTCGCATCTGCTGACCGATATGGCGTGGGCGGAGGCGCGGCTGGGGCCGGAGCGGGTGAAGCGGGCGTATGCGTGGAAGTCGTTTCTGGATCACGGCGTGACGCTGGCGTTTGGGACGGATTATCCGGTGGAATCGATCTCGCCGTTCCGCGGACTGTATGCGGCGATCACGCGGCAGAATGAGGAGGGGACGCAGACGTTCCAGCCGCAGGAGAAGCTGACCATCGACGAGGCGATTTATGCGTACACGCAGGCGTCGGCGTTTGCGGAGTTTCGCGAGAAGATTAAGGGGCGGCTGGAGCCGGGGTACCTGGCGGACATGGTGGTGCTGGATCGGGATATTACGAAGGCGTCGCCGCAGGAGGTACTGCATACGCAGGTGCTGCGGACGGTGGTGGGGGGAACGACGGTGTACGAGGCGCCATGAAAACTGGGCGGTCGCGGACGCTGGCGGCGCATTTGTTGTTGCTAGCGGTGGTGCTGGTGTGGGGGGTGACGTTTTCGCTGGTGAAGTCGGCGCTGACGGCGACCACTCCGCTGATGTTCAACCTGGTGCGCATGGCGCTGGCCTTTGCGGTGCTGGCGGCGGTGAACTG
>Ga0187887_10001560_pt1 | contig 19457 bp, 16 predicted proteins | sample June2016WEW_7_10_FD_132977 | JGI IMG/M metagenome (GOLD analysis project Ga0187887, IMG submission 132977) | Peatland microbial communities from SPRUCE experiment site at the Marcell Experimental Forest, Minnesota, USA - June2016WEW_7_10 | ecosystem: Environmental > Terrestrial > Soil >... | reverse complement strand
GTCCGGCGGCGGCACGGCTGCGGCAACGCGAGGGAAGCACTATCATCCCAGGCTGCGCTTTGGACCAAACCCGAGAACGCCTGTCACGCGCCAGCAGTCTACCGGAGGCTAATTGAATGGTCTTTAGAAATCTATTCTGGTTGATGGTTGCAAGCTCACTGCCGATTGCAGTGCTTGGTCAAAGCGCGCCCAAGGTAGCGCCGGTACCGGGCGATCCTCTCGAATTGGCGACGGGTCAGATTCACGCCATCGATTCACCGGCCAGCCGGGCAGCCATTGTACGCATTCTCGACCATGCTCGCGATAGCTATGCTCTGCGCAGCGCAGGCCGCGCTTACGATCTTAAGGTCGAGTTCACGGTGGATTCCGGTGGCCAGACCGAATACGACGGCGACTGGAAGATGGAAGATGTGTTCGATCCCGCGCAGGGACTCCAGTGGAAGGCGAAGGCCCCGGGCTCTTACGCGATTACGCGAATCTTCTCGAAGGGGATGTTTTTCGGGGATGAGACCGAGGACCACATCCCCCTCCGCCTGCAGGAGGCGCGGGCAGCTTTGTTCGGGCCGATGCCATCGGCCGAGAGCGTAGCCCACGCGTCCATTCGCGTTTCCAAGGCCATTTACAAAGGCGCGCCACTCACATGTGTTTTGCTTTCCGGTCCGAAAGGCGGCCTGGCGACTCCGGGCCGGCGTTGGGATGAAACCGAGGAGTGCATTGATCCTCAAACCGGCCTGCTGCGGACGCATTCGCAGGTGCCCGGGCGTTACTTCGCGTACAAGCATTCCAGTGCGTCCCACTTTGCCGGGCACGTGCTGCCGGGGAAAGTCATTGTGACGGAAGGCGGCAAGACGGTAACCGAGATTGTGGTGAAGAGCCTGACGGAAGTTCCCGCCGCCGATCCAAAGCTATTCACGCCGACCGAAGAGATGAAGTCGAAGGGCCACGCCACCGAAATGGCCCAGGCGCAAAAAATCTGGCGTTTTGCCGGACAAGGCAAACCCGCGCGGGGCGCGACAATCAAACCTGTCTGTGTGTTTGGCCTCGTCACGCCGGCCGGGCAACTTGTCGAGGCGCACTCGCTGCAGCCGTCCGACCCGAACAGCGCGGTGGCCGTGGAAGATGCGAAACAAATAAACTTCTCCTCGCCGCCATTCGATCCTCACCCCGAACAGCATTTTGTCTTTATCATCGAGAAGTTTGTCTCCTCGAAGCAGGCAAAGACCGGGAATGTGGTGTCCGCACCGGACTGATTCCGGCTAAGAATGGACCCACATAAGGTTCTCCTCGTCGGCTGGGATGCGGCCGACTGGAAGGTGATTCGCCCGCTGATGGAAGCCGGCAAAATGCCGAATGTCCAGCGGCTGGTTCGTAACGGCGCTGCCGGGCAGATCGCCACGCTGCACCCGCCGCTCTCGCCGATGCTGTGGACATCCATCGCCACCGGAAAGCGGCCGTTTAAGCACGGCATCCACGGTTTTGCCGAGCCGGCCCCAGATGGGAGCGGCGTGCGGCCGGTGACGAATCTTGCGCGAACGTCGAAGGCGCTTTGGAACATTCTCAATCAGAACGGTCTGCGCAGCATCGTGATCGGTTGGTGGCCAAGCCATCCAGCCGAGCCGATCGACGGCGTTATGGTTTCCGACCATTACCATCGTGCTCGCGGTCCTCTTGATGAAGGTTGGCCGATGCCGGCGAACACGGCTCATCCACCCGAATTGGCGGCGACACTGGCCGGTCTGCGCGTGCATCCCGATTCTCTGACGCCGCAGATGGTGGAGCCGTTTATCCCGCTTGCTGAAGGGATTGATCAGGACCACGACAAGCGCCTGGGCATGTTCCTGCGGACGCTCGCGGAGTGCATGAGCATACAATCCGCAGCAACCTGGTTAATGGACAACCAGCCGTGGGATTTCTTCGCGGTGTACTTCGAGGCAATCGATCACTTCTGTCACGCATTCATGAGGTACCATCCGCCGCGCCAATCATGGATTGACAAACGCGACTTCGAGCTGTACCAGAACGTGGTTTCGATGGCGTATCAGCTCCACGACGAGATGCTGGGTGAACTGATCGCGACGGCCGGCGGCGATACCACGGTGATTCTGATGTCGGATCATGGTTTCCATCCGGATCATCTGCGCCCCGCGTCCATCCCCGACATTCCTGCGGGACCCGCTGTCGAGCACCGCGATTTTGGCATCTTCGCCATCGGCGGACAGGGGATCAGGCAGAACGAATTACTGCACGGCGCGTCCCTGCTTGACGTGGCGCCGACCGTCCTGACGATTTACGGATTGTCCGTTGGCGACGACATGGATGGCAAGGTTCTTTCACAAGCTTTCGTGGACGCGCCGAGTGTGACCTCAATCCCGAGTTGGGACGACGTCCCCGGCGCGGATGGGCGCCATCCACCGCATACACTGTTCGATGCGGTTGCTTCGCAGGAAGCGCTCGAACAGATGATCGCGCTCGGCTATATCGAGCGGCCGGACGAGAATCGCGAACTGGCGATAAATAAAACCATTCGCGAGCTCCGCTACAACCTGGGCGAGTCATACCAGGACGCCGGCAGGCATGCGGAGGCGCGCGAGATCTTCACCGAGCTGTGCAAGGCGGATCCCGATGAGCAGCGCTTCGCCGTGCGGTTGTTCGCCTCCTGCCAGGCCCTGGGCTTTCATGAGGAGATGCGACGCATTGTCGCCGATCTGCATCAGTCACCCCTCACCGACTATCTGGAGGGGCAGGTGCTGATCGCCGAGAAACGCTATCCGGAAGCACTGGATTCACTGGCACGAGTGAGCGAAGCGAACCTTGCTCGGCCGGACCTGCTCCTCCAGACTGCGGATCTGTATCTGCGGCTCGGCCGGGCGGAGGAAGCGCGGCTGGCTTATCGGAAAGCGCTGGCGGCCGATCCCGATGACGTCCTCGCCCATCTTGGGCTGTGCCGAATCGCTCTGCGCAAAGGTGAGTATGACTTCGCCGCCAATTCGGCGCTCGACGCGGTTGAGAGGACGTATCAGGATCCGTTGGCCCACTTCCTGCTTGGCCGTGCGTTAGCTGGAATGAGAGAGTACGAGCGCGCCGCCGGAGCGTTCCGCGCGGCCGTTTCCTTCAACCCGAATTTTCCCGAGGCGCATCTTCGCCTCGCGGCGTTGCTGGAGAAGCATCTGGGCGATATAGAATCTGCGCGCGAACATCGGCGGTTGGCACGAACCATGCGAGACTCTGTAGTTCTGGGTGCGGTTCTCGTGCCTGCCGGTGGGAGCCCACATGTCGTGTTGTCGCGGCCGGAGGCTCCTGTCATCTCGGAGAACGCCGAAATTCCGCCTCTTTCCGAATCCCTCGTCATTGTGACCGGTCTGCCGCGTTCGGGTACCTCCCTGCTGATGCAAATGCTGGCGGCCGGCGGCATGGGAATCCTTTCTGACGGCACGCGAGCAGCCGATGAGGACAATCCTCGCGGTTATCTGGAATTTGAGCGGGTAAAGAGCCTGCGGAATAATTCGAAATGGCTGCTCGACGCGCGCGGAAAAACGATCAAGATTGTCGCGCCACTGCTGACCGCTGTGCCGCCAGGCCTGCCGTGCCGCGTGATCCTCTCCGAGCGCGATCTCGATGAGGTGATCGATTCGCAGGACCGTATGCTGCTGCGCCGCAATCAACCGCTCGAGACCACGCCCGAACGGCGCCGGATGCTGAAAGACGAATACCGGCGCATCCTGGACCGCGTAAAGGCTATGCTCCTGCGGCGGCCGTTCACGCGATTGCTGATCGTCGAATACCGCGCTGCAATTTCAGATTCGATCGGTACTGCGGCGATGTTAAACAGCTTTCTCGGCGGAGGTCTTGACGTCGCGAAGATGACGGCCGCGGTGGATCCCTCGCTTCACCGGAACCGGGTGGGGAAATCGGGCTCATGATACTTTCGGCAGTATCAAAAGGAACGTAGTTCCACGTCCGGGATTCCGCTCAACGGTGATCGCTCCTCCGTGAGCTTCCATGATTCGTTTGCAAATACTGAGACCCAGACCGTAGCCGCCCGTGCTCTTGGATCGCGACCGATCCACACGAAAGAACGGCTCGAAAATGTTATCCAGATCGGATTCCGGAATTCCGGGGCCGTCGTCGCTCACCCGCACGACGATGGTGTCTCCGCTCGTTGACGTGGAGAGCTCAACCGCACGGCTGTCCGGGAGCAAGTATTTGAAGGCGTTTTCGAGCAGATTCCGGAGAACTGTCCTTATCCTTTCGGCATCGATGTTGGCTATGAGCTCGCTTTCGATAATGAACACGTGGACGCCAGGCGGCCGGTCACGAAATGCGGCGGACACCTCGCGCAGGATTGGCAGCAGATCCTGGCGGACCATGCGGACCCCGCGGCCGTCCCGAAGCCGCTCCAACTCTAGCAACTCCGCGACCATTCGCTCCATCTCATCGACATCGGCCGCCATGTCGGCCTTTTGCTCGCCTTCGGGCAGAAACTCGAGGGCCACCTTCAACCGCGTCAGGGGTGAACGAAGCTCGTGGCTGACGTCGAGAAGAAGTTGATCGCGTGCCTGAACCATCTGGCTCACGCGTTCCACCATCCGATTGAAGGCCTGTGTCAGTACGCCGAATTCATCATGGGTGCGCACCGGGACGGCAACATCCAGACGGCCTGAACTCAAGCCTGCCACGCCTTCATCCAGCCACCGGATCGGCCGCAGCAGACGCCTTTGGAAGGCATAAGCGGCCAGTACGACGCCGATAATCAGGAACAGCAGCAGCCAGAGCAGTTTGGTGTGTACGCTGCGGAAACCCCGGCCGAAATTCCATGCGAACAGATATGCGCCACCATCCGGTGTGGCCTCCGTTTGGTATTCGCGTCGCGCGGCAGACCCGGTTAACCTGCCGTTGCGCACGTCGGCGATCGATGGCAGCCGGGTGCTGGTGGTCCATGTCCCGCGGGGTCCTTCGTAACGTATTTCCACATCCAGGCGCCTGGCAGCCTCCTGTGCGGCGGCGAGATCCGGCGAACTCGCCACAAACGTGCGAACGTATTCATCGATCACGCGCTCAGTGGTGAAGCTCAGATGAGGGTAGACGATCATCACAAAAAAGCCGCTCACCAGCACCAGCAACGTGATCGCCATCGCCAGCATGATGGAGACGAGTTTGACAAACACCGACCGGAACAACGGCCGCGGCCGCTCACTCATGGTTGCCTCCGATGAAGACATAACCCGTTCCGCGAACAGTCCGGATCATCGTCGGCCGCTTCGCGTCGTCTCCCAGCTTTTGCCGCAGACGGCTCACCAGAACGTCAATCGAGCGGTCGTAGGCTGCCCAGTCGATTCCGCGCGTCTCGTCCATGATTCGATCGCGGCTCAGGACCCTGCCGCGATTGCGGACCAGCAGCCAAAGCACATCGAATTCCGCCGCGGTTAGGCTGAGATCCTGACCGTGATGACGCGCCGAACGCGTATCGGCACCGATCTCGAGGTCTCCGGCGCGCAACGTCTCTCCGCCGTCCGCGGTAGCGTAGCCTCGGCGCAGCACCGCCTGAATACGGGCCACCAGCTCGCGTGGCTCAAATGGCTTGGACAGATAATCGTCCGCGCCGATCTCCAATCCCACGATCCGATCCATCACGTCGCCACGAGCGGTGAGCATGATAATCGGGATGCGGCTGGTCTCGCGCACCTTGCGGCAGACCGTGAAACCGTCCATCTCCGGAAGCATGACATCGAGGACAAGAAGGTCGGGTGGATTGGACTTCAACGCCCGAAGTCCCAACTCCGGGCGAGTGAACGCCTGCACCGCCATGCCGAACTGATCAAGGTATTTCGCCAGCAGGACGTTGAGCCGCTCATCGTCGTCGATCAGAAGGACACGCGTTCGTGCAGAAGGCCCGTGCGGCATGATCACATTCTCGCTTGCATATATTATTCCGCCAGAAGCGCCTGAATCGGTGGGAGAAGCGAGGCCTTCCGGGCAGGATACCAGCCAAAACCGATTCCTGTCAGCGCTGCCATAGCGAGCGAATCGACAATTGCATTCACCGGAACCGCGACCCGCCAATCTGTGCTAAGCGCCACGGCTGCGGTTGCCGCGGCTCCCACTGCCATGCCCGCAACCCATCCGCCGAGCGACAGAAGCGCTGCTTCGAGCAGAAACTGAATGAGGATATTGATGGGTCTGGCGCCCACAGCCATTCTCAATCCGACCTCGCCCGTGCGTTCCCTCACCGACATGAGCATGAGCGCCAGTATTCCCACTCCGCCGACAAGCAGCGAGATCGCAGCCAAACCGGACGTGAATGCCGACAAGGAATCGGCCAACTGTTTCTGGTTGGCGAGCACCTTGTTCTTGTTCTGAATGGCGAAATCGTCGGGCTTTCCGGTGGTGTCGAGGCGATGCCGAACACGCAGGACGCCCGCGATTTCTTCCTCGGCCCGGCTCATCTGTTCCGGATCCCGAACGCTGACGAAGATCGGGTTAAGCCACGTGGAATTGAAGACACGGCGGAGAGCGGTCCGGACGGGAATCATCACAAAGTCGTCCTCGTCGGAACCATCCGCCAGCGCACCTTTTTCCGCGAGCACACCGATCACTTCAAAGGGAACGCCGCGAACCCGGATCGTCTGGCCGCGGCCGTCCGCGCCATCGAACAGGCTTTCATCGACGCGCCATCCCAGCACAGCAACGCGCCGGGCGTTTTCGTTATCGTCCTCATCGACAAAACGGCCTTCGCGAATCCGAAACCGGCCCACTTCGAGATACGGAGCTGTAGTGCCCAGCACCGTCGCCTTCATCGCGTTTCCTGCCCATTTCACTGTCGCCCCACTTTCGAAGCCCGGCACAGCCTCACGCACCGTATCCAGCCCCGTGATCGCCTGCCAGTCGTCGATTTTCAACGTGGTGACCACGCCTCGAATCGTATTACGGGCCGCGGAGCTGGCCACCTGTGCGGGCCGCACCACCAGCAGGTTTGTGCCCATGGCCTCGGTTTTACGCAGCACCTCCTGTTGGACACCGGCGCCGATAGCGCTTGTTGTCAGGACCGCCGCCACGCCGGCCGCGACGCTCGCAATCGCCAGCACGGCCCGCAGCTTATGAGCCAACAGCGCCCGGATCGATGCGCCGAAGCTCCGAAGAATCCTCATCGCAAGGCATCAACGGGATGCAATCGCGCGGCTCTCATTGCGGGAATGACGCCGGCAAGCAGACCGACCACGATTGAGGCGACAATCCCGAGCAACACCGCGGTGAACAACTCCACTTCGCCAAGATGCATATGGATGGCAACCCCGCGTGCCCCGGCGTACCCTAGCGCAATACCGAGTGCGCCACCCGCGATGGTTGTGGCGGCGCTTTCGACCAGGAATTGCAGGCGGATGTCGCCCATTCCCGCTCCCACCGCTCGCCTCAGGCCGATCTCCGCGGTACGTCCGTTCACCGACACCAGCATGAGGATCGCCGAGACGAGCCCGCCCACAACCAGTGCCACGCCCGCGACCATCGGCAGATAAAGAAACAGGACCTTCCGAATCTGACCCACCATACCGCGCACTTCGGCCGGCGTGATGATGGTGAAGTCGTCCGGCTCATTGGCGGCAAGGGCGTGGCGTTCGCGCAGTATTCGCCGGATTTCATCTCGCGTCCGCTCGGCCGCGCCGGAATCGCGAATCAGAAGCTTCGCCGACGCGATCGTGTCCACATTCGTTACACGGCGCATCAGGGTCGAGATGGGAACAATCGCCTCATTGTCCCGATCCATGCCGTGCGGATCGGTTCCCCACGGCTCGAGCACTCCAATCACCCGGAACGGTACGGAGCCGATGCGGATCTCCGCGCCAAGCGGATCCTGATCCTGAAACAGCCTCCTTACGACCGTCTCACCGATCACGGCCACACGATCGGCCGTCTTCACTGCGGCGGCATCGAAATACTCGCCTCGCGAGGCCCTTCGTCCCCAGACATGCTCGCTCCGTTCCGATTCGCCCATCACGCGTACCTGCTCGGCCACATCGCCATGACGAACCGATCCTCCCGGGAGACCCTGCTGCGGGTCCCACGATTCGACATTCGGTATCTCCTTTGCGATGGCGTCGATGTCATCGAGCTTCAGGCGCGTTCCCTGGCCGCGCGGCCCGCCCATGACATGGCCGCCTCCATCGAAAATCAGGATTGCCGAATCGCCAAACATCCTGGAAACCGTCTCCATCGTCTTGCGTTCGGCTGCCTGCCCGGCAGAGATGACGAGAGTCAGCGCGGCGACGCCGACGACGCTGCCCAACATCATGAACCCGGTGCGCAGCTTGAAGCGTGCCATTGTCCGCACGCTGTGGTTGATTACTCGAATCGCACTCATTTCGCCGCCTCCAGTGCCTTCTTCGGTTGCGCAACCGGCTGGTCGCTCACAATCCGCCCGCTCTCGATGCGAGCAATGCGCCCGCAATGCGCGGCAACTTCACTATCGTGAGTTACGACGACAATGGTGCGGCCAGCCTTGTTCAGAGCCTGGAAAATGGCCATAATCTCGAATGCCGATTGCCGGTCCAGGTTGCCGGTGGGCTCGTCAGCCAGTAGAAGATCCGGCTCGTTGATGAGGGCGCGCGCAATGGCCACGCGCTGTTGCTCGCCACCTGAAAGCTCCGAGGGGCGGTGGTGAATCCGATCCGCGAGATGGACCGCCTCGAGCGCCCTTCGGCCAACGCCGCGGATGGAACCACGATCGGAATACAGCAACGGCAGCTCCACGTTCTCCAGCGCGCTGGTGCGCGGCAGCAGCTGGAATGACTGGAATACAAATCCGATCTTCCTGTTGCGCAGGCGTGCCTGTTGCTTCACGCTCAGGCCGGACACGTCCTCCCCATCGAGCAGATATCGTCCGCCTTCCGGCGAATCCAGCAGTCCGAGGATGTGCATGAGCGTCGATTTTCCCGACCCGGATGCGCCGGCGATCGCCAGAAACTCTCCACGGCGGATCCGCAGCGAGACGCCGGTCAGGGCATGAACGGCCTCGCCCGAAGGTCGAACGTAAGTCTTGTTGATATGCTCCAGCTCGATCATCGCTTTAATTTGCCTCCCGTGTATTTGTATCTGCGGCGAGCACTTCATCCCCTTCACTCAAGCCCGCCAAAATTTCCCAGTAGCTCTCATCCCGGATGCCAGTAGTCACTGGCCGTCGCTCAACGCCGTTGCCGCGTCTGATCAAAACGAATCGATTCTGTTCTTCCCGGTGAACAGCTCCCACAGGAAGAGCCAGGGCGTTTTCGTGCCGCGTGAGATCTATGGTGACCGCGGTGGTCATCTCGGGCCGCAAAATGCAGTCGGCAGGCGTCCGAAATCTCAACACCGTGATGTAATCGACCACGTTGTCGCGGATCTCCGGTTTCGGGTAGATTGCCGTGACGCGGCCAGTGAACTCCTGGCCGCCGTACGTATCCACGGTGAAGCGCGCCTTCTGGCCAGCCCGAATGCGTCCGATGTCGGTCTCATCCACGTAGGCCCAGACTTCAAGCCGCGACAGATCGAGCAGGGTAACGAATGTGGGAGACGCGAAACTCGCGGCAACCGTCTCCCCCTCCTGTGTCGAGACCGCGGAAACTATGCCGCCTATCGGCGCGTAGATCCGTGCATATCCCAGTTGCGTGGATGCGTCGTCCAGATTTGCGCGAGCCTGGTTGCGCTGTTGCTGGGCTACCGCGTACGATTGCTGGGCGAGATCGAAATCGCTTCGTGCGATCAGTTGCGCGTTGTGCAGCGCGAGTTTGCGATTCAGATCGATTTGGCTGTAAGCCAGGTTCGCCTCGGCCAGTTTCAGGGCGGCTTCCGCCGCATCGTGGCGGGCGGATAGTTCGCGCGAATCCAGTTCGGCCAGAAGCTGCCCTTTCGCCACGACGTCCCCGATGCGCACGTGGAGATGGGACACAATGCCCGACACCGTGGAGCCGACATTCACCTGGGCGCCCGTCATTGGCTTGATGACGCCCGTTGCTGTCACCTCCGTGCCCAGGCTGCGGCGAGTGACCCGAACGAGCAGCGCCCCCTCAGTACCAGACGCGCGCCGCGAGCCCAATACTCGTCTTCCCACCACCACGGCAGCCGCGATAGCCGCGACCACGACGAATAGAATGACGACTTTCTTCACCCTGGCCCTCCCCGAGCACTTCCAGTGTCGGCGGCGGAGTTATCCGGCTTGTTTCCTGAATGTGAAGAAATGTAACTGAGGCCGGGCGGGAGGTCCCCTCGCGTCATCGAAACGGAACTCGGTAATCCGAAATGTATGAAAGATGGTATAACAATAGGTAGTACGGTGAAGACAGCTATCTCCATAGATGACCGGCTATTGCAGGAAGCCGACGAGACCGCTCGAGCGTTGGGGCTGAGCCGCAGCCGCCTCTTCGCGCTGGCGGTTAGCGCGTACCTGCAGGAGCAGCGGCGGGAACATATGCTGGCTCGCCTGAATGAGGTCTATGCAAACGAGGCGAAGCCGGCGGAAAAGGATCTGCTGAAGGGTATGAAGGCCAGGGTCCGCAGGACAGTGACGGAACGCTGGTGAGCGCGGTCCGTCAGGGCGAAGTGTATTGGCTCGATCTTGGGCCTGCCACCGGATCTGCGCCCGCGGAGCGACACCCGTGCGTGGTTGTCCAGAACGACGTCTTCAACCAAAGCGCGATTGCAACCAGCGTGGTGTGCCTGATCACTTCGAATCTTGGCAGGGCGAAGGCGCCGGGCAACGTGCTCCTGAAGAAGGGCGAGGCCAACCTTCGCAAGGCGAGCGTGGTGAATGTTTCGCAGATCCTCACGGTGGACAAGGCGGATCTTGTGGGGTGCGTCGGTAGACTAAGTGCCGCCGCGGCCAAGTCGGTGTGCGGCGGGCTGCACCTGTTGTTTGACCGGTTGTGATTAGGTGGCCGGGGATGTGGCCGCGACCGATTCCGAACGTAGGGCCATCATCGGCTCCACTAAGAACGTCCGCCACATGGTGCCCACGGCGAAATGTCAGCCGACTTTCATGCCGCCGCACCCCCTGGGCTCACTCGCCCCTACTCTGCTACGCTGAACCTGATCGCCGTGCAACACTGCGTGAAGTGCAACAGCGAGGTCCCGGTTGGCGGGCGCTTCTGTCCATCCTGCGCCACGCCCGTCTCCACTTCGCAGGATTCTGAAACCGTCGCCATTTCGCCGGGATCCGCGCCGGCGCCGCGCGCGAGCACCACCAGCCGGCCGTCCGCGTCATCGAGTTCGGGCCGCCTTCTGCAATCGCAAACCACCGATGAAGGCCGCTTCCTCCCGGGCACACTCATCGCCGAACGTTATCGTGTCATCGGTCTGCTGGGCCGCGGCGGAATGGGCGAGGTCTACCGCGCCACGGACCTCACGCTCTCGCAGCCGGTCGCACTGAAGTTCCTTCCGGAGGCCGCGGGCGCGGACCAAATGGCGCTCGCGCGCTTCTACAACGAGGTCCGGATAGCCCGCCAGGTGTCGCATCCGAACGTGTGCCGCGTGTATGACGTCGGCCAATTAGATGGCCAGCCCTACCTTTCCATGGAGTACATCGATGGAGAGAACCTCGCGTCACTGCTGCGCCGCATTGGCCGCCTTCCGCACGATAAGGCCGTGGAGATGGGCCGCCGGCTGTGCGCGGGACTCGCTGCCGCCCATGCGCGCGGCGTGCTGCATCGCGATCTGAAACCCGCCAACGTCATGGTGGACAGCCAGGGCCAGGTGCTGATCACGGACTTCGGTCTCGCCGGAATCGCCGGCATGCTGCAGGGCGCGGAGGTCCGCAACGGCACGCCCGCTTACATGGCCCCCGAACAACTGGCAGGCCGTGAAGTGACGGTGCGCAGCGATATCTACTCGCTCGGCCTGGTCCTTTATGAGATTTTCACCGGCCGCCGCGCATTTGAAGCGTCCACGCTGGCCGAGTTGATTCGAGTGCGTGAGGAATCTCTGCCGGCGAGTCCATCCACGGTTGCCGCTGACCTGGACCCGGCGGTGGAACGCGTCATTCTCCGCTGTCTTGACCCCGACCCGCAGAGCCGTCCCGCCAGCGCGCTTGCCGTGGCTGCGGCGTTACCCGGTGGCGATCCATTGGCAGCCGCTCAGGAGGCAGGCGAAACTCCATCACCCGAACTCGTTGCCGCTTCGGGAAAAATGGAAGGCATCGCGCCGCGTGCTGCACTGGCGTGGCTCGGCGTGATTCTGATCGGCCTGATTGCGCTTCCGTTCATCGATTCGCGCGCGCAGCTGATTCCGCAGCTTCCTCTGGAAACGCCGCCTGACGCACTCGCAGTGCAGGCGCGCGAAATCATCCACAAACTCGGATACACGGCGAAGCCTATGGACAAGGCCAGCGGCTTCCAATATAACGACGACTTCATGAATTGGACCGAGCGTCACGGCGTCGCGCGCAAATGGCTGCCAACGCCCGCGGGCCAGGCGCTGGCCCTCACGTTTTGGTACCGCGAGAGCCCGGAGTACCTGATCCCGTGGAAGACGCTGTCGGCCGGGCCGCTGGTGAAGCATTCCGATCCTGAGCTCGACGTGCCCGGTATGGTGGGCGCGTCGCTCGACGCGCAAGGCCGATTGGTGTCGTTCTATTCTGTGCCGCAGCAGGTTTCAGCGGCGCCGGCAACTCCGGTTCATGCCGATTGGAGCGCGTTGTTTGCGGCGGCCGGACTTGATTCGTCGCAGATGAAAACAGTGGACCCGCAATGGACTCCACCGTACATGTCCGACGAGAGGGCGGCGTGGAGTGGCGCAGTGGCGGGCCATCCCGACACCACGGTTCGCGCGGAAGCCGCGGCATGGCGAGGCAAGCCGGTGTGGTTCATGCTGATTTATCCGTGGTCCAGACCCTACGGTTCGCCCGACGATCAAACACCCGCGCAAAAGGCCGTGAATGTTCTCGCTATCTGCCTCTTTCTCGCGGTTATAGCCGGCGCCGCTCTCATGGCCCGCCGCAACTGGCGGATGGGACGTGTGGACCGGCGTGGCGCCATCGTGTTGGCGGGTTCGCTGGCCGTCGTAAATTTAGCGGCTGGTCTGCTCCTGGGAAAAAACGTGCCGGCTACCGACGAATTCGTCGAATTTCTGAGATCCACAAGCTGGTGCCTCTACGTTGGCGCGCTGGTCTGGATGGCCTACCTGGCGCTGGAGCCGTGGGTGCGGCGCCAGTGGCCGCATTCCATCATTTCCTGGACACGTTTGCTGGCCGGGCACGTCCGCGATCCGCGCGTCGGAGTGGACATCCTGGCGGGCATCTGCTTCGGTGTTGTGTCGAAACTTGTCGATGAGGTGATCAACTCATTCGCGGTAAACGCGGGGGGATTGCCCGATCAAACCTCGTCGCTTGCTCTTGTGGGAGGGCGCTTCACCATCGCGCCATGGGGCAATGCACTGGTCGGCTCAATTATCACCACGCTCGGCTTATTCCTGCTTTTCTTCCTGTGCCGGCTGGTGGCCCGCAAATTCTGGCTGGCGTGCGCTATTTTCGTGCTGCTCTTCGCGGCCATCGCCGGGCTATCCAGCCTTCATCCCGCCTACGATGCGGCCGACGCCTTCATCGTCTTCACGCTGTTCACTTTTGTGATGTTGCGCTACGGCCTGGTGACGCTGGCCAGCATGTTTATGGTTAACGCCGTGCTGGGTTCGTATGCGCTGACCTGGGATTTCTCGGCATTCTACGCGGGCGGTTCCGTGCTGGCGCTGGTTTCGATTGCGGTGCTTGCGGGGCTGGCGTTTCGATACGCGCTCGGCGGGCGCGCTATCCTCGGCGACGACTTGTAACTACATATATTCCGGCACTTCGATTCCCAGTACCGCCAGCGTGCGCTCCAGTTGCGCGCGGAAGTAGACGGTCATCCACAACAGGAATGTTCGCTTCTCCGCGTCTTCCTCCTGAAGGACCGGAAACAGGTGATAGAAATTATTGAACGCCTGCGCCAGCGTGAACGCATACTTGGCCACGTTCGCGGGTTCCCCCGCGGCAACGGAGCGTTGAATGGACGAATCGGCTTTCGACGCCGCCAGCAGCAGTTGCCACAACTCCTCGGATGCGAGTTGCCGCTCCATGGCGGCTTCGCCCAGCAGGGCAAGAAAGTCCGGCAAGGCCTCGCCGCGCTCCTCCAGTTTTCGTACAATATTGCCCGCGCGCACCGCCGCGTATTGCACATACGGCCCGGTTTCGCCCTCGAAGCTCAGCGCCTCCTGAAAATCAAAAGCAATTACCGAATTGCGCGTGTATTTCAACATGAAATACCGCAAGGCGCCCACGGCGATCTGCGTAGCCACGCGCAGGCGATGTGCGGGTGACGCTTCCGCGTGCCGCGATTCCACTTCCTTCAAGGCGTTGTCGATCAGCTTGTCGATCAGGTCGTCGGCCTTAACTCCGAGCCCCTTGCGCCCGGAGACTTCCACATACGGCCGCCGCTTGTCTTCTTCGGACAACTCGATTCCCAGCTCGACGCAGGTACTTGGCGAGAGCGTCACCATAGCATAAGAGAAGTGCACCGAGCGGTCGGCCTGCTCGTTGTACCCGAGCGCGCGCAGCCCAGCCACTACGACGTCCTGCAGGTAGGACTGTCGCGTATCAATAACGTTATAGACTCGCGCAGCGTGCCCGAATTCCGGCGCGCCACTTGCCGAAGGCTCCGTTGTTGAGACCCACACCACGTGCCCATCCGGATAAGTGTGCCATTGGCGGTAACGGAAATCCTTGCCGAGAATTCCGAACTTCCACATCTGATACGCGATGTCCTTGCCCACGTAGGTCACGGTTCCGTTCGAGCGGACAATCACCTTGCTGTCCTCGTCGCCCGTGGAATCCGAGAACGCCGCGGCGGGCATCACCCAGCAGCCGCTGTTCTTTCCTTCGGTCTCGAAGTAAATGGCCTTTCGCTCCTTCAACTGCTCGAACGCAGTGGCCCAGAACTGCAGATGCAGGATCTCGCTCTCGCGCGGCAACACGTCGTACTCGACGCCCAGCCCCAGCATGGTTTTCAGGTGCGCGCGCACAATGGCGTTCGCCACGACGTGTGCCATCCGAGCCGTTTCGCCTTCACCGGCCTCAATCGCGTGCAGCGTCGCATGCCGCCACGCGAGGGCGTCCGTATTGTCTTTGAAATACTGGGAGGTCTTTGCGTAGAGATCCCAGCAAAGATAATCGAACGGCGGGTCCGGCGTCGCGATCAAGGCTTCCACCTGCGCCGCGCTCAGCTTTTCCAGATGCTCGAAGCCGGCCACTACGTCAGCCACCTGCACGCCGGTGTTGTCGATGTAATTCTGCACTTCCACGTGCTCGCCGGTTGCTCGCAGCATGCGGACGAACGTGTCGCCCAAAATCGCGTTGCGCAGGTGCCCTATGTGCGCGGCCTTGTTTGGGTTGATGTTGGTGTGTTCGACAATCACCTTGCCGGTCGCGGACGCCCGCGCCCCCGGCTGATACTCAAGCGCCTCGCGCCCATAAACCCCACGCTGAAGACGGACATTGATGTAGCCGTTGCCCGCGATCTCCAGTGCGCTCACGCCGGGAATCGCGCCCACCTCGGCGACGAGCTGACTCGCGATGGCGCGCGGAGCCTGCTTCAATTGACGCGCAAGCTGAAAGGCCACCGGAACCGCCAGTTCACCAAATGACGATTGCCTCGGCTGTTCGAGAGATACCGGCGACTCCACGCCGTGTCTCGCGCGGACCAGATCCGCGAATCGTTGCGCCACGCGCTGTTCGACTAAGTGGAACACTCATCCCAGCTTAGTACGCAGTGTCGGAAGTTCCTGCCGCATTGATGGGAAAGCTACTCTATTGGGTGGCCGATGTTCGTCAAGGCAATCACGGGGGCTCTCTTGCTGGCAGGACTCGCATCTGCGCAGACTCACGTCTCCTTTCCGACGCAGGATGGCGGCCTCATTTACGCCGACCTTTACGGACAGAGCGACCGGTGTGTCGTGCTGGCTCACGGCGGACGCTTTAATAAGGAAAGTTGGGAGAAGCAGGCGCGCGTGCTCGCACACGCCGGATTTCGCGTGCTGGCGATCGATTTCCGGGGCTACGGTGCGTCGCGAGGTCCGGGCCAAGCCGACCCTCTGAGCGCTCCGCTCCACTTCGACGTCCTGGCCGCCGTCCGTTATCTGCGCATGAACGGCGCCAAAACGGTATCGGTTGTCGGGGCCAGCATGGGCGGTGGTGCCGCGGGCGACGCGTCGATTGTGTCTGCGCCCGGCGAGATCGATCGGCTGGTGTTGCTGGGTGCGGCCCCCAACCAGCCCGCGGAGAAACTCAAAGCGCCCGCATTGTTCATTGTTGCCCGCGATGACGCGAGCGCGGATGGGCCAAGAATGCCGTGGATTCGCGCACAGTACGAGAGAGCGCCTCAGCCGAAAGAGCTAATTATCGTCGACGGGTCGGCGCACGCCCAGTACCTGTTTGAGACGGATCAGGGGGAAAGGGTGATGCGCGAGATCCTCCGATTCCTCTCAATACAGTGAGCCCCTACACCACCGCGGCCTCCTGTTGGCACGAGAAGAACCGCTATGATCGCCGTGTCGATTCATCGAGTTGCCGCGCCAGGCAGTGCCCGCGGATCGCGGCGCTTCAGGATTCTGAAGGTGAAGTCGATTCGTGCGCATGGGGCTGTCTCAATCCCGCATCAAAGTCCAGATGCGCTTCCGCCGCCGCCGATCCGCGCCAGCGCGTAAAGGACTCGCGGACGATGCGGAAAATCATCGCCCGGTTCTCCTTCAACACCTTGAACCAGGCCAATTTTCCCCGCTGCGGGAAATAGATGCCGCGGAAACACAATCGCGCTACCAGATGACTGATCTTGTACGGCACCGGGGCGTCCGCGATCTTATCGAGGGCCTCCCCGGTTGTCGCCGGACTGTAAGAGTTCGTCCAGGCGTATTGAACTTCTTCATGCACCTCGGGGATGGTCATCTTCAGGGGCGTATGCGCCATTTGGAAGGGTGCGAAGTCCAGCCAATGAGTGGGACGCGTCAGGCGGCCCTCGTTCTTCAGCCGCTCATAAAGAGGCGTGGACGGAAATGGCGTGATCTGGCCGAAAACCGGCAGCCCCGGGGGCCATTGCCGTACCTGCTCCAGTGTGCGCGCCGCAACGCCGGGCGTGTCGTTATCCAGACCGAAAATGAACGATGTAATCGCATAGACGTGGCGCCGCGCCAGGCGCTCGAGTACCGGCCCAAACTCAGCCGGCTTGTTGAAGCTTTTGTTCACGTTTTGCAGATTGGCGGTATCCAGGGATTCCATGCCAATGAAGATCCACTTGCCTCCGGACTCCGCAATGAGGTCCACCAGTTCTTCGTCCCGCAGCAGGTTCGCGCTGATCTGCGCGACCCAGGCGAGCTGTGCGCCGGCGGCAATGATGGCCCGCAGCAGCGACTTGGTGCGCTTCACGTTGATGGCGAAATTGTCGTCCACGAAAAAGACCGCGGCTTTCCCGCGATTCTGCCGCGCGCGCGCCTTCAGCCGCAACATTTCGTCCACCACGCTTTCGTTGGAGCGAAAGCGGATGGAGTCCCCGAAGAATCCGGTCACCGTACAAAACTCGCAACCGTACGGACAACCGCGGCCGGACTCAATCGGAATGAGGTGAAATCGTTCCCACTGCACGCCGAAGCATCGCATAACGGGCCGAAGGAAAGCCGGAATTCGGTTGAACTGCCGCAGGTCCAGCGACTCCCAGGGGATCTTCGGATAAGCGCCGAGATCCGGCTTCTGTTCCTGGCCGAAAGCGTCCACCGGAGCGTATATGTCCTTCAACCGGCCGTGTACCGCGTCTTCGACAATTCGCGGCCACGTCTGATCGGCCTCGCCCAGCGCCACAGCGTCGGCATGGCGGGTGCCGCCGTTCCGTCCAAGGGCCTCATCCGGTAGTTCGGTGACATGGGGGCCGCCCATCGCGACGGGGACGCCAACCGCGCGAAGAGCGTCCGCGGCACGGTAAGCGCGCGCGATCATCCGAGTCATCGCACCGATCCCGACCAGACCGATGCCCTCCCGCTTGACGAAGTCGACGAGTTCGGCATCGTTCAGCGGTTGCGCGTTCCCGTCAATCAGCAACACCTCATGGCCTGCTGGCGTGAGCGCCTGCAGCAGGAACATCCATAGATGAGGCATGAAATTGCCAGTCACGCCATTGTCGGGATTGTAAAGCAGGATTCTCACTGTGCCGTCGCGCCTTGCAATTCAGCGGCCCTATTCGGATCCCGGTTCAAGACGCGGCAAGCAAACGGCGATTGCCCGACCGGCGAGCTCCGAATGCCCGAGTGAGCGGCAAAAACCTGCATCGCCGAAATGCAGATCCTGCATCGCCCAACTGAAGACGGCGCGCCCACCGGCGCGTGGGTAACATCAGTGGACGACGTGTGTGTTGCCAGAAGCTTCATGTGCTGGGACTTCATTGTAATACTCCTTGCACCTTCATGTACTTTTATGTATAAAGTACTTATGAGAATGCCAAAGCGGACCATCGCGACAGCGGAACTGCTGCTCGTTTTCCCGGCCGTCCTTTTCATGACGGCGCTCTTCGTTCGAAATCTGCAGCCGCAACAATATGAGCCGGCCCAGACGGCTCAGCAGATCGTTACGTGGTACGCGGCGAGACCGCGCCTTGGTCTCTGGGTGTTTCTTATTACTTCGCCGTTAGCCGTGTTGGCCATCGGATTCGGGACGCTGCTGCGCGGCTGGAGCAATGACGTTGAACTAAGGCAGGCCGCCTTGCGCACACTTGCCGACGTACGCACACATCTCGCGATGTTGCTGGTGGCTGGATCCACCCTCGCAGCCGGAGGCATCCTCGCGATCGTCGCCCTGCATTTGCTGACAGACTAGATTCGTATCGCTGGTCGACGATCTACGCTTTCCGCGGAGCCACCAGTTTCACTCGCGGAACCTCGGTGGTGACGCGAACCGGTTTGAGGCCGCCGCCGGATTTCGCGAAGGTCACTCGATACTGCTCGCTGAGACGGGCGCTCAGATTGTCCAGAAATGGATGGAGCGAAACCGGATTTCCGAACCCTTGAAACCAGGATTCGCCGCCGGTTTGATCGGTTAGTTGAGTGAGATAACCCTGCGACATGGTGGCGTTCCACGGTCCGCGGCCGACGCCGTGCGCATCGCCCCAATAAATGCTGTACACGATCACGCCCGCGCGCTGCGCGTCCTGAATCGCCGAGTTCAGATACGGGTCGTTCGTGTCCCATGACCGGTAGTAGAGGTCCACGCCGCTGGAGATCAGGAGAACTTCCCGGCGCGCGTCCGAAGCGGGCCATTGCTTCCTGATCAGCTCCGAAAGCGACATGTAGGGACTGGGCGACTGACCAGGTGAGCTGAACGGAACGCGAAAAGCGTGAGCGGCCCGGTCGTGGTCGGCGGTGGGCGCTTGCATAATCTCCACCGACCCGTAACGAAGATAGCCGACGCCAATCTCGGTTGTGGCGGGCTGGTT
>Ga0187887_10001559_pt1 | contig 19459 bp, 18 predicted proteins | sample June2016WEW_7_10_FD_132977 | JGI IMG/M metagenome (GOLD analysis project Ga0187887, IMG submission 132977) | Peatland microbial communities from SPRUCE experiment site at the Marcell Experimental Forest, Minnesota, USA - June2016WEW_7_10 | ecosystem: Environmental > Terrestrial > Soil >... | reverse complement strand
GGGTTTCAATCCACAACGGCGGCGGCGTGGGCATTGGCTACTCGCTCCATGCCGGGCAGGTCACGGTCGCCGACGGCACCGACATGATGGCTAAACGCATCGAGCGCGTGCTGACGACCGATCCCGGCATGGGCGTGATCCGGCACGTGGACGCGGGGTATGACGCGGCTAAGGAGTTTGCGGCGAAGACGGGCGTTCGGATTCCGATGGTGCGACCGTGAACACCCACCACGGAGAGACGGAGGCACGGAAGATAACATTCCCATTTCTCCGAGTCTCCTTATCTCCGTGGTGGGTGTTTTTGGTCCGGAGCGCAAATGCGTAGGACAGCAGCGCTCTTGCTGGTCAACATCCGCCAACTTCTGACCCTGCGCTCAGCGGCAGACGGGCCGCGACGCGGCGCTTCGCTTTCCGAACTCGGAATTACTCAAGACGCTGCCGTGCTCTGCCTCGGCGGCAAGATCGTTTCGGTCGGCACCACGAAAGACGCTCTGCGCGATCCGTGGCTGAAGAAGAATCGCAAGAAGGTCAACGAGATCGACTGTCGCGGACGCGTGGTCCTGCCCGGCTTTGTCGATTCCCATACTCATCCGGTATTCACGCATCCGCGGCTGGTGGATTTTGAGCAGCGGAGTTCGGGCGCCAGCTACGAAGAGATCGCCGAAGCGGGCGGAGGAATTCGCTCCAGCATCGACGGCGTGCGGAAAGCCAGCAAGACCGCGCTGGCAGAGAAGGTTTCCGCGGTATTGGCAGATTTGGCGCGTCACGGAACCACGACCGTCGAGGCCAAGTCCGGCTACGGCCTCAACCTCGAATCGGAAATGAAGTCGCTCGAAGCCATCCGCGCGGCCGCGCGCAAATGGCCCGGGACGGTGGTTCCCACTTTTCTGGGAGCGCACGCGGTCCCGCCGGAATATTGCGGACGTTCGCAGGAATATGTCGATCTGGTCTCGAACGAAATGATGCCGGCAGTCGCGAAGCGCAAACTGGCTCAGTTCGTGGACGTCTTTTGCGATCGCGGTGCCTTCAGCGCCGAAGAAACCGAGCAGATTTTCACGGCTGCGGCAGAACACGGTCTCGCCGTCCGCGCACACGTGGGGCAGCTCAGCGAAACGCGGCTCGGGCCACTGCTGCGCTATCGGCCCTCGTCTCTCGATCACATGGACCACGTGAATGATGCCGACCTGCCCGTCCTCGCGGAAAGTGACACGGTCGCAACTTTTGTCCCGGGGGCTAATTACTTTCTCGGCTTATCGACATATCCGAACGCGCGGCGGTTGATTGAATCGGGAGTGGCGGTGGCGCTGGCTACGGACTACAATCCCGGCTCTTCGCCAACGCTCAGCATGCCGATGGCGATGTCGCTGGCCTGCACGCATATGAAGATGTCGCCGGCGGAGGCGATCGCCGCGGCGACCATCAACGGCGCCTGGGCGCTGAGATTAGCCGGCCGCAAAGGCAGCGTGGAAGCGGGTAAAGACGCCGATTTGGCCGTGTTTGACGTGAATGACTATCGCGAGATCCCGTACTGGTTTGGCGCAAACCGCTGCGCGCTGACAATTGTGAGTGGCATACTGAGCGGCCATATCTCCTGACGCAAGAGAGCGTGAACAACAAAATGCGCTACAAAATTGTCGGCAACGATTTTGAGCGAACGGCACGGGGTTGTTATAATGCGAGAGTTCCGCACGGTCCCAGCGCATCGGCTGTTTTGCTTCGCGGCATCCCGCCCAGTAAGAGCGCCCAGTGCACGGCCAAGTTAGCCGCGAGTAGATGTGCGGACAGGAAGTGGCCAGGTAGCTCAGGTGGTAGAGCGCAGCCCTGAAAAGGCTGGCGTCGGCGGTTCAACTCCGTCCCTGGCCACCATATCTTTCAAGGGTTTAGCTCCCTTTTGGCAAAACTGCTCAGTCCGCTCTCAGTCCGCTTTCGTCCGCCGCGCTGCCTAAAATGGCTTGCAGCATGGCTCCCTGAGCCGCCATCCGGTCTTCGCTCACGCTGTGCGAGTAGAGCTGCAGCGTGGTCTTGACATCGGAGTGTCGAAGCAAGGCTTGCACGGTCTTAGGGTCAGTTTTCGACCGCACAAGGTAGGACGCGAGTGAATGTCGGAAGTTGTGAAAGCCAAAACGGCCGTCCCAATCCGCCGCAATCACTCCTGCCTTTACAGCAGCCGGCCTGAGGTGATCGGACACAAGCATGTTGGCAACGCGAGGCTGCTTCCCTTTCAGCTTGATCGACGGGAAAACCCAATCGATCGGCCGGGAGTAGGGCGTCTGTCGCATCCATGACTCCACGAATCTTGCGAGCAATGGATGCATCGGAACGGGAGCCTGCGAAGACTTGCTCTTCGGAAGTCCCACTTTGCCCCAGGTCCACGTTCGACGAACACAGATCAGCGATTCTGCAAAGTTGACATCCTGCCATTGCAAGCCCAAGACCTCAGAAATGCGCAATCCTGTGCCAGCAGCCAACAGCGCCAAGGTGCGCTCAGGCTCTGGTAAATGCAGCAGGACTGCGAAGGCTTGTTCCGGTGTCAGGATGATGGCCTCGTAGTCGCTCTGAGTCTTGCAGCGCACGAACAGCAGCGGATTCGATTCCTGGTTGCGGGGAATCAGTCCGTAGCGTTGCCCGTGCTTGTAAACAAGGCTCATCACTCTCCGTGCTTTGTCGAGTGTGGGATTCTCTAAGCCGTCTTCGCGCTTCACGGCTCGCAGCCAGGTTTCGATCTCCAACGGTTCGATACGAAGGGCGACGCGATCTCCCCAACGTGGAAGCAGGCGATTGCGAAGCACTCTGCGGTACGCGCCGATGGTCGTATGGGCCTTCGGGCTTACGGATTCGGTCTGCTCACCTAGCTCGTGCTTCATGTAGTGATCAGCTAGGTCTGCAAACGTCACCCGTCCCCGAAAGTCCGTTTCGTTGATGTGAAGATGCTGCCGTTCCACCTCCCGCCATGCGGACGCCTTGCTTGGAAGCGCTTTGACAAGCCCGATCGGAGTTTTGTTCTCCACCCGCTTGCCATCGGATTCCCGCAAGGTGCGGAAGTACAGCATCCAAGTCTCGCCTTCTTTGCGACGCTCTTTTTTGAGCCAACCGCGTTGATGTCTCTGTGCCATTAAATTTCCTCCGGCACGTGAGACCGCTGCCGGGAGTGTAGCATCGCGCTTGCCAACTCCGAGAGCCGGAAACGCCAGACCTTACGCATTCCGTCGCCGAGCGGATATGCAGGAATTTTGCCTTGCCGCGCCAGCTGCAAGACACGACGAGGTTGCAGTTGCAGAAAGTTTCCTGCCTGTTCTGCATCGACGAAAGGCTCGGGCTGAGACATATCATTTCCTTCCGGGTGCCTCCCTCACCCAAGATTCCCTCAACTTGCTTCAGACTGCGCTACAGGTGCATTGCCTTACCCCACGCCCATTTTCTCAATTTGAGAAATTAGCCATCTATAGAACTCGGACATCGGCGGAGGGCTATCAACGGACATTGCTCAAGATTCTTAGCCTCCCCCCCGCTCTGTAACGGTGTAACGCCGTAACGCCTTTTTTCGGTTAAGCATTCAACTTCTATTTCTCCGTAAGGCAGATCAAAATCAAAACTTTTTTCTTCAATTGGAGTGCCGTTACAGCGTTACATCCGTTACATTCTCCTTCACGGTGATGCCGCTCCAGACCCGCTGCACCGTTCCATTGATTCGCTTCGGAATTGACGCAACACCCGGGAAGGTCTTCAGGCGCCGATAGAGCGGATTCATCTCAACGAAGGTGTCCGGCTGTCCAATGTCGTGCACAAAGCGGCTGTACGCATGCTGTAGATCCTCGCTGACAGCGAATCCTGACGGGCTGAAGTCGAGGCTCTCCCTAATGAAACGCCCGACGATGTCCGCATCAGCGAACAAATCCTTGGTTGCGTCCAGCACGCATTTGGGGGCTTGCAGCCCACGCTCAACAAAGTCCCGCGCGGCGATCATCCAACGGTAGAGAATTCCCGGCGTTTCTTTCCGCATTTCCGGCTCGACCGTAGGATCCTCACGTCCAAGAAAGCTGGCGCGGAACGGGACGACATGTACGCGGCCAAGCATCGCCGGATCCGGCGAAATGATCGGCAAGTGATTAGTGATCGTGACAAGTTTGTGGGACGGCTTACGATGAACTTCGTTCTGCCGCATGGCAGCGCCCACGAGCACGTCGCCACCAGTAAAGTATTTGACACTGCTGGTCTCGATCTTCCTGCGTCCGGTTTCTTCGCCCGACTCTTCCACGAAGGCGATGCGAGCGCCCATCAGCTTGAACGCGGTCCGCTTGAGAGTGTTCTCGGCCCCCATCTTCTGTTCGGCGATCTCAGACCATCGAAGATGAACGGCAAACTCGCCGAGGACCGACTCAATGACTCTCTCCAACGCGCCTTTGCCATTTCTGCCGGAGCCGACCCAGATCGGCCACACGTGTTCCTGGTATTCGCCGATAAGGCAGTAGCCGCAGAAGCGGAGCATGTATGCGATCCAGTCCTGATCCGGTGGCTTACCGTTCTCATTGCTGATTTCCCGCATGAACTTGCCGAAGACGGGAGTTTCCATCTTCGGGTTCGGCATCACGTTTATCCGCTTCGTGATGTAGTCGCGGTGCTCCATGCTTCGGATCTCCGCTGTGCGAATATCCATAACCCTTCCATCGGGCAACCCGAGCAAGTAGCCGTTCTGGTCGAATATCCGCCCATAGTTAATAGGGGGTAGCAGTGTCTCGATCTGCTTCAATGCGGCGGACCTAAACTGGTGGGATTTCAGCTTGGCTCGATAATCGCGTGCCGGGTTGCCTGGTTCTGGCAGATCCCAGCGAAGATGGTCACAGCATTCGCCAACATCGCGAAGGAGCAAGCGGTCGCCGGCATCGCCGACGGTCCAACGGGTGCCTACAAAGACGGCACGCTGGCCGAGGTCATAGAGCTGGATATGATTCTTCGCTGCGGGTTCGTGTTCGATGAAATATCGGGCTACGTCGGCATGGCTGCACTCAGACGGCAAATGAGGAAGAGCATTCCCATATGCGCGTACGTCGGGATTCTGCGCAATGACCCGCAGTTTAAACTCACTCCAGCCCCGCTCCTGCTTCACGCATTCAGAATGGAAGCACTTGTACGAGTACCCCCACCCACGCTCGTAGCCGGCACTACTGGTTGTATCGCCGGACGGGCTGCCGTGTTCTTCGGACCATGGACATTCAACGTCGACGAAATACCGCTGGCCACTTTGCCGTTCGGCAATCACGGGGACCTTGTAGTGCTCCAGAAATCCCCGGAGCCATTCCATCTTCAACTCATCGTTTGCTGGAACCTTGAGCGTCCGGCGCTCGGGAATGTGCCCGGTCGCTAGGGCCTCAAGTAGAGAATGGGATACCGGCCGCAGCGCCGGCGGGCATTCGATCACGCAAGACTGGCGGTGGGGGCGCTCGGGCGTTGCCGGCGCTTTTCTCGCCCAGGTGCCGGGCAGCTTGCAGATCCTGTTGGATTCGAAAACGCTGGTATCGATGTGCGTCTCCAGCGTGTCAAACTTCGCAGCAAGGGCGAGCAGCACTCCGCGTATCACGTCCTCGCTCTCCTGGTCATTGGGCAGTTCAAGGGCAAACAACAAGTGGTAGCCGTTGCCACTGTCGCAGAACATCGGCTGCGGCCACCCGAGCGAGGAAAGGTGATCACGGACCGCAATCGCCTGCTTGTGTGCCGTTGCCTTCTCGGTATCACTCGCATTGCCGTACTCTCTTAGGGGGTCAAAGTCGATGAGCAAGCGTTCCCGGCCGGAGATCCAATCCTTCCGGCTGCGATTGGAGCGCTTGAGAGCGCCGTTGAGAGTGGCGCCCTCGGGAAGGTCCTTCAGCGGATTCAGGCTGTACCAGACGGCCTGATATGTGGAGTCCTCGGATACCGATGCGACGGCCTTTTCCCCATCATCGGAGTAGCCGATGTAGAGTTTTCCGTCTGCTTGTTTGCAGACAACCTCGTGGATACCATTGAACAGGTTCATAGTTTGCCCTCGGCCGCCTGCACGAAGCGTTTTTTTTTGCCCTTCACAAAATTATGATTCGTGCAAAACTCGTACTCAATAAAATATTCTTTGCTCATGACCGCATTGCAGGCACCAAAAGCGAAACAACGGAAGGGGTTAACGGCATCTCAGTGGCTTTACAGGGAGTATGTCGTTGCCAAACGGGGGCGCAATTGGCGGCGAATGAAGTCCGCCGAGGAGGGTTTGGTAAGCATTTGCATACATGCGTGCGGAAGCCTTCGCCCCTTTTGGTCGCCACCTACACCTCCCGAGGGCGTCGAACTGAGTCGGAGATACGCCAACTTCCATTTCCACTTTGACGGGATAGGGGACCGTAGACAGTTTGCTGAAACGTTCGTGCGCTGGGAATTGAGACGGGGGATGTCGGACACCGAAGGGCGGCACATCGGTCGCCGGTGCAGGTTGAGACTCATTGATGAAATTCGTAGCGAAAGTCGGCGCGAGTGGGGCTTCGGGCGCAAGTCGAGCGATGAATATCAGGCTGCACTCCAGAGGGTGAGACACCTTCACTGTGTAGATGACCTTTGGCGGCACATCAAGCACTGTTGCCCGGAATGGCGGGACGCGACGAATGTGTCAATCGCGCGAGACTGGTATCGTTCCGAAGCTTGGATTCGGAAATTGCGTAAAAGACTGGCCACTCAGCTCTGGCCCCTTGCGGAGAATGATGAGCAACGGAAGGCGCTTGCGCTGCTCCGCCTAAAGCCAGATGGGGTACGTCTTCAAAGCAAATAGTCCGCGAGAACTCGGTCGTCCGTCTGGGACTTCCGACCCTTGGTTGCTGAAAAATAGATGTCCCTCGTGAACGTCCGCGATCCCAATGGGCCGAGCGGCTCTCATGGCCGAAATTGATCAGCGCTAGACGACTCAGCCGCGGTAATTGCAAGCAGCGGACTTCCGTGTGCCTGACGGCCGATCAGTCGACCGTCCTCTCTGAAGAGCCCAAAATCAGCTCACTTTTGAGGTCGGTATGCGCCAACAGTGTGCTTTTTAATAGGTGCTTCGCGGCATCAGGTGTGGCAACACGCGAGTTCCGACTCGTCGACACGGCGAAGGGTGGCAGGGTGTGAGCGAAAGCGCGGTGAGTGACAAACCAGGTCTTGCTTTATGGTTTGGCGCGAAACCGGTGCAGTCCGAAACGCCCGTCCGAGCCCCGGCAGAGGGGCGTACACCCGGACGAGGGGGAGTGGGGAGAAGATGCGGAGCTTACCTCTTAGGATGGCGTGCAGATAGGCTGCGTGGGTTAAGCTTGCCGTTGAGGACGGCCGAATATGATCGAAGGAATTGGCGTCGATATCGTCGAGGTGGCTGGGGTGGAAAGTGCCATTTCGAATTATGGGCAGCCTTACCTGCAGCGGCTACTTACGGCTCGGGAGATCGAGTATTGCCGAACAGGTGCAAACTCGGCACAGCGATATGCTGCGCGAATAGCCGCGAAGGAAGCGGCCATGAAAGCGTTGGGTACAGGATGGGATTCCGGCGTAGAGTGGCTCAACTTTGAGGTGGTAAACGATCAGTCTGGACGCCCATTTCTCATGCTGAGCGGGGTAGCAGCCGACTTAGCTGCGGAGCGGCATATTACTAAGAGCTGGGTTTCACTGGCCCACATACCAGCTTACGCGATCGCTGAGGTCATTTTGGAGCGCGATTGATAAACAGGAGTTAGGAGGCACGAACTGAAATGGACCGGTTGATAAGGTTCGCGGTTACGATGCCGCGACGATGCTTTTGCAGAAAGCGAAAGACTTCGTAACCTCGTAGGATCGCCTCTTCCCATAACCATAAAGGGCAGCGTTCAACCTCATAGCCTTGGGCGAGCTCCTTTACGTCCTTGAGAATTGCATAATCGAGGGTCTCGATGGCGGCGAAATAGTTGAGCCGCACGGCGTGGTTGAAAATCCAAGTGGCAATGCCTTCCTCGATCAACACGGCGCGAGCGCCGTCCTCCGTCTCATCGATCTTTGGAGTGCTCTTGCGCTTCACTTTGAACAGAGCCCGAGTAACGGGGGACCAACCGAGAATGGCCGCGTACGCCAAGTGAAATACGTCGTGGAAACGATAATCGTCCTGCTCGGCCTTGTTGTCAGTTAGCCGGTCGCCGATGTTGATTCGGTTGCATTGTTGAAAGACGAACGTCTTGCCGCCAACCTGTTTTTCGGTGATCACCATTTCAATAGTACGCGGGAGTTGCTCATCCGCATCGTAACTTTCATCGAACAGGGTGGGATAGGTGCGCGCAATGGGCCAGCGGCTCGCCACTTTCGCGACATTGCTCTGGACCGCTTCTTCTAAGCTGACGTCAGCGTCGTCGGCTGCCTGCAGGATGGCTCGGAAGATGTCCACGAGATGAGCGGAGAGGAGGTCGCGGTTGTTCTCCAGCCGCCCTCCCGCGACCTCGTCCAGAAGTCTGCCTACTTTGCCGGCCAGTGCGATCGCTCCCTGCTCGAATTTATCGCTACTAACGGGGCCCACGTGCTCACGGTGCGACTGTATGTCCCCGAAAGTGCCAAAATCATGTGTCTCAACGATCTCCCAATCCTCGATTTCGCGTGACATGCGTTGCGCGAGGACATCGAGATTTAGGCCGGCCCGCTGGGCAATATTGGCGAAGTACCACATGACATCGCCCAGTTCCTCCATGACTGACTCGGCGTAGCCGACATAGGAATCACGGTCGCGCTGCTTTTTTTTGAGTTCACTCAGGAGACTGCCAACCTCGCCAAATAAGCCGAGTAGGGAAAATTTCAAACCGGCATAGCCGGTCTGCGGGTTCTTATCGGTCTTCAGCGTAAAGTGCTGGTAGTCATTCATCAGGAGCATTTCGGTGGCGATCTCTTCTGTCATGCGGGCCCTCTAAGTGTCAGGCGGCGGTGGGCAGCAATGCTTCTCGGCATTGCGAGGCCAAGTTTTTGATGTCATTGAGAGACCACTCTGAACCCGTATCCACGCGTGCGTGAGTAGAATGGCAAATCAACGGACCCACTTTTAGGTTCGTTTCGTTGGCAACGAAGGCTTGCAACTGAGCCAGTCCAAGCAGATTGCCGAGCGTTTTCGCAACATAATAATGGGACCGATACATCACTGCGAGCATCAATGCGTTGTCGGGATAGAGCTTGAAGGTGAGGTGGCTGAGGCAAGGTTGTGGCCTCAGCCGATTTGCGTCTTCCTTGGCCCGGTAGATCGGGAGCTCAAATCCGTCATCGTCTGCGTCCGCGAGATTAGCCTCGTAGGCGGAACGCATTCGTTTCATATGGTTCTTCAGCTTGTTGACCAAGATTTCGAGCGGATTGATCGTGGTCCCATCCTTTCCGGTACGGCGCAGCAAGCGCATGGCATAAATTCCCCAGGAGTGTTTATCCAGCTTGGCGAATACCTCGGGAAAAGTTTGATAGACCCCGGTGGCGCCCTCACGGAGGTAATAGTTGGCAGGAAAAATCGTTCCGGCAACCGTGGTGATCGGTTCTTGGTCGCGCGCTCTGAGGAACTCATCGACGATATCGTGAACACGGAAATCGCTGACGGTCATTGTCAATGGCGAACGCACTGCCAAAGTCAAGTTGTAGGCCTCGTGCGAGGGCTGCGCAAGCAAGTATTCGACTCCGGCCACCCAGGCTTCGGCGCACGTATCAGCTGGAATAGTATGTGTAAGTTCGGTCATGGTTCAGTTCATCACTCCAAGCACCAACAATCGTGGTTTCAGATAGCGTTCGTGTGTCCACGCATATCCCTGATCTGCCCAGCCAGTACCCCAGCTGTTGCGGATCAGAATGCAGCGTGCGCCATTGGCCGTCCCGTGACCAACGGCAATTACGGCATGAGTGTTGATCCTCGGTTCGTTTGCGGGACTAATGATGCCACCCGCGGTGGCGGAGAAGAAACTCTCGCTCACATCCATGACCATCATCATTGGGCGTCCAGCATCGAGGGTGGTGCAGATCATGTCGATACCGAGAGTCGCGGTATTCGATGTCCGGTGGAAGAGTTCACCTGGATCTTTGGGTGGTTTCCACCGATCAGGCGACACAGAGGCTGATGTGTACGGCCATCCGTGCTCCAGGGGTTGTCCGTCAATCGCAATCGCGGCTGATATGTTGCTAAAGGCCACGCCCGTACTCGGGTCGGGGACCTGTTTGCGCTGGACCGCATGAAAAAAAGCATATTCGACGGACAGGTGGTCTGGCTTGCCGCGCGCAAATGCGTGGGCGTCACTGGCTGCAAAGGCCATGCATGTGGGGCGCGGCCCTTGGTTCCGCATCTCGCCGAATTGAGGGCGTAGATCAACCACAGCTTGGACTGGCATCACGCGGCCGCCACCTTGGCACGCAGCGCCCGCGGCAGTCCGGTCTCCTTGCCGAACAGCTCGTAGGTCACACTGAAATGGCTGAGGCTCTCAGCTTCCCAAGGACGAGCTTCTCTTAGATCAAGCTGGCCGGCAGCCTCAAACTGGGAGGCGGCGAGAAGAACGCGGTCCACATCGCCTCCGATCCCTTCTGTGTGGTCGGGTACTTGTCTTTCATCCGAGACAATAGTGAATCCAGCATCCTTCAACTGATCGGCGTTCCACAGGTATCCTGAGCCGCTGTGTTCCTTCAAGCGCACCAGAAATACATCATTTGGTCCACCTTGGATAAGGGCTCCCTGGTCTTTTTCGGTGAGAACCCAAACGTCGGGATACCAGCTCTTCAGTGGGTGACTACCAAGGAGGTGTTGCTTTATTTTCTTAGGGGATACGGCCAAGTGCTTTTCGAGGAGTCCGCCGCTGATGAGGTTATACCGTGCCAAGGAGCGGCAGGCTGCTTCGTAGCTAGCGCCTATGCGCAGTGAGAGCTGGTAGATGTGGACTGGATCACGAAGACTATCGGCGTTCCATCCCTGCCGACCGGCGTGGACCTCCAGCAGCCACATGGGTATTAGGAAACTGGCGGCGAAGGCATCGGCTGCAGCTTCGACAGTGCTATAGCGAGAAGCTCCGAAGGGAGATCGATTCAAGATGGATTCGTCGTCGAAGCTACCGCCGTGGCCGAGCTTAAAGTGGCCGAGTTCGTGGGCCGCGGTGAAGCGTTGAATCGCGAGGCTCCGTTCGGTCGTGATGATGATGCCTGCCGACGGTTGCGGAACGAAGGCGCCAAGTAGTTTGTCGAGCGGACGGAACAATAGAGGAACCGACAACTGCAAAATCGAGCCAAACACATCAATGCCACCACCGCGAGCCTCCACAAGCTCGCGGCTGTGCGCGGCCTGATGTAAGCGGCCGGCTTCGCTGATTGCGTCCAGCAAGATGTCTCGGCGGCTCACTTGCTTTTTCTCTCCTCACCGGCGCGAGATTGCAGAAACTCAGCGAAACGGGCGAGCTCTTCTCGGTCCTTGGCCGACAAGTTCGCGGCGGCTCGGGCCAAGTGCTCCACCTCGGAGGGCAGGCCGACGTCTTTCGGTTCGTCGCCGGTGAAATAAGTCACTGGACGCTGGAGTATGGCGGCGAATTTCTTCAACTCCACAGTATCCACACGGCGTTGCCCCGATTCGATCAGCGAGATTGCCGCGCGCGGAATTCCCACGGCCTTGGCGACCTCTTCTTGAGAAAGGGCAAGGTATTCTCGTGATTGGCGTAGGATTTCGCCTAAACGCGTCCGCTCGGCGGTAGAAGTATCAGGTGCATGTTGACGACTAGCTGGCATGTGCTCTTGTCCCCCCTTCTGGTTTGCTTGCTATCTTTTCTGGTAGCGGTTTAACCTCGGAAAATTTGGCATGCAGCCGAGGCAAGAAGTGCTGCACGAACTCGTCGCATGTTCGATAACCGCCCGGTTTGATCAGGCCGCTGCTCGTCAGTTTGAAGCCCAGCAGGGGTTCGACCTCCAGGAAAACCTCGACCGTCTCTGTGGAGGAGACCTCGGGCTGAATGTCAAAGACGGTGCCCCCCTGTTTGCGGGGATCGGGGGTGCGTTGCCGCAGCGGCGATTCTGCTTTGCGTTTCCACCAGGCGCGCAGCCTTTCTTCGATCTTTGCACCCGGAAAGAGCGGATGGGTGGTGCTCAAAGCAACCTCCTATTTGTTCGACTACCGAGCAAAATAGCAGATGAGTGTTCGATTGTCAAACAAAAAGAGAGGCCTATGCTGTTTTTTCGAACAGCTCGTTGATACCCCATTTCGGCGGGTACCAGTACCGGATGGGTGCGCGGTTTGGGGTGAAACGCTGCTTGATCCGAGTACGACTGGTGGTGCCGTGTGCTTCGGGAAAGCGAACACGTGCGTACTTGTCGATTTCACAGAAGAGGTTCTGGACATCGATAAGCTGAAGCTTTCTCGTGCCCAAGGACTGGAAGTGAATTCCGCGGGACCGGAACTCCTCCTCTTGGTGCTTGGTCACCATTCGGATGACATCCCCATCGGAGCGTTTTGTGTGTTCGGAGAAACACTTCGCAATTCCGCTGCGGGCGCCCGGTCCAGGAACGACGAACTCGGATTCCTCGAAGTTGATGGCATCGCTGTAGTTCAAATCAATGGCGTATTGGTAGGCGAGGAAATCGCCAAGAAGCGGATACGAGCGCAACAGATTAAAAAGTCCCTGCAGCGTCCGGCAGGCGGCAATCTTCCGCGGCAGGCCATCATTCATCATGTATTGAAGGACCTGTAGATGAGCTGTGTGCTTTCTTTCGGTTCGAAACGTGCGTGATCCCGAAGGCATGATGTAAGCGGCGGAATAAATCGGCCGGCCGGAGGCTCGAGCATGAGTGAGCACCCGGTCACAATCTTCGGCAGAAAAAGTGGTGGTTTTGATTGGACCAAGCGCGTGTTCCAGGAGTTCCCAGGTTTCAATCTTGTTAAAGAGCTTGAACAGAAGCACGCGAAACACGACTTCGTCAACGTTCTGGTTCCCGGCATAAATGACATTCTGGATCAGGTATTGGCTGACGCGGTCCGACGCCCGATAAACGTTCGTGAACTTGAATGTGTCGAGTATAGGATCGTTTGTCCACGGCGGATTGGCCTGTGACATCCGTCGCCAAAAGATGGCTTGACGCTCAGCCGCAAAGCTCCAAAACGCCGAGAACACCGGAGTGGGCCCCAGGCGCGCGAGCTCCGGTGAGCAAGGTGCTGACTCGGAAGGTTCCGAGGGAAACAGTGCTGGAGTGTCTACGAATGGCACTGGCATAGATTGAGAGTAGCCCTAAATTCAAATGGAAAGAATTGATGTGATTGATTCCCGGATGGTCTGTTCGGAGACCTGCAAATCATCGTTCGCGATTCGCACGACTGGAGAACGTAGTTCTTCCCGGGCGGCCAGCTGTTTGTATAACGAGGAGAGAGCGTCAAATGTTTCCTGGTTGTGTTCTGGTCGAAATGCGGAGGCTCTCTCGATCAAGAAGGTGATTGCGGGAAGCAGGTTCCCCCAGAACAGCTTCTCAGCTTCAATCAGGGCAGACAGCACGTTTTCCTCGACGTGGGCCGCCCGCCCATAGACCCAGGTTGACCACCAGATGCGGTCGAGCAGCACGGTGGTGTTTTCAAGCAGCGCGGGCCGGATCCTGGTCTCGATTGCATCCAAATGCGCTGCGATATGCAAAGCCTGCAAGCCAAGTGGGGTCAACTCCGTGAGATGCAACTCTTTGGGTGTATGGTGAATTCGATCAACCAATTCACCAAGGGTTCCTGGTGTTTTGCCCGGGAACGACAGGCTCAGAAACGGAACGCCACTCTGATGCAGGAATTGGGCGGCACTGCTAACGAGGGTCGTTTTTCCGACGCCATCTGGACCCTCGAAGACGATGAGCTTGGCTTTTGTTTTCGGGTTCATCGCGGTATGTCGTGTGGACCTATGTTGTTTGTACCAGGTATAGGAGTTTACATGCCGCTTGCGTGGTCAGTCGCAGGCCCGCCCCAATATGGACCTTAACGGGTGAGCGCAGTCGCCGTCCAATGCTTAGCAACGGATGATTGAGGCGCATCAGGTATGGATTGGTTTGTTGTCGCGGCAAACAAGGTAACGAAATGAAATTGGCATGCAAGTCAGAAGTCCGGGGTCGAGAGTCGTGAGGTGGCCGCTCTCCCGGCCATCCTGAATCACTTGCGACGTCTCTTGATCGGCCAGCGAAGATTTCCGTCGAGTTCCTCCAACAATCTACTTCCTCGTCATTTTCGCGGATTTCGCCTTTGGGCGGCGGAACTTGCTCATCCTCGAACCATAGCAGTTCGGCCTTTCTTAGGCAGCGGGACCTCTTCCAGAACCTCGATAATCTGCGGGTAGTCTGAGTTCTCGTTCATCTTGACCCGGAACCCTCTCTGCCGGTGCAACTGCGCGCCCGTTTGCGGCGTGCAGTAGGCGAAGTGTTTGGAGATGTACATACTGTTGCTTTCGTCGAATATCTCGAAGACAAAACGGTTCTCACCGCTCCTCCCCACGGTTTTCGAGCCGACGATGCGAATGACGAGCGCCTGGCCCGCCGCCGGAAACATGGTGGTGGCACCTTTGATCTTGGCGCGTCCGATCTTCCCCACGACGAGACCGCGGTCGACGCGCGGATGGCCTTTCGCAGCCGCTTTCGCCAGCTTGTCCACGCGCTTCAGCAGCGGCGTCGATTTGTTCTGCACCTTGCTGATATCGATGCGAACGCCGGCTTTAGATTTTGCGGACAGGAACTCTTTCCATAGATCCCAATTGCCGATTGGCCGCCCGGCAGCGTTGCGCCACTTCGCTTTCTGCCAGTAGGGAGCGGAGAACTGGTAATTGACCACGTACTGCGAGTCGCTGAAAATTTGTACGCGCGGATATCTGCGGCCAATCTGTTCTTCCCGAACCCAATGCATCCCGGCGATGCACGCCGACAGCTCCATGCGGTTGATCGTGCTTTCCTCGAATCCCTGGAATATGACCTCGTGCTCGGTCAGGTCGTCCGGGTACACGACGACGCCGGCGTATCCGGATTTCCTGCCTTCGTTGGGATAGCAGGAACCGTCGACGGAGATCTGAACGGCATGTGGATCAGTTGTCTTCGTAAACTATCGCCTATCCGGATTTCGACCGCGGATTCTGGTACAGCTGCGCGCTCACGCTGTCGAGCAGATCGTCATAGGTGAGGATCGTCAGGTCCGGGAATGCACTTGCGACCGAACGCCACACCTTGTCTTCGAATTGCCAGCGGCGTCCCATGATTAGCGTGCGCTTGGGATGGTAGACCTCAGTACCGTGGGTGTCCTTCACGTATTTGCGATTGGCGCTGTCATCGAAGTATTCATTGTAGAAATGCGTCTGGGCCACATAGGAATTCACCTCGGCACTGAAGGTTTCGCGGTTTCCTTTCCCGACAATGGCCTCACCCTTGAGTTCGGGCAGCTTGAACTCGACGATGTCGGCGAACCCGTTCGGCTTTACCGCGAAGAAATCCGGAATGATCGGGTCGCGCGACAGCTCATTCATCCACAGGCATTTCTTCTGAGCCAACAGCCCGACCGCCGGTAGTGCCATCCTTAATATGAACTGGTGTGCGGGTTCGGCGAGCCAGGAGGTGATTTGCGGCTCCGTCACGCCCGGCGTGAGGATCAGCTCGCGGAACCGGTTCAGCAGGGCGAGACGCTCGTTCTCGAAGAATGCTGGTCGCGGGAATTGCATGTGGGCATCGTGCTCGATCGTGTGTTCCATGTCCGGCCACATGGCCACCCCGATATCTTCTGTGTCTTCATCGATGTCCTTCACGGTAAGCGGGAAAAAATCTATCCACTGAACGCGCCGCGTTCGCAGGCGATCCGCTTCCTTGCTGTAGAAGAAGCAATTCACCATGCGCGCAAAATTAGCGGCGGGCAGGTCGAGACCACTGGTATTCATCATGAAGGCCATGTTCTCAGCCGTCATGTCCCAGCCGATGTCCATCATCAGCTCAGTGGCATCGGCGCTTGTGGGGACGAAGAGATTCCAATACAGATCACTCGGCGTCACAGCAATTTTCATGCCCGTGCCGTCGAACTTCATGCCGATGATGGTGCTAATAAAATCGCCCTGGCCGCGATAGTCGAAAAACGTAACCTGAACGCCAGGGTCAAGTTTCGCCGGCGCCTGAGGAGGCCCGAAATACTCGATCGCCAGATGGGTCTCCCCGATGTAGACACTCAAACTGTCGGGAGCGACGAGCATGCCGGGCATCGTCTCGAGGAGCTCAGTATCATTGTTGGCGAGATCTCGCAGCTTCGTCCAGTAATGACGGTTAAGATGTTCCACAATCGGCCCGCCGATCGCGAAGGCCGGAGATTCCTCAGCCATCTTCTTACAAAATGGCTTGTCGTCCCAGATATGCGTATAGTCGGTGTTCAGAAATAACTCCAGAGCGATACGGGTGGGGCTGCCCGTAGAATTTGGTATCGGTCTATTATCGCTCCTGCGGCTGTGACTTCAGGCTGTCGACTTCGTGTTTCATGGAGGTGGAGGCTCTCGTGTGCTGTCGAGGATTCCGCAATCCGCGCGGCAAACTACGTCGAGAAGAGACCTGACATTCCGCCCATCTCCATTTCGTCTTTGGAGTCCTGACTGTCGGTCCGTCGCCAGGAGAGTAATCGCCCTGAATCTCCCCTTCGTCGGGTGCCTTGAGTGTGCGAAATGGCGAGATGCAGCACGGGTCGGTGATGACGAGCAGAGTGCTACCTCGACAGGGCAGGCGTAAGGATGCGTCATTGCTGCGATTGCCACAGCCGGCATAAGCTCCCGATTATCAGGCCCTCTCTTTGATGGAGCCCCAACTCGGCTCAGGATGGTTTTTTATATTTGAACTCTGTAGAACTCACCATATGATGGCTCGAATGCCCCATGGAAATTCAAGAAAGGTCTTCCTCGTCGTCGCCGGAGGGAATCCCTCCGCGGAGAGACATTTCGAAGACACAATCCAGCGCAAAAGGACCCTGCAGGAGGTCAGGGAATTTCTGCCGTCCCAAGAGATCGAAAACCTGGAGAAGATTTATCACGGATCGAACTTCATTGTGTGGGGAGCGGTTCCCGGACCGATGAACGAATCGCGGTGGGAGAAGATGGCACCGGGGGACGTGGTGCTCATTTACAACAGCGGTCGCATTCGTTTCGCTGGGGAGATTGCCGCCAAGGTTAGAAATAAAGAGCTCGCCCGATATTTCTGGAAAGAGAACGAGACTGGCAGCACGTGGGAGTTGATGTACTTCATCGTAAACGAGGAGAGAACGAACGTTCCCATCGAGAAGCTGAATCCCTTGTTCGATTATCAATCCAACTACCGACCGCAAGGCTTCTCAATGATCAACGAAGTGGCAGTTGCGAATTTCGCGCAGAACTACGGCGACATTCTCGGCGTCCTGAAGACTCTCGAACGCGGAGAGGAACTGATCCACCTCCCGACGCGAAAGGAACTACTAAGTGCACACATTGACGAGCGCATCGAACGTGTGCCCACAGAGCATGACGAGATGCAGTGGAGATTGATTCGTCTGGGTCAACTTGCGAAATGCGATGTCTGGGTGCCTCGGAGCGACCAACCTAAAAAATATGAGGGGCACCAGTTCCGCGAGTTCGTCCTACACGAATTCCATGAAACATTGGACGTACCCCGGAGCATCGAGAACATCGACGTAGTCTGGAAATTCGGGCCGTACTCGATAAAGTCGGCATTCGAGATCGAGCACTCCACTTCCATCTACTCCGGGATTCTTAGGCTGTCCGACCTGAGGGCGGAGGCGCCGAATTCAAACTATCCCATGTTCATTGTCGCCTCCGAGGACAGGCGTAGGAAGGTATTTGAAGAACTGAGGCGCCCGACCTTTTCTGGGCCCTGCTTGCGTTTGAACGAGGTGATCAGGTTCTTGGGGTACGAGAAGCTCCGTGAGATTGATGAGTCATCCAGGAATGCCAAAGACTTCGACACGAACACCATGCTGGCAGCTGGCGAAAGCGTTCCGCAAATTTAGGCCGGCGAGCGACTGTCCTTTGACATCCATTGCGTCTGATTCGCCTGAGCATTTCACGATGATTGGAGTTCTCCAAATCTTCCTTGCTTGGGGCAGATGTGGGGCCTTCAGGTTAGGCTGCGGAGACCGGTCGGACCGCGTGGAGTCGTGAGTGAGAATCGGGATTGATTTGGGTGGAACCAAGATTGAGGCTATTGCGCTTGCCGATGCCACTACTGGGGCCAGCGCCACGCTCTTCCGGCATCGCGTACCTACGCCCGTCGGAGACTACGCCGGCATCTTGAACGCCATTGCCGAGCTGGTCGCGTTAACGGAAAACGAGACAGGCCACACCGGTACGGTGGGCATCGCCACCCCCGGTGCGATTTCGCCCTCCACGAACCTCCTGAAGAACTCGAACAGCACCGTCCTAAACGGCAAACCCCTCGACCGTGACCTTGAGACCTGGTTGGGGCGACGAATACGCATGGAGAATGACGCGAATTGCCTCGCGCTTTCGGAGGCCGTCGACGGCGCTGCCGCCAATGCCCGCGTCGTTTTCGGCGTTATCCTCGGGACAGGCGTAGGCGGAGGCGTGGTGATAAACCGGCAGATCCATGACGGACGCAACAGAATCGCCGGCGAATGGGGCCATAATCCGCTTCCCTGGGCCCGTGCGGACGAGCTACCCGGTCCAGGTTGTTATTGCGGGAAGCTAGGCTGTATCGAAACTTTCCTGTCGGGGGCCGGCCTGACACGCGACTACCGCGTACGCAGCGGCCAACAGAGAACGGCGGTTGCGATTGCCGAAGCCGCCGCGGCTGGCGATCCGCTGGCCAACGAGTGCCTCGAGCTCTATCAGGACCGGTTGGCGCGGAGTTTGGCTTCGATCATCAATGTGCTCGATCCTGACGCGATTGTGCTTGGGGGCGGACTTTCCAATTTGACGTGCCTCTACCCGGCTCTGCCCGCGCTTCTCAAGTCCTATACCTTTTCCGCCGACGCCGGCACACCCATCATGCGCGCCATGCACGGCGATTCCAGCGGCGTACGCGGAGCGGCCTGGTTATGGCCGATCAGCGCGTGAGGTAGAGGAGTCCGGCGACGAGGAGCCGGATCTACAAATCATTTGGGAATAGGTGAGTTTACAGGATGCCCGGGATCGCAGCAGCCCAGGGGCCTCCGCATCGGCTGTATCGCCGACCAACCGAGAACTACTTCATTCGTGGACACAAGGGCGTCTCCCAGAAGCCGACTTCCGGCGCCGACTGGCTCTTCGGGGTTCAACTTCCGTATTGCTCTGCACTCCCGTCGAAGAAGATGAGATTAATCACTAGCAAGCGCGCCGCCACACCGTCACCTGCGCGGTTTGTTTCCCGACTGGCCTCATGCGGCAAGCCCAGCACGCTGCCGCCGCAAAAGCATCCGAGAAGCAGCCAAGAGAGGTTAAATAGCAGCGTCCCTTCGCGACTACGAACAACAACAGCGTGGAGATGTACGTCCAGCCGGTCATCC
>Ga0187887_10001558_pt1 | contig 19466 bp, 13 predicted proteins | sample June2016WEW_7_10_FD_132977 | JGI IMG/M metagenome (GOLD analysis project Ga0187887, IMG submission 132977) | Peatland microbial communities from SPRUCE experiment site at the Marcell Experimental Forest, Minnesota, USA - June2016WEW_7_10 | ecosystem: Environmental > Terrestrial > Soil >... | reverse complement strand
GTTGTAGCCGAATGTCATGCTGACATTGGGCCCCTGACCGTAGACGTAAATATTATTGTAGAGCGACTCGCGCGATTCCAGGAGCTGGCGGAGTTCCTGCGCCGCGGCCGGATGAAACAGCGCCGCAGCGGCGACGGCGCCGGCAACGACGGTGCCGGCAATGACGGACCGAACGAATATCACGCTGCTTATCCTGTTTTGGCGGGCGAGACGGCAACGTCCGTTCGATCGAGGGACGCAAGATCGAAGCCTTGCCTTTGGGGGCGATCTGGCCGGGCGGACACTGCCCGGAGCACCAAAACCGGTCAAGATCATCCGCCGGATAGGGACGAAAAGTGAGCAAAGTGAGACCGGCGGATCGGCGCTGCAACAAGCGCGCGGTCACGGCTCGGTGGCGAAACGCAATTCCCCGATCGGCTTGAGCGTCTTGATGTCGAAGGTGCGCAATTCGCTCGCGCCACCGACATCGAGCAGGACCGCCACACGCCCGGCCGAGGCTGCCATCGAGATCACGCGCGCCCCTTTCGGCAGGGTGACAATGGCGTCGGTCGTGATTCCCCTGGCGGCGCCGGCAAATACCCGATAGCCGATGACGGTCACCACCGCCGCAATGGCAAGCGCGGTGGTGAGCCCTGATATGATCAGCATGGCCCGCGCCCGCGCGAACAGCCGGGTCGCATCGGGTCCGGCGGGCTCGGCGCCCGCTGATGGATTGCCACGCGGCTTGCCGGATAGAGTATTCATGACTGGATCGTCCATGAAGGTTGCCTCGTCCACACCGACGGCGGTGCAGGTCGCCGATGATGAAGCCGGCGGCCGGCTCGATCGCGTGCTGGCCCGGCATATCTCCGCCTTGTCGCGGACCCGGCTCAAGGCGCTGATCGAGGCCGGCGCCGTCGCGCTCGACGGCGAGACGATCCGCGATCCGAGCCATCGCGTCAATTCCGGCGCCGCCATCCGTGTCGAGGTACCGCCGCCGGAGCCGGCCAAACCCAAGCCCGAGCCGATCGCGCTCAACGTCGTCTACGAGGACGACGACATGATCGTTATCGACAAGCCGAAAAACCTTGTCGTGCACCCCGCCGCCGGACACTGGACCGGAACGTTGGTCAACGCGCTGATCGCCCATTGCGGCGACAGTCTCTCCGGCGTCGGCGGCGAGCGGCGACCCGGCATCGTGCATCGGCTCGACAAGGACACCACCGGCCTGATGGTGGTGGCCAAGAATGACGCCGCGCATCGAGCATTGGCGGCGCAATTCGCCGGCCATGGTCGCGACGGCGAGCCGTTCGAGCGCGGCTATCTCGCGTTTGCCTGGGGCGCTCCGGAGCGTCCGAGCGGCGTGATCGACCGGCCGATCGACCGCGATCAGCGCGCGCGCGACCGCATGGCGGTACGCGAAGGCGGCCGCGAGGCGGTCACGCATTGGCAGCTTCTTGAGACCTATGCCGGCCCGCCCGGTGTCCGGCGCGCCAGCAAACCCGAACGTTCCAACACCCCGGCGGCAAGCCTCCTCGCCTGCCGGCTCGAAACCGGCCGCACCCATCAGATTCGGGTGCATTTGGCCTCGATCGGCCACCCGCTGCTCGGAGACGAGATCTACGGGTCCGGATTCCGCACCAAATCGGCGCTTTTGCCGCCAAAAGCACAATTGGCGCTGGCCAGTCTTGGCAGACAGGCCCTCCATGCCTACATATTGACGGTCAAACACCCTTCGAGCGGCGAAATCCTTCGTTTTCGGTCGGAACTGCCGCCCGATCTCGCGCATTTGCGTGATGCGCTGGCCGGCGGTCGGGCCGCTGCCAGCGCCGAGGTTTCTGGCGATCAGTAAGGATTAACCGATTTCTCCGGTTTTCATAACGACTTAACCGAGATCAACGCAGCATCGCGCCGTTGTGATGCCGGTTCCCTTTCACTCGCCTGATTCGAACGTGTATGTTGCGGGTGCGAGATAATCATCCTGGCGCCGTCGGCTCGGGGAGCGGCGGCACCATCGCCCGCCGCTCCACGGGGGCATGAAGAAGGAGGGCGCTATCATGGCCCAGACTGCAGCACTGCCCATCTTGTCGGGCGAAACCGGCCTCACCCGGTATTTAGAAGAAATCCGGCGGTTCCCAATGTTGGAGCCGCAGGAAGAATTCATGCTGGCTAAAAGCTGGCGCGAGCACGGCGATCGTGACGCGGCGCACCGGCTTGTCACCAGCCATTTGCGGCTCGTCGCCAAGATCGCCATGGGCTATCGCGGCTACGGCCTGCCGATCTCTGAAGTGATCTCCGAAGGCAATGTCGGACTGATGCAGGCGGTCAAGCGCTTCGAACCCGACAAGGGCTTTCGGCTCGCGACTTATGCCATGTGGTGGATCAAGGCCGCGATCCAGGAATACATCCTGCGCTCATGGTCGCTCGTGAAAATGGGCACCACCGCCAATCAGAAGAAGCTGTTCTTCAATCTGCGCAAGGCCAAGAGCCGGATTTCCGCGCTCGACGAAGGCGATATGCGGCCGGACCAGGTCAAGATCATCGCCAAGCGTCTCGGCGTCACCGAGCAGGATGTCATCGATATGAACCGCCGGCTCGGCGGCGATGCCTCGCTCAACGCGCCGATCCGCGAAGACGGCGATTCCGGTGAGTGGATGGATTGGCTGGTCGACGATTCGGTCAGCCAGGAAAGCCGGCTTGCCGAGTCCGAGCAGTCGGATAATCGCCATAAGGCGCTCGGCGAAGCGCTATCGGTGCTCAACGATCGTGAACGCCGCATCTTCGAGGCGCGCCGGCTTGCCGACGATCCGATCACGCTCGAAGAGCTCGCCGACGAGTTCGGCGTGTCGCGCGAGCGTGTGCGTCAGATCGAGGTGCGCGCTTTCGAGAAGGTGCAGAAGGCGGTGAAGAACAACATCGCCCATATGGAAAATCCGCAGCACGCCGCGGCGGTCGCCGCGGCGGCGCACTAACACCTTCCGGCCTATCCCGCGATTCCGGCGAGCGACGCTTCGGCGCGGCGTTCAAAGATCACCGCGCCTTGCCGATGAGCGAGTTCGCGCGCGGTCGTGAAAGCCTGCCGCGCCTCGTGCTTGTTGGCTCGATTGAGCGCCAGCAGGCATTCCCCGCGCAGGCGATAAATTTCCGGCAGATAAAACCCGACGCCCGGCTCGTCGATAGCGGCGATGGCGCGATCGAGATGGGCGAGGCCGTCAGCGGGGCGGCTCGCGGCCAGCAGGACTTCAGCAGCCAGCCCCAGAAAGTATTGCGGCAGGGGACCGGACGCCGTGGCGCTGGCGATTTCCGCATCAACCAGGCGGGCGGCGTCGGCAACGCCGCCGCCAACCGCGGTAGCCCAGGCAGTGAGCAGCAAGCTGCCCGCGCGCCATGGTAACAGTCCGAACTTTTGCGCCAGTACCGCCGCGCGGCTGCCGGCCGCGAACGCGCCATCACGATCACCGGCGATCTGTTGGCCGATGCTGAAATTGTGAAGCGCGTGGGCAAGCGTATTGGGATGATCGAGCGCCTCGGCAAGCGCAAGGCCACGCGCGATGCTTTTTGCCGCCTGCTCTGCCTCGCCGGACATTCGCAGCGCCACCGCGGCGCAGACGTCGGCGCAAACGCCGGGATCGTGGCCGCCGAAGGCGGGGCCAAGATGACCGTGGCGCTTCATGTCATAGATTTCGATACCGATCCGGCTGTTGTCCAAAGTTGCCGTCACATCGCCGCGGAAAAAAGCGGTGGACCACTGGCAATGGTAGGCTTCGAGCAACAGATCGCCGTCGCCGGAACTTTGCGCGAGCGCCACCAACTCGCTTGCCCGGTCGCGAGCGAGTGAGGTCTTACGCCTGACGTTGGCGTTGAGCCACAAGCCCCATTTGGCTCTGAACGTGGCGGGTCTGTCGTGGATGGCTTCCGCGAGTTCCGCGGCGCGACGATTAGCGTCCTCCGCCTCGGCGCTTTGCAGACCGCGCGACACCATGAGCGCCGGGCCCAACTTGAGGAGAAAGCCCAATTGGTGGGGCGCTCGATCGGCCGCGTCGGGCAACGCCTCGGCAAATTTGAGGCCAGCCGAAAAATGCGCAATCGCTTCCTGATAAGCCGATCGACTCACCGCGCGGTCGCCGGCGCGCATGCGATAATCGCAGGCCGGACCGGCCAATCCGGCTTCGCCAAAATGATAGGCTAGGACTTCCGGCTCACTCGCCGCCAATTCTGGAAAGCGCTGTTCGACCGCGCGTGCGGTTCGCTCATGCCATTCGCGCCGCCGCACCAGCAGCAGGCTCTCATAGGCGGCGTCGCGCAGCAGCGCATGCTTGAAACTAAAGCCTCGCTCCACACCGCGCCCCTCCGGAAGCAGGATGCCGGCGGCGACCAGACTGGCCAGGGCGGCTTCGAGCCCCGCGCCATGCCGTGGCATGACCGCATCGAGTATCGCGAACGGAAATTGCCGACCCACGACGGCGGCGATTTGCGCCACCTCGCGCGCCTCGCCGAGGCGATCGAGCCTGGCCATCAGCGAATCCTTGAGCGTCGCCGGAACCGCCGCGCTGTCCTCGTTTGCCGATTCGATCACGCTCCTGGTCAACTCTTCGACAAACAGCGGCACGCCGTCGGTTTTCGCGACGATGGCAGCGACCGTCTCCGCGGACACGCCATGCGAGGCGGCAACGTCGGCGACCAGCCGGGCGCATTCCGCGCGGCCGAGGCGCCCGAGCGTCAATAGCGTCGAATGCGGCCGCATTTGCCAAGGCGCCGTGAAATCCGGCCGCGCAGTTACCAAAACCAGCAATCTGGCCCGCCCGATGCTGTCGGTCAGGCGCGTCATCAATTCCAGCGTGGTGGCGTCGATCCAGTGGGCGTCTTCCACGATCAGAAGCACCGGACCGATGTCGCCGAAGGCGACTATCTCGTCGACCAATAGCGCAAGCATTGCCGCCTTGCGTTGTGCCGGATTGAGCGACGCGGGCACCGCGTGGCTCGTGTCCGCAATCGACAAGAGATCCGCCAGCAGCGGTATCGCCAGCGCGTCCGACGCGGCCCGTTGCGCGAACAACGCGCGGAGCTTGTCGATCCGCACGCCCGGCGAATCGTCGGCGGCGAAGTGGGCGGCGCGAGACAGCTGCTTGATCACCGGGAATAGCGAGCTGTCGCTGTAATAGGGCGAACACTGCAAATGGATGCGCGTATGCGGCTCGCCGGCAAGCGCTTGTTGGAGAGCCTCGAGCAAACGCGATTTGCCGATCCCGGCCTCGCCGATCAGCGTAACGATCTGGCCTTCGCCCAGGCGCGCCAGGCGCCAGCGATCAAGCAGCAGTCCCATTTCGTGCGCGCGGCCGATGAGTGGCAGAAAGCCGGTGCGGGCCGCGGCAAAGCGGCTTTCGATCGTCGCTTCGCATAACACGCGCCATGCCGGCACCGGACGTGGAAAGCCCTTCAACTCGTGTTGGCCGGCGGATTCGAGCGCGAACGATCCCCCGAGCAGATTTTGCGTAGCCTCGCTGATGAGAATCGTGTCGGGCGCGGCGAGCGTTTGAAGTCGCGCCGCCAGATTGGGGGTTTCGCCGACAATCGTGCGCTCTTGGGCGCTGCCGCTTCCGACGATTTCGCCGACCACGACCAGACCGGTGGCGATGCCGATCCGCGCCTGGACCGGCGTCCCATCGGGCAGCGTAATACCAGCAACTTCCGCCAAGATGCCGATGGCGGCGTGGACAGCGCGCTCCGCCGCATCCTCGAAAGCGCGCGGAAAGCCAAAATAAGCCAACACGCCATCGCCCATGAATTTCGCGACGAAGCCGCCAAACCGGCCGATCGCGCCGGCGGTCGCATCCTGGTAACGGCGGATCAACTGGCCTAGCAATTCCGGATCGAGGGTTCCCGACAGCGCGGTGGACCCGACCATATCGCAGAACAGCACCGTGACCTGACGCCGCTCGGCATCGCTCGACGGTTCGGCAGCCTTGGCTTGCGGCACGTCCGGCTTGGCACCCCCGCCGCCGAGCTCGGCAATCGCCTTGAGCAGCCGCCGACGATTGCCGAGCGACACGCCGAGTTTTTCCAGATCGCCTTCGTTCAACTCGGGCAGGATATCGAGATCGATATCATTCGCCGCGAACGCGTCGGCGTATTGCTCCAAATTGTTACGCCGCAACCAGTTGCGAAGATCGCTCATTCGCGCAGCGCTCCCTTCAGCGGCCAGCGGCAGGCGAGAATCATCGCGGCGGCAAGCGCAGCTATGCCGGCGACCATCAGAAAGAACTCCGGCTTCTCCATCCGGCTCCAATAGCTGCCGATATAACCGGACAAAAAACCGCCGGTGAAGCTCGTCGCCAGCCATACCCCCATCATCATCGACAGGATGCGTGTCGGCGCGAGTTTAGTCACCAGCGACAGGCCGACCGGGGAGATATAAAGCTCGCCCAGCGTCATGAAGACGATGGAGCCGAACACCCAGAGCCAGCTCGCCCGAACGCCGCCGGAGTGAGACGCGACATAGGCCATCACCAGATTGGCCGCGGCGACCCCGCAGCAGCCCAACGCCATTTTGGTGATGGTCAACGGCTCGGCGCCGCGCGCCGCCTGGCGCGCCCACAGCGCAATGACGAACGGCGTGAATGCAAAGATCATGAACGGATTGAAGGCGAGAAACCAGGTGGTCGGAATTTGCCCGGTCACGCCGAAGACGTTGATGCTGCGGTCGATATCGGCGTCGATCCACAAGATCGTCGTATTGCCGATCTGCTCGTAGGTCGCCCAGAACAATGTGGTCGGCACAAACAGTACGAGAAGCGCGATGATGGCGCGCCATTGTTCGCGGTCGAGCGGGCGGCGGTGGCGATCCGCCGCCGTCACCTTGTGCGACGCGGCTTTGTGCAGGTCATCTTGCGGCAACAGCGGCAGCGCGTAGAGATAGATCGAAAGCCCGATGCACATGCCGACGCCGGCCGCGGCAAAACCGTAATGCCAGCCGGCTTCCTCGCCGAGCGTGCCGCAGATGAGCGGCGCCAGGAAGGCGCCGACATTGATGCCGACATAGAAGATCGAATAGGCGCGGTCGCGGCGATGATCGCCCGGCGCGTAAAGTCCGCCGACCTGCGTCGAAATATTCGGCTTGAAGCAGCCTGAGCCGAGAATGAGCGCCAACAGCGCGAACAGAAACAGCTGCTCGACCGCCATCATGAAATGCCCGATCGCCATCAGCACCGCGCCGATGACGACGGTGCGGCGCTGACCCAGCACGCGGTCGGCGAGCAGCCCGCCGAAGATCGGCGTGAAATAGACGAGCCCGGTATAAGAGCCCCAGATCTGCGACGACAGCGGCTGCACGTCGAGCGGTCCGAACACGCCCTCAAGCGCGCGCTTGAACCCGAGCAAGCCTACGACATTGCCGGCGTGATCGGGCAGCAGCAGGTATTTTGTCATGTAGAGCACGAGCAGCGACCGCATGCCGTAATAGGAAAAGCGCTCCCACATTTCGGTGGTGAACAGGAAGGTCAGCCCGCGCGGATGGCCGAAGATCTCCGGGGCCGCGGCGTCAACTGGCAAAGCGTCAATGCCGTCAGCCAAAGTTGCAGACCTCCACCACTTGCGTCACGCCGCCGCCGGTGGTTTATCGCCAGCCGACGGCCCCATCATGACGACAGTCGATGATGACAACAACAATGGCCGAAAGCCATGACCATGGAGGACGCGATCCCGTGCCCATTCTCCGCCACCTGGCACTGCCCGGAGCATTTGCGCTGTTGCTCGGTTTTTGGGCGCTCACCACGACCGCACCGGCCGCCGAGCCGATCTCGCTGCACGTCAATACTTTCCGCTCCGCGCGCTCGCTGCCGTTCTATGTGGCAGCCGAACAGGGCATCTTTGCCAAGCGCGGCTTGAATGTCGCGCTCGAATTCACCGAAAGCTCGGAGCGCCAGCGCGCAGGCCTCGCCGACGGCTCGACCGACATCGTCCACTCAGCGGTCGACAATGCGGTGGCGATGATCGATGTCGCCAAGGTCGATATCGTCATCGTTTCCGGCGGCGACAGCGGCACCAACGAATTCTACGTACAGAACGCGATCAAGGATTTCGCCGATATCCGCGGCCATGCCGTGGCCGTCGATGCGACCAATACCGCCTATGCGCTCCAGGCGAAGAAGATTCTGCTGCAACACGGCCTCAAAGCCGGTGCCGATTACACGCTCAACCCGGTCGGCAACGGCACGCACCGGGTGCAGGCGCTCCTCACCGATGATCACAACGCCGGGGCGATCCTCAACGTGCCCTTTTCGCTCGAGGCCGCCGCTCACGGACTGCACAGCCTCGGCCGCACCACCGACCTGCTCGGCCCATACCAGGCAGACGGTGTCTTTGTGCGGCGAGCCTGGGCGCGGGAAAATTCGACCACGCTGGCAAATTATCTCGCCGGATTCGTCGAGGCCTTGCGCTGGTCGCTTGATCCGAAGAACCACGCCGCCGCCGTTGCGCTCCTGGTCGACAAGCTCAAGCTGCCGCAGGACATGGCTGAAAAATCCCTGACGCTGATCGCCGAACCCGGTTTCGGTTTCACGCGCGATGCCAAATTCGATATGGCCGGATTTAAGAACGTACTGACACTGCGCGCCGAGACCGAAGGCGGCACCGTCGCCGACCCGCAGCGCTATATCGATCTGTCCTATTACGACCATGCCATGAAGCTGGTGCAGGAATAAGGAAGCCATCATGTCTGCGACCTACCCCGAAGAAGCCAAGAACTTTCGCCGCCTCGGCCACGATGCGTCGGCGGCCTGGGGCGGCGGCAGCCTGGTTCAGGTGCACAAGGGCCATGCCTATGTCGGCGCGGTCGGCGGCTCGAGCTTCAACGGCCCCGAAGGCTTTACCGTGCACGACGTGCGCGACCCGCGGAAGCCGCACAAGGTCGGCGAATTCCGCGCGCCGCCCGGCGTGCATTGCCACAAGCTGCGCATTGTCGGCGACGATCTGCTCTACGTGAATTCGGAGCGGCTCTCCGGCGACAAGGGCAAGAACGCGCGCGCCGGCTTTTTCATCTTCGATATTTCAACGCCGGCAACGCCAAAGCCGATCGGCTTTTACGACATGCCCGGCTCCGGCCCGCATCGTTTCGGCGTCGACCTCAAACGCGGCCTCGCCTTCATGCCGAGCGACGCGCCGGGCTGGAAAAAACGGGTGATCTGGACGCTCGACATCAAGAATCCGCTCAAGCCCGAAGTGGTCAGCATCTGGGGCCTGCCGTGGATGAAAACCGATAGCGACGAGCTCGGCAACGATCCGATGCCGGCCGAGGAAGCGACAACGCTGCACGGACCGCCGATGATCCGCGGTAACCGCATGTATTGCGCCTGGTGGGGCGGCGGCATGGCGATCATCGACTGCACCGACCTGCGCGACATGAAACTTGTCGGCCACATCAAATGGTCGCCGCCGTTCCCGGGCTCGACGCATACCTGCTGGCCGATCGGCGACCGGCCCTATCTCGTCGTCACCGACGAGGCGCGCGGCAAGCAGAAATACTGGGACGCGCAATTCATGTGGATCATCGACGCGCGCGCGGAAACCAATCCGCTTCCGGTCGCGACCTTCATGCCCGACCGCGACAAATATTACGACCGCCCCGGCCGCTTCGGCGCACACAACATCTTGGAGCACCTGCCGGCGGAAGGGCCGTGGAAGGACATCGTGTTCCTGACTTATTTCAACGCCGGGCTGCGCGCCGTCGACGTCAGAGATCCGCTGCACCCGAAAGAGGTCGGCTGCTACGTGCCGGAAACTCCCGCCGGCTCGCCGGGCATCCAGTCGAACGACATCGGCTCAGACGACGAAGGGCGGCTTTATCTGATCGACCGCTGGGGCCAGGGCATGCATATTCTGGAGTATACGGGGTGACTTTTCTTCCGCCCCCGTGTGCTGGGGAGAGGTGATGTTCGCCCTGCCGCTCAACCGAGCGGTATACTCTGCTCGAACCGGAAGATGTTGTCGGGATCATATTTGCGCTTGATCTTGGACAGCAATGGCAGGTTGCTGCCGTAATAAGCATTCGCCCAGTTCGGCAAGTCGCGGTTGGGGAAATTGACATAGGACTGCGGCAGCACGAAGCGCTGCATGTCGGAGAAATATTCGGTCAGCCAAGCCTGCTGTCTCTCGACCGTTTCCGGCTTGTCGAGCGGCGACCACGAAGCCTCCATCTCGAAAATATAGTTGGCGTTGCGATGGACGTAGGCCGTCTCCGCGGACGCCTTATCGCGCACCGCGCCGCCGATCGCGAACAGAATGCCCATGTTCTCCTGCAAGAGCGAGCCGCCCGGCCACTTCGTCATCCATTCCAGCATTTTATCCAGTCCGTCGGGCGACAGCGACTTGGCGACATAGGACGAGCGCAGATCGTACATTCCGTTGGGATCGTCGGTGACCAAATAGTCGCGCGCCTGCCAGTATTTCATCTGGCGAATATCCTGCTTGAGCGGCGTGACCAGACTGAAAGCCGGCGCCAGTGCCTCGCGCGCCCGCTCGATCGGACCGAAGTACAGGCCGAGCGTTGTCACCCGCAACTGCTCGCGGCCAGGCCGCGGGCCGGCGATGCTGGGAAACGCCTTGGTGCGGGTCGAGATTTGCGTGTCGTTGTCTTGCTGGATCTTCTGCAGCGTGGTCAAGAGTTCGACCTGGTTGCGGCCCGGCCACACGATGTTGAAGATGGTGACGTCGTCTTTGACGTTGTGCAGTTGGAACGTGAAAGAGGTGTTGACGCCGAAATTGCCGCCGCCGCCGCCGCGGAGCGCCCAGAACAGATCGTTGCTGTCGTCACTGCTCTTCGCCGTCACCAGACGGCCGTCGGCGAGCACGATATCGGTCTCGATGAGGCTGTCGCAGGTCAGCCCGGCATGGGTCGCGGAGAATCCCCAACCGCCGCCAAGAACCAGTCCGCTGGCTCCGACCGTCGGGCAGCGTCCTGAGGGCACGGCGAAATCCGTGCTGTTGAGGGCATCGGCCATATTCTGATTGTTGGCGCCGCACTGGATGGTAACGACCCCGGTATTGAGGTCTGCCGACGCTTTGTTCATGGATTTCAAGTCGATCAGTAGGCCGCGCGTCGTCGAGAAACCTGCATAATTGTGGCCGCCGGACCGGATTGCGAAGGGAACGTCGAACTCGCGCGCCCAGTTAATGCAGAGCTGAACGTCGCCAGCTGTCGCGCAGCGCGCTATGACCTCCGGCAAGATATCGGCGTAGCGCGCATTGTTTGGAGACGCCGCCAATGCGTAACCCATCTCGCCGGGCAGGATCAGGCGCCCGTGAAAATCGCGCCGCAGCGCATCGAGATTCCTGGGTGAGTGGATCGCCGGTTGCGCGAATGCCGGCGTGCGCAGCTCGATCACGCTGGCGGCGCCGAACGCCGCAGCAGCCTTGAGGAAGCGGCGGCGCGGCAGAAGCGTTACAGCGTTCATCGGGGTTTGCTTATCAACGAATGTGGCGCGTTCAACTTTAAATTTACGAACGCGACTTTACACTGTCAAGTCAGCAAGTGTGTTGGAATAAGCCGGGTGATTTTTCTCCCCCACCGCGCAACGCGGAGAGGGCACTTTCACACCTGCTTCTCTGCGGCGTGCCAATTCGACTCGTTGGGCGGCGGCTGCGGTGCGAAACCGAAGGTCTTCTCGAAGCGCTTGGTGTAATCCGGCCAGACCTGCGGATTGATGATGCGCGCGACCGGTTTGCCGTCGAGCGCGTCGAGCATCTGTTCGGCGGCGATCTTGCCCATATTGACGCGCGCCTCGCGGGTGACGCCTGCCATATGCGGGGTGGCGATGACATTGTCGAAGGCCAACAGCGGATGATCGGCCGGCGGCGGCTCCTTGTCCCAGACGTCGCGACCGGCACCGGCGATCTTCTTATTGCGCAGCGCCGCTTCCAGCGCCGCCTCGTCGTGAATGAAGCCGCGCGCCGTGGTGATGAAATAGGCATGCGGCTGCATCAGCGCATATTCGCGCGCGCCGATCATCCGGTGCGTCTGCGGCGTCAGCGGGCAATTGATCGAAACGAAATCGGCGCGCCGCAATAGCTCGTCGAGTTCCACCTTGGTCGCGTGACGCTTGCGCATCTCCTCGGCATCCACATAGGGATCGTAAGTGATCACCTGCATGCGAAACAGCGCGCTGCAGAGCTCGGCGACGCGCCGCCCGACGCTGCCAAGCCCGATAATGCCGATGGTCTTGCCGAACGCCTCGCGGCCGATGAAATCGACACGCTTGGTGAAGGCGCCGGCGCGCAAGGCGCGATCGTTCTCGCCGACGCGCTTGACCAATGCGAGCAGCATGCCGAGCACGTGCTCGGCGACAGCTTCCGCATTGCCGCCGGCTTGATTGACGACCAGGATGCCGCGCTCGGTGCAGGCCTTGACGTCGACGGTATCGTAACCGGCGCCGTTGGTCGAAATCACCAGGAGATTCGGGGTCTTTTTCAGGAGTTCGGCGCTGCAGTGGTAGTGCCCTGCCAGCTCGTCCCGGGTTGAACTGGTTTGATAGGCATGGGCCGCTGCGAGAATCGGCTCCGCCACCTCGGCAGGGCTGTCGTGCTCGAGCATGTCGAGCCGCACGTCGCCGCGCTTGCCGAGCATTTCGACAAAGCCGATGGGCCGGTGCGGCACCACGTAAAACACCCGCTTATTGTTGACGACATTATTCATGAGACGTTCCGGCGCTTGGGGTTTGCGGTGAGGTTCACGGGCGTGACCTGGGAGGAACAATAGTGCGGTGGCGCGGTTATCTTTGCAGGATCCGTCCGGATCAGACCATTCAATGGAGGCGACAAATGCCGGTTATTCTGTGGCTGTTGGGCGTGCCACTGGTGGTGGTCATCGCCTTGATGTTGACCCACATCATTTGATCGTTCGACCCTACAAATGGCCCCGCTCAGCGGGGCTTTTTTTGCGCTTGCGGTCCGCCGGTCGGCCGGCAAAACCTGCACCCGATTACAGCCGAGATCGCTTTAGCCGACAATCCCGGTTATGGCCGAATCCCTCCAATAGGAGCCGTAGACGTTGGCACGCTCTTGATAGCGACGGCCGGAACTGCCACATGCTGTCCGCCATGAACATGCCCATTCGCGCCCCGGAAAGCGCACCAGCTCAGTCGCCCTTTGCGGCGGAGGTGGATCGGCGGCGCACCTTTGCGATCATCTCCCACCCGGACGCCGGCAAGACTACCTTGACCGAGAAGCTGCTGTTGTTCGGCGGCGCTATCCAGCTCGCCGGCCAGGTCAAGGCCAAGCGCGACCGCCGCTCGACCCGGTCCGACTGGATGGCAATCGAGCGCGAGCGCGGCATTTCGGTCGTCACCTCGGTGATGACTTTCGAATATGCCGACCGCGTGTTCAATCTGCTCGATACGCCAGGCCACGAGGACTTTTCCGAAGACACCTATCGCACGCTCACGGCGGTCGATTCGGCGGTCATGGTCATCGACGGCGCCAAGGGCATCGAGCCACGCACCCGCAAGCTGTTCGAAGTCTGCCGGCTGCGCGATATTCCGATTATCACCTTTATCAACAAAATGGATCGCGAAAGCCGCGACCCGTTCGATCTGATCGACGAGATCGAAAAGACGTTGGCGCTCGATTGTGCGCCGGTTAATTGGCCGATCGGGCGCGGCCGCGATTTTGTCGGCACCATCGATGTCGCCTCCGGCGGCGTGCGTCTGCTCGACGGCGACGCCGGCGCGGCGGGCAATCTGCGCGACATGACGATCGCCGATGTCGCTAGACTGAACGCCAATCTCGATGCCGCGGCGCTTACCGAAGAACTCGATCTCGTCCGCCACGCCTGCAAGCGCTTCGAGCCGCAGGCGTTTGCCGAAGGTCACCTCACGCCGGTGTTCTTCGGCAGTGCGTTGAAGAATTTCGGCGTCGGCGATCTGCTCAATGCGCTCGGCGCCCTGGCGCCGCCGCCGCGCGCGCAATCGGCCGACAAGCGCCTGGTTGAGGCGACCGAGTCCGCCATGTCGGCCTTCGTTTTCAAGATCCAGGCCAATATGGACCCGAACCATCGCGACCGCATCGCTTTCGTGCGGCTGTGCTCGGGCAGGCTCTCGCGCGGCATGAAGGTCAAGCAGGTCCGTTCGGGCAAGACCATCAGCCTGAACGCGCCGCAATTCTTCTTTGCCCAGGATCGCGCGCTCGCCGAGGAGGCTTACGCCGGCGACGTGGTCGGCATCCCCAATCACGGCACCATGCGCATCGGCGATACCTTGACCGAAGGCGAGGATCTCAATTTCGAGGGCGTGCCCAATTTCGCGCCGGAAATTTTGAGGCGCGTGCGCCTGCCCGACGCCATGCGGGCGAAGAAGCTCAAGCAGGCGCTCGAGCAACTCTCCGAAGAAGGCGTAGCCCAGGTGTTCCGGCCGACCGACGGCTCCTTGGCGCTGGTGGGCGTCGTCGGCCCATTGCAACTCGACGTGCTGCGGGCGCGGCTGGCGGCAGAATATGGGCTCGCCATCGATTGGAGCGCCGCGGAATTTCATTTGGCGCGCTGGATCGCGGCCGACGACCGCAAAACGCTCGATCAATTCGCGAAGCACTACCCGTCGTCCATTGCCGAGGATTTCGACGGCGATCTCGTCTTTCTGGCGCGCAGCGCGTTTGATCTCGAATATACCGGCCAGCACAATCCCGGCATCAAGTTTACCGATGTGAAGGACATTCACCGGCGCAAACCGGCCAAATAGGCTCGCGGAATGGGGCAGGTCTTTCACCCGCCGGCGATATCCTCGCGGAGCATTTCAAGCTCGAGCCATTGTTCCTCGGCGGCCGCGATTTTACGCTGCAATTCACCGAGCGAAGCCGTGACTTTTTCGAAACCGGCGCGGTCGCGCGCATAAAATTGCGGATCGTCGAGCTTTGCCTGAAGGCTTTTCATATCGGTCTGTAGCTTAGCGATGGTCTTCGGCAGCGTTTCGAGCGCGTGCTTGTCCTTGAACACCAACCGCCGCTTCGCCAGCAGTGGCGGTGTGGCGACCGGACCGGATTGTTTCGCCGTCTTCGTCGGTGCCTGTTTGGGCGCCTGTTTGGCCGCTTGCCGCGTCAAATCGGCGCCGCGCTGGGTCAGCATGTCACTATAGCCGCCGGCATATTCGCTCCAGCGTCCCTCGCCCTCGGGTACCAGCACGCCTGAGACCAGACGATCGAGAAAATCGCGATCGTGACTGATAAGAAGAACCGTGCCGGGATATTCGGCCAGCATGTCTTCGAGTACGTCGAGCGTTTCCATGTCGAGGTCGTTGGTCGGCTCGTCGAGCACCAAGAGGTTCGACGGCTTGGCAAGCGCCTGCGCCAGCATCAGGCGGCCGCGCTCGCCGCCCGACAGTTTGCCAAGCGGCGTGCGCGCCTGCTCGCTTGAAAACAAAAAGTCACGCATATAGCCGATGACGTGCTTGGCCTGGCCGTTGACCATCACGGTGTCGCCGCCGCCTCCCGTCAAGGCGTCGGCAACGGTGACGTCGGGGTCGAGGCTGTCGCGATGCTGATTAAGCGTCGCGATGGCGAGCGTCGAGCCGAGCTTGACCGCGCCGGTATCCGGCGCAAGCGTGCCGGTCAGCATGTCGATCAGCGTAGTCTTGCCCGAGCCGTTTGGCCCGACAATGCCGATGCGGTCGCCGCGGGCGATGCGGATCGAGAAATCGTGCACGATCGGACGGCCATCGTAGCTCTTGCCGATGCCCTTGGCCTCGATGACCAGCGCGCCCGACGGCGCCGCCGCACCCGCGGTGATGGTGGCGTTGCCGGCCGTGGCGCGATAATCGCGGCGCCGTTCACGTAGCGCCTGCAATTCTCCGACCCGGCGCATATTGCGCTTGCGCCGGCCGGTGACGCCGTAGCGCATCCAGTGCTCTTCGGCGACGATTTTGCGGTCGAGCTTGTGCTGGTCGCGCTCCTCTTCGGCAAGCACCGCGTCGCGCCATTCCTCGAAAAACGCAAAGCCGCGCTCGAGCCGCCGCGTCAGCCCGCGGTCGAGCCAGACCGTCGAGCGCGACAAGGTCGAGAGAAAGCGCCGGTCATGGCTGATGATCACCATAGCGGTGCGGCGGGCGCCGAGATCGCGCTCCAGCCATTCGATCGTCGTCAGGTCGAGATGATTGGTCGGCTCGTCGAGAAGAAGAATGTCGGGGTCCGGCGCCAGCACGCGCGCGAGCGCCGCGCGGCGCGCCTCGCCGCCGGAGAGATTGTCCGGATGCTCCTTGCCGCTCAGCCCGAGTCGCTCCAAAAGCGAGCGCGCGGCGTAGCCATCGGCATGGCCGTCAGCATGACTGTCGTGGTTCGGCCGCAGTCCGGCTTCGACATAGGCAAGCGTCGAGGTAAAGCCCACGAAATCCGGCTCCTGCGGCAGATAGCGCACCAGGGCGCCTGGCTGCACGAAAACCGTGCCGCGATCCGGCTCGACAATCCCCGCCGCGATCTTCAACAGCGTCGACTTGCCCGAACCGTTGCGCCCGACCAGCGACACCCGCTCGCCGGCGGAAACCGACAGCTCTGCGCTCGTCAACAGCGGGGTGCCGCCGAAGGTAAGCCCAATATTTTTGAGTTGCAGAAGTGGAGGAGCCATAGGTCCTGTTGTGCCCCGCTCGGCCCATTGATCGCCGAATTCAGGCCTTCTTGTGATTGATCAGTTGCGCGGCACGGTCGGTGCGGCAAGCTTCGAAATATCCCGGCTCTTATCTAATGCCCAAATCCCGTCGATCAATGGCGATATGTCGTTACGCGGAATTGCATCCGCGGCCGCTAGGCGCAATTTCTCTTCGAGTTCCTTGTCGCTCATCGGATTGGCGGCGCTGCCGCGCGCTGCGGGCTGCGAAAGCTTGTGGATCTTGCCGTCCGCGGTCGTGATCACGACCACCGCGGCAGTGGTCGCATAACTCTCATCCCGCACCACCTCGACCCTACCGCGGAGCGCCAGAACCGCCGGATCGTTCACACAGGCGTCGGTGAACTGCGCGACGCCGGCTTGGCCGGTGATCAAGGCGGCGGCGACCGCGTGTTGCGTACTGACCTGCGACTCGCGGCCGGTCGAAATGTTCGGCCGATCGGTGCGCGCCGCGAGCAGCGGATTGCCGGTCACCACGACTTTGTCGACCACGGCCGGCGGATATTCGCGTCGCCAGTCGAGCACGCAATCGAGCACCGGATGAATCACAAAGCCGCACGGATAGGGCTTGTGGGCCGTCGCCATGATCTCCCAGGTTTCGCCGAGGCCGTCGGTGAGGACCGACAGCTGCGGCGGCTCGCTCATGGCGCTGTAATAGCCTTGCACGCCGGTGAGCGGCTCGGCCGGCCCGTCGAAATTCTTCGCCGCCAGCAGCGCCGACGACAGCCCGTTGCGCGCGGCATTGCCGACGCTGACGCTTTTTGCCGCGGTGCCGAGGCATTCGCAGAGGCCAGACGACTGCGCCGCCGCCGCGCCGAGCGCCCAGACCATTTGCGCAGCATCCAGACCAAGCAACTTGCCGCTCGCCGCGGCTGCGCCGAACACGCCGCAAGTCGAGGTGATATGCCAGCCTTTGCTGTAATGACCGGGCGACATAGCGAGCCCGATGCGGCACTCGATCTCGTGGCCGAGCACCAGCGCGAGCAAAAAATCGCGGCCGCTCACGGCTTGGAGTTCGCCAAGCGCCAGCAATGCCGGCGCGACCGGCGCGGTCGGATGGATTGCGGTCGGCACATGGGTATCGCAGAAATCGAGCACATTGGCGCCGGCCGCGTTGAGGAACGCCGCGTTCAAGCTGTCGATGCGCTCGTGCCGGCCGACGATCGTTGCCTGCCGGCCGCCGGAAAACGGCGCCAGCGTCTGCATCGCAATTTCGACCGGCGCGGAGCGGCAGCCGGTCAGCGCGACGGCAAAGAAATTCATCACCGAGCGCTTGGCCTGATGCCGAACCGGCGGCGGCAGATCGTCCCACCGCGTGCCCACCACCAATTGAGCCAATGTCTCGGTCACGCCGGGTATGTGCAACATCGTCGTTTCCTTCGAGCGGCCGGGAGCATCGACCGCCCAGCACAAAAGTGCAAGGATGCCAGCAAAGAAACGGAACGGGGGGATCATGACAAAAACCTGCACGTGCTTGGCCATAATTCTGGCGCTGGCTGTGTGCGGCGGCCCAACCCGCGCCCGCGCCGACGATTATCCCTCGCATCCGATCAAGCTGATCGTGCCCTTTGCCCCCGGCGGCGCCGCCGATGCCGTCGCCCGCATCATCGGCAAGCGCGTCAGCCAAACCATCGGCCAGCCGGTCGTGATCGAGAACAGAGCCGGCGCCGGCGCGATCATCGGCACCGAGGACGTGCGCAAAGCCGATCCCGACGGCTACACGCTCCTGCTCGGCCAATCGGGCCCGATCTCGATCAATCCCGGCGTTTACCAGGAACTGCCTTACGATCCGGAGAAGGACTTTGCGCCGATCACCATGACTTCGGACTATCCCTATGTCCTGGTGGTCAATGCCAAGCTTCCGATCAAAAACTTTCAAGACTTTATCGCCATGGTGAAAGCGAAACCGGGCGAGTTCAACTACGGCACCACCGGCGTCGGCTCGTCGAACCAGCTCGTCACCGAGCTCCTGTCAAGCCGCGCCGGGCTGAAAATGGTTCATGTGCCTTATCGCGGCACCGCGCTCGCCGTCGCCGATCTGCTCGCCGGACAAGTGACGATGGTGTTCGCCGATCCCGTCTCCGCACTGCCGCACTTGCAGGCCGGAACCTTGCGCGCCTTGGCGGTGACCACCAAGGAGCGTTCCTCGGTCGCGCCCGAAGTGCCGACGATTGCCGAAAGCGGCTATCCCGGATTCGAGGCCATCGCCTGGCACGGCATTTTGGCGCCGGCCGCCACGCCGGAGCCGATCATCAACAAGTTGCACGACCAGATCGTCGCCGCGCTCGATGATCCACCAACCCGGGCGCTGATCACCGCGCAGGCGATCCAGATCGTCGGCGACACGCCGCAACAGTTCGCCGCCTTCATCAAACAGGATATCGCCCTGTGGAAGGCCGTCGCCACGCAGGCCAATGTGTCGGTGAAATAGCAGATTGCGGCCGATCGCATGCTATAGTTGCTCGTGACCGCCCGGATAAGAATGGGCGGCAGCAAAGGGGGGTCGTGATGCGCCGACGTGACATTCTCCGCGGCACGGCACTCGCGGCGACCGCGCTGATCGCGACGCGCGCCGCGCCGGTTCCGGCGTTCGGACAGGCCAAGACCGCATTCAAAGCCTCCGACGTCCATCCGCCCGGTTATCCGACGGTCGTCGCGGTCGAAAATCTCGGCAAGAAACTCGAACAAACAACCGGTGGCCGGCTCGGCGTTCAGATGTATGCCTCAATGCAGCTCGGCGGCGAGAAGGAGGCCATCGAGCAGGCGCAGGTCGGGGCCATTCAATTGGCGCGGGTCAGCGTCGGCGCCATCGGGCCCGTTATCGACGAACTCAATGTGCTCAACTTGCCGTTCC
>Ga0187887_10001556_pt1 | contig 19477 bp, 15 predicted proteins | sample June2016WEW_7_10_FD_132977 | JGI IMG/M metagenome (GOLD analysis project Ga0187887, IMG submission 132977) | Peatland microbial communities from SPRUCE experiment site at the Marcell Experimental Forest, Minnesota, USA - June2016WEW_7_10 | ecosystem: Environmental > Terrestrial > Soil >... | reverse complement strand
CCGACTTCGAGTTTTGGATCTTCTCGATAAGGCCAGGATCCATCATCCCACTCATCGCCATAAGACCGCGATGAACGGGGCACACCTCTGACTCATCCAGGGCCACCGCGGGTCCGTTACCATCGGAGGATGCGCGAGCTCGATCCAATCGAATCCAACCACAACAAGGCGCGCCCGGAGTGGCGCGCGGAGCTGCGCGCGCTGGTGACGCTGGCGGTTCCGGTTGTGTTGAGCGAACTCGGCTGGATGGCCCAGGGTGTGGTCGACACCATCATGGTTGGCAAGCTCGGTCCCGCCGCGATTGGCGCGGTCGCTCTGGGCAACGCGGTCTTCTACACGCCATCGCTTTTCGGAATTGGATTGCTGCTTGGCCTTGATACCCTGGTGTCGCAAAGCTATGGCCGCAAGGATTATGACGGCTGCCATCGCTGGCTCGCGCAGGGAACTTACCTGGCGCTGTTTGTGGCGCCGATTACGATGGTGCTCGTCGCCGTCGCGAGTTACCTCTTTACGCGAGTTGGCATCGCTGCGGAGGTTGCGCAGCCGGCTGCAAGCTACCTGCGGGTTCTGAACTGGAGCATGCTGCCGCTGCTTATCTATGCGGGCACGCGGCGCTATCTGCAGGGAGTGGGGCAGGTGCGCGTGGTCACTGTCACGTTTGTCGGCGCCAACCTGCTCAATTGGCTCGGGAACTGGGTGCTTATCTACGGCAAATGGGGCGCGCCGGCGATGGGTGTGCGCGGATCGGCCTTATCGACGGTCATTGCGCGTATCTTTATGGGACTCGCTCTAGTGGCGTTTGCCTGGCGGTACGAGCGCAAGCGCGGCCATCCGCTCTTCAAGCACTGGGCTGGGCCGCGCCTCGCAATGCTGCGCCAGCTGATTCGATTGGGCGCTCCGGCCGCAGGACAGATCGTGCTTGAAGTCGGCGCGTGGAATGGCGCAACCCTGGCTGCAGGCTGGCTCACTCCCGTAGCGCTTGCCACACACCAGATTGCGCTCAATTACGCGGCGGTCACCTACATGGTGCCGCTCGGCGTGGGTTCGGCCGCGGCTGTTAGCGTGGGCCACGCAATTGGGGCCGGGAACGGACCCAAAGCCCGCCGCGCCGGTTGGCTGGCGCTGGCCCTGGGTACGGGCTTCATGCTGCTGGCCGCGCTCGTCTTTGTTGCCGTGCCGCGCCCACTTATCGCGCTCTACACTACCGATGCGCAGGTCATGGCGGTGGGGCCGGCGCTGCTTGGCCTGGCTGCTATCTTCCAGATTTTCGACGGGATTCAGACCGTTTGCACAGGCGCATTGCGCGGCCTGGGCGAGACCCGGTCGCCAATGATCGCCAACTTCGTGGGCTACTGGATCTTGGGCCTTCCCATCGGCCTGGGCCTTTGTTTTGTTGCGAAATGGGGAATCTACGGGCTTTGGATCGGCCTGACCTTGGCACTTGTGGTGATCGCAACGACTTTGTTGATGCGATGGAAGAAAGACGCAGCTCGGGCGGCAGGGCAGGTTGGCAGACCGGACGGCAAGGGCAAGTTTCTATGAGGCTCACGCATTCGCCCAGGCGCGGCACTGCTCGTTTTTAGATTGGCCTCGATGTCCGTTACGGAAGGACTCAAACGGGTAACGCGGACAGGCGGAAATGGTACGTCGATCCTGAGAAGTGACTATAATCACAAGGGAGCAATAGCGGATTACGCCCCTGTTCACGCGGCAGAAAGCAAGTCGCCTATGGGGACCAAACGCAGAAGGGCTGTTGATTCGCAAGAGCGGATTGGCGGTCTTTGAGAATTCTTTTGAAGGGAATCCCAACCCATGGCGACAGGCCAGGTAGCTCTGAAGGACGTTCAGGGCGGCAACAGCACACGCGGCCGCGTGGTTAACGACTTCAGCATCAACGTAGCAACGGTGAACGGGTCCGGCTCGCAATCCGCCAATAGCGTACTGCTGAAGAGCATCTTCGGGATGGGGGTGCCGGTCAGCGGCAAAAACCTTTTCCCGTCGAACATCGCCGGACTTCCCACGTGGTACACCATTCGGGCCAGCAAAGACGGCTACGTTGCGCGCAAACGCGAAGCCGAAGTTTTGATTGCCATCAACCCTGAGACAGCGAAGCAGGATACGCTGGCACTGCCCGCAGGCGGCGTGGCCATCTACGAAGAGAACTTGAACTTGAAGCAGTATCGCGACGATGTTGCTTTTTATCCCGTTCCGCTGGACAAGATTACAGCTTCGATCTGCCCCGAGCCCAAGCTGCGCAAGCTGGTCAAGAACATGGTGTACGTGGGCGCGGTGGCGCAGTTGCTCAACATCGATCTTGGAGTTGTTGAGCAGGGCCTTCGTAAGCAGTTCGCCAAGAAGCAGAAGGTATTCGACCTCAACTTCGGCGCCGTGAAAGCGGGACACGATTACGCTGCCGCTACATTCATCAAGCAGGACCCCTACTACATTGAGCGGATGGACAAGACCGCCGGCAAAATCATCATCGACGGCAACGCAGCATGCGGCATGGGCGCGGTGTTCGCGGGCGTCACCGTGGTTGCGTGGTATCCCATTACGCCATCGACCTCGGTGGTTGAAGCGACGACAGATCTGTTGAAGAAGTTCCGCGTCACTCCTGACGGCAAAGCCACATTCGCCGTGGTGCAGGCCGAGGACGAACTGGCGGCGATTGGCATGGTGCTCGGCGCAGGATGGGCAGGCGCACGCTCCATGACAGCCACCTCGGGCCCAGGCATTTCGCTCATGGCAGAGTTTGCGGGGCTTGGCTATTACGCAGAAATTCCGGGCGTGATCTTTGACGTCCAGCGCACCGGTCCCTCAACGGGATTGCCGACGCGCACATCGCAAGCCGATCTGCTTTCAACCGCCTTTCTGTCGCACGGCGACACCAAGCACATTGTGCTGCTTCCGGGAACCATGCGCGAGTGTTTCGAATTCGGCTATGCGGCGTTCGACCTGGCCGAGCGGATTCAGACTCCCGTGTTTGTGCTGAGCGATCTCGATCTCGGCATGAACAACTGGATGTCGGAGCAATTCAACTATCCCGACAAGCCGTTGGATCGCGGCAAGGTGCTGAGCGTCGAAGATCTCGATCGCCTGGGCAGTTTTGGCCGCTACAAGGATGTGGATGGCGACGGCATCGGCTGGCGCACGCTGCCAGGGACGCGGCATAACAAAGCTGCGTACTTTACGCGCGGAACCGGGCACAACGAGAACGCAATCTATAGCGAGAAGCCTGAAGACTACATCGCCGGCATGGAGCGCCTGGCGCGCAAGTTCGAGAATGCGCGCAAGCAGGTTCCGGGGCCTCTGACGTGGAAAAACGGAAAATCGAAGGCAGCGTTCTTGGCCTACGGAAGCTCGGACTATGCGATCCGCGAAGGCATGGACCTGATCCAGAAAGAGTATGGCCAGGAAGTGGATTACATGCGCATTCGCGCCTATCCGTTTGCGCAGGAGATTCACGACTACGTGGCTTCGCACGAGCGCGTTTATGTGGTGGAACAGGACCGCGATGCGCAATTGGCCAGCTTGCTGAAGCTCGATCTTCCCGCCAGCCAGGTCGTCAAGCTGCGCAACATTCTTCACTACAACGGATTGCCTTTGGATGCGCAGACTGTTGTGGAAGAATTCGCCGCGCAGGAAGGTCTGACGAGCGTCGCAGCCCTGCAGGTTGAAGACGTGGAAGTGCACGAGGGCGCCGTCGCCTCATAAGGCGCGAAGCGGTCTCGTTTTTTTTGGGTATGACTCGAGTACAGACTTGCTCGAAAGCAGAAGGGAATTGGTTTCATGGCCACAGCAGCACCGGCACCAAAACTGAATCACATCGGACTTCCGGTCCTTGAGTATCGCGGCGGCAAAACCACGCTCTGCGCGGGATGCGGACATAACGCCATCTCCGAGCGCATCATCGACGCCATGTTTCAAATGGGTGTCGAGCCCGAGCGCGTAATGAAGATGGGCGGCATCGGTTGCTCGTCGAAGAGCCCTGCATACTTCATGAGCCGTTCGCACAGCTTCAACAGCGTGCACGGTCGCATGCCGTCGGTATCGACAGGCGCGATTCTGGCCAATCACACCATGACGACCATCGGTGTCTCAGGCGATGGCGACACCGCATCCATCGGCATGGGTCAGTTCGTCCACCTGCTGCGCCGCAATCTGCCCATGATCTACATCATCGAAGACAACGGCGTATATGGATTGACAAAAGGCCAGTTCTCGGCCACTGCAGACATCGGTTCGAAGCTGAGGACTGGCGTCGTCAACGATCTGCCTGCCATCGACACATGCGCCCTCGCCATTCAGCTTGGCGCAACCTTCGTGGGCCGCTCCTTCAGCGGCGACAAGAAACAGTTGCTCTCGATGCTCAAGGCGGCCATTGCCCACAAGGGTACGGTGATGCTCGACGTCATCAGCCCCTGCGTGACCTTCAACGATCATGAGGGTTCCACCAAAAGCTACAAATTCATGCAGGACAACGACGAGCCCATCAACGAAGTCGATTTCGTGGCGAGCTTCGACGAAATCGAGGTCGACTACGAATCGGGCGAAGTGTTTGAAGTCGAAATGCACGACGGATCGAACCTGCGCCTGCGCAAGCTGCGCGAGGAAGATTACGATCCGAGCGACAAATCGAACGCTGTGCGCACCTTGATGGAAGCGCAGGCCAACGAGGAGATTCTGACCGGAGTGTTCTACATCAACACGCAGAAACCGACGTTTATCGATCTGTTGAACCTCGTCGATCGGCCTTTGGGACAGCTTCCGGAGTCGTTGACCCGGCCGCCGAAGTCGGCGCTCGACAGCCTGATGGCGAGCCTGCAGTAGAGACGCGCAACGACCAGCAATGAAGAAGGGCGGTAATCGGAGTTCCCGATTGCCGCCCTTCTTTAGTTGAGCCGATTTTCCTATCGGCACGCGCACGCGTGCTGTGGTCTATCGCGAAGAAGTCGAGGTGGTGGTCCCCGTGATCTTGACGCCCATGCTATTCAACTTGGTGCGTGCCTGCGAGGCTTCGGGCGTTTGCGGATGGCGCTGAATCAGCAGGCGCAGTTCGTGAATCCCTGCGTCGCGCTTGTTCAGCTGCAACAACGCCAGACCCTTGCGCAGTTGCGCAGCCGGCGCCTTGGTGTTGCCAGGGAAGCCCTCGAGCACCGCGTTGTACGACTTGATGGCGTCGGCGAAGTCGAGCTGGCGATACGCAATTTCGCCTAGGTAGAACTGTGCCGTGCCGGCAAGATCGTCCATCGGGTAGAAGTGCAGGACATCCTGGAATTCGCTCGCTGCCACCTGGTAGTGCGCCGCATTATAGTCGCGCAGTCCGCCCTGAAATGTATCCTTCAACGGCGGCGCAACACTGCCGGTTGGCGCCTGGCCTTGCTGGCTCATGGCAGGAGCCGCCCCGCTGGCTTGAGGCTGTTGAGACGCGTCCCCGCCCTGGGGCGCCGGAGCACCGCCCGAAGGGGCCGGGCTCTGCAGGTTTTGCATTTGCGCTTGCAGATCGGTGACAGATTTATCGAGCTTCGCGATCCGCGACTTCAGCTCGTCTACTGAATCGTTCAGCGACTGCACCTGGCCCGAAACCGTATCCAGCTTGCCGCCTGTGGCTTCAGTCTGTGCATTGATCTTTTGCTGCAGCGCGTTCACGGTCACCGTCATCTGGTTGGCATTGTCCGCTGTCTGCTCCACCAGGTGCTGCAGCACGCCGAAGCGCGTGTCGAGGGTCGACTGCAGCCGCTGCACCATGTCCAGAAGCTGCTGCACCTGCGTTTGCAACTCGATGATCTCTTTTGAGGCGGCGTGGGCCGGCCGCGGCCCAGCCGTGACAACAAGAGCGAGTGCCGCGGCGAGCAGAAAGCGGTTGCGACGGGTTTTCGTGATCGTCATTTTTCACCCATGAAGGAACCGGCTGTTCGAAACGGACACTGCCGCCGGATTGCAGTGCGTAGAAAAAGTGAACAGTAGTATGTCTCCTTTTTTAGAGGAGACATACTACCGTGGTTGAGCCCAGTTTCAGCGTTTGAGCCGACGCGGCCACTTCAGCCGATGGCATCAGCTTTATTCTAACGGCCATTTACCGGTCGAGGGTGAACCCCGCGCGGCGGTTCTGCTGCCAGCACTCCTCGGTCGACTCCGAGCAGAATGGCTTCTCTTTTCCGTAACTGACCACGCGGATGCGGTTGGCGGCAACCCCTCCGGAAACCAGCGCGTTCTTCGCTGCGTCCGCGCGGTTCTGGCCCAGGGCGAGGTTATACTCGTTTGACCCGCGCTCGTCGCAGTAGCCCCCGATCACCACCTTGATGTCCGGATGGCTTACCAGGAACGAAGCGTCCTTGGCCAACACACCCTGGGCATCCGAGCGAACGTCGTATGTATCGTAGTCGAAGAACGCATCCTGCACATTGGCCTTGAATTCTTCTTCCACGCTCATGGTGTTGGTCGGAACCACAACTGCCGGCGGAGCATTCACGGTAACCCGCGCCGTTGCATCCGCGGTGCCGCCCGCTCCCGTCGCTATCAGGTGATAGCTGGTCGAGGCAGTCGGCGTTACGGTCTTCACGCCGGAACTGGGAACATCGCCAATGCCTTCCAGCGTAACCGTCGTCGCATCTGCCGTGCGCCATGACAGAACCACCTGGTCGCCGGCCGAAACTACCGAAGGCGTCGCGGTGATCTGCGCGGTCGGTGCCTGCACCGTGGGCGGGGGCGGCGCGGTTTCAACCGGCAACGGTGGCTGCTTCTTTTTGCAACCTGCGACGGCGAACAATGCAACAACCAAGACAGCGGGCACCAGGATGCGTGAGGGTACTTTCAAGGGTGGCTCCTTCCGGTTTTTTTGAGGTGGTATTGAATGCGATCCGGCTCTGCGCAACGTTGCCGGACCTCGTCTTTCCCTCGTTCGGTTCTGCATGGCGAGGGCTGAGACTCAAAGACTGAACACAATGGATTTGACCTTCATCCTCCAGGATGAAAGTCGTAGCAGACAACGTCACGCTGGACCTGTATCGCGCGGAAAGCGCGCCAGTCAGAGCGTTTTCCCGTTCGTGCTTTTTCCGGTCATGTGCGCAGCGTGGCAATTTCCTGTGTCGTAAGAATGATAGTTCATCAACGGTCCGTTTCAATGCCGATGTTTGTGCCGGAAATCACGCCCCGTCCCGCATTGATATACAGAAGTCTTCAAGTGCCCGGTTTGAAATCACTTCCAACTCCAGTTCGGCATCGAATTATTTCCAGTTTGCGTGAGTTGGTGTTGTCCGGTCCCATCCGCCAGCATCGACCAGATCTCGGTGCGACCGCCGATTGTGCGCTGAAACACAATGTGGCGGTTGTCGGGCGCCCACGACGGAAAGTCGTTGCTACCCGATTCGTGCGTGATCTGCAAGTATTCTTTGCTCGCCAGGTCAATCACATGAATGTCGTCGCCGCCCGGATCGCCAGGCCCGTATTTTCTGTTCCAGCTAAAGGCCAGCAACTGACCATTGGGTGCCCACGACGGGCTCACCGAATACCCGCCGTCAGTAATGCGCTGCACGTTCGAGCCGTCAATGTCCATCGTGTAAATCTGGGGCAGTCCGGTGCGTCCGCTTACCCACGCAATCTGCGCGCCGGTGCGCGGGTTGAAAGTGGGGCCGACGTTCGGCCCTTTGAAGCTGGTTAGCTTGTGCAGATTGCCGCCGTTCGCATCGGCGAGCCATATCTCCGGATTTCCGGTGCGTGAAGAAGAGAACGCAATCTTTCCGCCATCCGCCGACCACGCAGGGGATTGGTTGCTGCCCCCCGCGGTTCCGCCAGGGAAGGCCACATAGCGGTTCAGTTCCAGCGAAAACATGCGGATCGTCCATCCATCGTGCCCAAGGGAAGCAAAAGCCAGGCGCGAATTATCCGGCGCAATGCGCGGCGAAATGGAAATGGTGCCGAGATGGGTGACGGCGTGCTGATTCTGGCCGTCGTAGTCCATCGCCCACACTTCCTTCGTGCCCGTGCGCGTGCTGATGAAATAGATTTTGGTCTCAGCAATGCCGTTGATGCCGCCGCCAAGCCGCAAAATGATCTCATCGGCGAAGCGATGCGCAATCGTACGCGCGGAGTCTTCGCTGGCCGCCTCGTTGTACTGCTTTCCCAGCACCTGCGGGCTCACCGTGTTGCGGGTATCGAAGAGCCAGCCATTCACCGACACGCGCCCGCCGGCGGTAGAGAGCGCGCCGAAAGCAACCATGGCCGCGTTTGCGGGCGCTGCCGACCATCGCGGCAGATTCATCTCCTGCGGCGAGCCGGGCGCTGCCTGCGGAGCCATGCTCTTTGAGACCATGTCAAAGATGCCCGCATTGCCAAGATCGGCGTAGAGGGTCGCGTCGAACACCGCCTTCAGGGCCGGAGTCTGTGGATCGGCACTGGCAGCTTTGAAATCGGCGGCGGCAATGCGAATCCGCTCCTGGCCGAGGTTCGTGCCGGTGTGCACCCAGTCCTGGGCGGAAAGCAGGGAAGCGGCGGAAAAAATAAACAGAAGCAGGCCGGTGGGAAAAAGCCGAAAACGAACCTTCATGCGGGGAACAGTCCTTCCTCGATTGGTTTGAGAAAGGCGCGGGGTATGCGCGCCAGAACTTGAGGCCGAGCGAGCGTCAGGCTTCAAGCCGAATAAGTGTCAAACCTCAATAAGTACAATCATAAGTGACGTCGAGCCATTGATCGTTCGATTCCCGGGGCAGGTCCCCGAATGTGTCAACACGCTGCGTCGCCATTAGGCACGAGCGATCGAGCGTGGGGCTCCCACTGGCTGTATTGATGCGAAAGCCAGTGGGTACGCCCTGGCGGTTTACCTTAAAGTAAACTTGGACCGTCGCGCCCTTCGGCGTTCCCGGATCAACCTGCCCACGCATCCAGTTCTGGCTGACTTTGCGCTTGATTCCATCCACATACCAACCGAAACGGCTGCCAAAGTCGCCATTCGTGACGCTTACGGGCTGATTCGATTGCGACGGCTGTGCGTAGGTGGAACGAGCTAGCTTGGAGCCGGCCTGTTCGCCGAATTGCGCCCGGTTGTCCTGGACGGGCTTGGGCGGTTGTTTTGTCTGCGGCTTCGGCGGAGGCTGAGGCTGCTTCTGCGGCTTCACTTCCTTGCCCTGGATGGGGATGGCGGTTTCATCCACGGCTTCTTTCGCCTTGGGCGTCGGCGGCGCTGGGGCCTGGCTCGGCTTTTCGGTCGTCAGCACATTGTCGGTCTTGGGCTGATCCGACGGCAATGGAATCGCGCTGGAATCCAGGCTGACCTGGATCGCACCGCCAGGCCCCGGATTTCCCCAGAAATTGTGATGGAGGAATCCGCCGATGATGGCGTAGAACACGACAATCCCGAAGAGCAATCCGTGAAGAATGAGGGAACCGGCAGCAGGCGCAGCGATGCGGTCCGGGATCAATTCCCGCTCAAGTTGTTCGCCGCCTTCAAGAACGCTGCTCATGGAAAGCTTTAAAACTCCCAGTCCCTATTCCCTTAGTCCCTCAGTCCCAAAGTCCCTTAGTCCCTCAGTCCCAAAGTCCCAAAGTCCCTCAGTCCCTCAGTCCCAAGTCCCTCAGTCCCAACACTCCCTCAATGCTTTTCGTTCAACGGCTGCGTGACGATGGAAACGTTGGTGATCCCTGCCTGTTTGACCGCGTCCATCACGCTTGCGAAAGCGCCGAACGGCACGGACTCATCGGCGCGCAGATAAATCACCTGGTGAGTTGGGTCGCTGCCTTGCTGATGCAGTTTTTGGCCCAGTTCGTGCACATTCACGAGCTTGTCGCCCAGGAAAACCTGCTGCGTCTTGTCGATGGTCAGAACCAGTCGCTGTTCGGTGATCTCTTTGACTGTGCGCGTTTTGGGCACGGCAACCTCAATGCCCGATTGCAGCACCGGCGCGGTGATCATGAAGATGACCAGCAGCACGAGAACCACGTCGACCAGAGGCGTGATGTTGATCTCTGCGAGCGACGAACGGGTTTGGCCGTTGCTACTTGTAAAGGCCACGTTCTGCCTCCCGAGTTGCTTCGGGGCTCGCGGTCCGCGCAGATTGTGGCGCGCGGACAGGAATCTCTTCCAGCGAATTCAGCAGCTCCCGGCAAAAGTCGTCGATTGCGGAAGCGAACACGCGAATGCGCGCGGTGAATTGGTTGTACGCAATCACGGCGGGGACGGCGACGAAGAGGCCTGCCGCGGTGGTAATAAGCGCCTCGGAAATTCCGGGAGCCACCGCGCGCAGCGTGGCCGCGCCCGCTGTGCCCAGCCCGCGAAACGAATCGATGATGCCCACCACGGTTCCGAATAGCCCCACAAACGGGCTCACCGAAGCGATGGTGGCCAGCCAGGTCATGCGGCGTTCAAGTGCAGTGACAGCTTCGCTGGCGGCGGTCTGCGCGGAGCGCTCAATGGGGACGAGGTTGCGCGGCGGGCCCGATCCGCCGGTCTGCCGCTTATACGCTTCGTAGACGTCCTCGTAGACCTGCGCCAGTGGGCTGGCCTTGCAGTCTGAGGCAAGCTGGGCAATCTCCTGCAAGCGAGTTGCCTTGCGGAAGGCCCTGATAAAGCGGCGGCTCTCTTTTGTCGCCTTGTTGAAGATGGAGATCTTTCCCAGGATAACTGTCCAGGAATAAAGGCTTGCGAACAAGAGCAGCAGCAGGACGCCAATGGCCACGGGGCCAATATTATTCAGCATTTCCAGAAGCGCGCTGGGTCCCGAAGTTCCTGACGGGGCAGAACCCCCGTCAGCCTGCAGGAAGAGGAGGATAGCAGCGGTTTGAATTGTCATTCACCTCATCGTGAGGTTCTCGCTCCTCGACCGTTGCCCCGATCGCGGCATGTCGTTCAACTCGATAAAAGCCGACGCGGACAACACGCCTTCGGCATGCGGCCATGGAGAACCACTCTCTTCACGGTATCAGACGGCAGGACCGCCTCCAAGTTATCGATGTGGTGCGCCAACGCAGGATTTCGCACCCTATTCAACCCTCTCGATCATCACTGAAGTCGACTTCATGAGCGCCGCCGCGGTCTGGCCCTTCCGCAGCTGCATTTCGCGGGCTGCGTCCGCGGTAATGATGGCCGTAATGCGCTGATCGCCAATGGCGAGAATCACCTGCGCCAGAATTCCGCGGATCTTGACTTCTAAAATCGTCCCGACTAATTGGTTACGCCCGCTTACCGTGCGGAACCGTTGCCGCGACAGGATGCGCTGTTTTTCAGGTTGAACCACGGAAGGTGCAGCCGAAAGCGGCGCCAGCGCGCTTTGCGCAATCCGATGATGGCCGCCCGGCGTCCGCACCGATTTCAAGCTGCCCGACAGAATCCACTTCTTGATGGTGGCGTAACTTACGCCGATGGATGCCGCAGCCTCCCGTGGGGTGAGCAGCGGGCCCTGGTTCTGGTTTGCCTTCGCCATAGCCTCTCCTTTCCTCCCGTCCCAAAAGATCATCTCCAAAGGTTCATCGAAAGCAGTTGATAGCTGGGTGCCCCAGGGTCCGGGGCGGAACTCTCGCGTTTGAGACCTGGGAAACCAGGATGCGGAAGTGCCGACTCACCTGGTCAAAGTCCGCGCGAGTGGCCCGTCGCACACGAGTATAGTCGCGGTCCCGCGCGGCCATCCAAGCCGTTCGAACGCCGGTCGTCGGGCAGGCCGGCATACCGTATAGATTCGATCTTGTAATTCGCTTAGAATCGAATTACATGGCAAGATATCCAAGCTTTCATTCTGGAGGATTAGTGAACAACACCAGGTTCGTTCTTGCGGCGGCCGTGCTTCTCTTCTCGCCGATGCTGGTGCTAGGGCAAGATGCCACAAAGACGCACTCGACGACTCCCGACCCCTGCACCAGCGTCCACGACTTTGCCAACACCGACTGCACGCTCACCTGGCACGGCATTACGGTGTATGGCACGTACGATGCAGGCGTTGGCTGGGTCAGCCACGGCCTGCCGGAGAACGGCTACAACTACGAAGGCGAGTCTCTGGTGAATCGCAACGGCTATCAGCATCGCTTCCTCTTTGCCCCCAACAATCTGTCGCAGACCGGCTTCGGGATCCGCGGCAAAGAAGAGTTTCTTCCCGGCTGGTCCGTCGTCTTCAACGCGTCAACCGGCATCAATCCGCAATCCGGTCTTCTCGCCAACGCGTCAGAAACCGACATCGTCAACAACGGCCTTCCCAGGGCCAGCTATTCCGAAGCCATTGATGGCGCGCGTGCGGGCCAGCCTTTCAATGACGAATACTATGCCGGTGTCGCGTCGAGATATATCGGCACGTTCACCTTCGGCCGTCAGCGCGCTCTCGGCACCGATGCCATGCTGCAATACGATCCGGCCGGCGGCAGCTACGCTTTTTCCTACATCGGCTACAACGGCACAATGGCCGGCGGCGGCGACACCGAAGATACCCGTTGGGACGACGCGTTGAAGTATCGCCTCGCCCATGGCCCGGTCCACTTTGGCGCAATGTATAAATTTGCAGATGGATCCGCCGGCTGCTACTCCGCCTCTGCGACGTGGACTGCCGCAACCTGCACAGCAGAACAGGCGCACAACAACGCCTATGGATTCAACCTAGGCGGAAACGCAGGCAAATTTTTCACCGACCTCGTCTTCCAGCATTACAACCAGGCCATTAGCGTCTTGAATCCGCTGCTGGGAGCGCAGAGTCAGAGCCCGTCGCAGTCCTATCAGTCCACCACCGACAGCATCAACACAAACCCCATCACCGGCGTCAACCTGATCGGCACCACCAACACCGTTTATGGCATCGTCACCGACAACAACGCCATCATGGCCGCGGCCAAATATGCGACGGAGCCGCTCAAGATCTTCGCCGGCTACGAATATATCTGGCAGAACAATCCGGTAAACCCGTTAGGAGTCGGAGCCTCTGACCAGGGCGGTTATTTCATGAGCGGTGTCGAAGACACCAATCTTGACTCTGAAAAGCTGGTGCAGATCTGGTGGACCGGCGCCAAATACACCTACGCCAAAAAGACCGACGCCACATTCGCCTGGTATCAGCAGCGCCAGAACGACTTTCGTGTTCCTTCGGCCTGCTCCGCCACAGCCGGCTTTCGCAGTTCCTGCGCGGGAACTCTCAACGAGGGTTCGCTCTATCTGGATCATCACTTCACCAGGCGCTTCGACTCATTTGCCGGCGTGGCATATTCCTACGTGACCGGCGGACTGGGCATCGCCATTCCCCACGGCCCCGGCGTCCCCTATAACTCCAACAACAACGTCGCTCCAACCATCGGCAGCCGCTTTACCTTCTGACCACCTGCGCCACCCGCGGTGGGGCCGACGCTCGCTGTTCGCTCGCACGAGCAGTTCGGCCAGGGTGCCCCATCCAACCGCAGTCCCATCGCGGTTGGGTGGAAAAGCACGAACCTGAATTCCAATCATCGAGTCAGTTCAGCGCCATGTCCTTCTTCACATCGAGATTCGTGTTATCGAAATGAAGGTGAAGCGGCACCCCCCCTACCGTGGGCGCAACATCCCGCGCGATCTTCTCAAAACTGGCAACCATCCCGGCATCGTCCCATGCGCCGTCTTTCACCACAAACGAAAGTGCGGTTCCATCGCTCTGCCTGGAAAAGAATACGTCGATGCCGGTGCCATCGAAGAAACCGTCCGCGGCCAGCGCTTTCGCCAGCGCACGCGCCTGCACATCGGTGGCGGTGCCCATGAAGTACACGTGGTCGTTTCCGGCCGACACCTGTCCCACCGACGTCTGATTTTTCACAGCGCGCTTTTTGTCGATCAAATGCACCTCGATCGGAAATCCTCCCACCGAAGGCGCGATCTCGCGGCCCATCTCGTCGAACGATGCCACCATGTCCGGCTTGTCCCATATCCCTTCTTTCACAACGAACGAAAGCACTGTCCCGCCCGCGGTTTTATCCAGTAGAACCGTCACGCCCTTGTCTAGAAAATATCCATTGGACTTCAAAACGTTCCCCAGCGATTGCGCCTCGGTCTGCGTCGCTGCGCCCATGTAATAGACCTCGTCCCGCGATCCAAAAACCACTTTAGGTCCGTGTTCAAACTTGTACTCCGGCAGGTAGAGGGTGGTGTACACAACGCCGAAAAGCGGAATAAGCCACGCCAGGCCGACGCCGGCAGCAGCCCAGTTCGAACCCAGCCGCCCTCCGCGCGCCACGTGAACTTTCACCGCTTCGCCCTGGACCCGAGCGGCGAACCGCTGCATGCCGATCAGCAGAATCAGGGAAATTCCTCCCGTAACACCGCCAGGACTATTCCATCCGATCAAAATCGCAACGGCGGTCACCGCGATCCCCGCGACCAAAAAAACGGCGGCGCGGCCCGCACGACCCAGCCTGCGATCGTTCACGGCCATCAAGCATGCTCCCGCTACAGGCGTGCCGAGAAACGTTGCAAGTGCCACGGCCCGTGAGTCAAACAGCGTGTAAGCCGGAGGCGCAGCGGGGGAAACCGGTATTTCGGGCAAAGTTTCAGGAATCGTGGACATCGAGTCTCCGTCATTACTTCGGTGTTCTCTCGGCAGGTACGCGCTTTCGTTGCACCAAGTGTGTCAATAAGGGTTCATGCTATGCTGCACGGATTGTCAGGGGCTTTCCGCTCGCCTACCATAAACCTGTTCCTGCTTAGGTTCCACGAGGGCTGCTGGGGATGCTTGTTGAGTTGCGCGCAGAAAACTACGCGGTCATCGACCACGCCATTGCGGTCTTCGGCCCGGGGCTGAATCTGCTCACGGGCGAGACTGGCGCAGGAAAATCGATCCTGGTCGACGCGCTGGCTCTGCTCATGGGTGGCAAGGCCTCGGCCGAGATCGTGCGCCACGGCGCCGAAAAAGCTGTGGTTGCCTGCGTCTTCGAGTCGACGCCCGGCGCGGAGGCGATTCTCGAAGAAAACGGAATCGACGCCGAAGGCAACGAGATTATCCTCCGCCGCGAGATTCTCGCCAACGGAAAAGGCCGCGTCTTTGTCAACAACCAGGCCGCAACCGTCGGCGTGCTCAAACAGCTTGCTCCCGAACTGGCGCTCGTCCACGCGCAAACTGAGACACTCACCAGTTTCGATCAGGCGCAGCAGCGTATTCTGCTCGACCGGTTCGGCGGAGTTTCCACCGATGCGGTCCACGAAGCCTACAACCGCTGGCACGCGGCTGGAGAAAAGCTCGACGATCTGGTCGAAGGCGAGCAGGACCGCCTGCGCATGGTCGACCTCTGGAGCTATCAACGCAGCGAAATCGAAGAGGCGCAACTGCAGACAAACGAAGATGAAGCGTTGGAAACCGAGAAGCGCGTCCTGGCCAATGCCGAAAAACTCTACGCCGCGGCCATGGGCGCATTCGAGCAGTTATATGAGGGCGGCACTTCGGCTGAAGTCGCCATGCGTGCCGCTGTGCGCAATGTCGAGGAACTGGTCCGGTACGACGCACGTTTTGCTGAGTCCGCGCAGCAGTTAAAATCGGCGCGCGCCATCGTGGGCGATGTCAGCGCCCACCTCCTCAACTACGCCGAGGGCATCAACGCTTCGCCCGAACGCCTGGCCGAAATTGAAGACCGCCTGGCTGCGTTGGATCGCTTGAAACGCAAATACGGCAAGACCGTCACCGAAGTCATTGCCTTTGGCGAATCCGTAGCCCGCAAGCTTGCCGAGGTCGAAGACAAGGACGAAATCCTGCGTCACCTAAGGCAGGAATTGACTGCCGCGGCCGATGCCTATCGGTCGGCGGCCGGCTCGCTGCACGAAGAAAGAAAGACCGCGGCCGCCAAGCTCGCCAAACGTGCAGAGGCGCAGATCAACTCGCTCGCCATGCACGTGCGCTTTGAAGCGGAAGTCATCGCAAGCGAGCGCGAAATCTCGCGCAGCGCAGGAAACTGGACCCCGCATGGCTGGGATTCGGTCACATACCGCATCGCCACTAATCCCGGCGAGCCTCTCAAGCCGCTGCACGAGATTGCCTCAGGCGGCGAAATGAGCCGCGTGATGCTGGCCCTGAAGGTCAGCGTGGAAGAGGGCGCCGCGAAGCCGAAGACCAAATCCGCAGCTCCGCGCACCTTGGTCTTCGATGAAATCGACATCGGCATCGGCGGCAGAGCAGCGGAAGCCGTGGGACAGAAACTCAAGGCCCTGAGCAGGGGCCAGCAGGTCCTCTGCGTGACCCACTTGCCGCAGATTGCCGCATTCGCCGATCAGCATTTCCTCATCGACAAACGCGAAGCCGACGGCCGCACCAAGATGCATGTGCGCCTGCTCGACGATCGCGCCCGCACCCGCGAAGTGGCGCGCATGTTGAGCGGCGCCAAAGTCACCGACACCAGCCTGCAACACGCCGGCCAAATGATCGCCGGCAGCCGCTAACCACCCGCACTGCTGGGTGCCCCATCCTTGCGACGGTATTTTGTCGCAAGGGTGGGAAACCACAAACCTCAATTTCCCATCTCTGAGAAATCGCAGACCCCGATAAACACCATTGCGAATGTCAGTCAATCGGGATCAGTTCCGTCCACGATTCGCGCACCGGGTCCACAACCCCGTTGGGATCGAACGTCGGGTCGGCGCCCAGCACTACGCTGTTCTTATCGGAAGAAATCCAGTTGTGGGTGTACTGGTTGGATGTTTCGATCTTCTGACCCGTTGTGGGATCGATAAAATCCTGGCGGTTGAGCGAATCGAGCACCTGCAAATGCGCCGCGTGGTCGGTGGCATCCTGCGCCGCGCGATCGTTGGCCATGGCGTGTTCGAAGCTGTTGCGCTGCTGTGCCTGGAACGCTTTGCCTTGCGCCACCATGTTGTCCGTCACCTGCTTGAAATGATCCTGGATCGCGGCAAACTGCCGTTGGCTCGCCGCTTGATATTGAGCAAACACCGCCCGCATGTTTTGCGATACGTGCTCATCCCAGGCCTGGTCGATGTGCGGCGGCGGTGGTTGCGTGGCAAGCAGAGCGTCGAGCTGGCCCTTGGGAGCGCGGCGAAAAACAACTCCGTGCGCGTAGCAGGAGCGTTGAGTCGTGGCAGGACGATGCATCGCGGGATAGCCCGGCATCGCCGTCTCCAGGCAATTCATCATCGTAAAGAGCATCTCTTCCATGGGCTGGTCGCCGAGCATGTATTCAATACGCACGCGGCCGGTATCCACAAGATTCCGCGTCGGAGCAATACTGCTCTGAAGGGCCTGCTGTTGCGCATTGCGCAGGTTCTGCTGCATCTGCGGCGTGGGCGGGACCACCGTCACCTTGGTCGCGAAGGGATGAATGTTGGGGACGGCAATGTCCAGCAGAAACGCAGTCGCCGACTTGATCGGAATGGGAGCGCATTTCGGAATCAGGCTGGTGCCATCACTTTTCCACGTCCAGGACGCGCCAGGCAATTGCCCCACCGCTGTGTAGCCATCGGGAGCAAGCACCGTGTACGAAAGGCCATCTGCGGGAACACTGGGTGCGTAGCAACTGTGTGGACGCAGAATGAGCCCCTTGAATCTCCAGTTGGTCGGGACCGCAATGGTGAAAGCCTGCTCGCCTAGCCCTGGGTCCTGAACGCCGGCCGTTTTGCCGCCATTCCACGAAACTCCCGCCGCGGTCCATGAAGACTTCACCAGACGGGCGCCGGCGTTGCCATTCGCTTGCGCGTCCCCACCCTGGGCGTTGTTGCGTTGCTGGCTGAAGCACCCGGTGGCACTGAGCAACGCCACAAGTACGACTACGCTCAAGGGTGTCGAGCCCATCTGTTTTCTCATCTGGAACGTCACCATAGCTCTCTCCATCTTTCTTGCGTACGGATTGATCGGTGTTCCTGCTTGGGTTCGGCAATTCTGAAGTCAACATCGCCAAGGCTGACGCCGGAATTTCTCCGTCAATCTGTACGCGTCGGCAAGATGAAAAGCGTGTCACGGGTAAAAAATTCTGCAAACGATCTCGCCCTATCCTCCCGCAAAAGATGTGGCGCGCACCTCAGTCCCCAGCTGCGCGCATTTTGCACTCAATTTCCCATATTCCGGGCATAATCGTTCAAATGACTCCTCAACGAAAAAACCGCCCGGTCTGTTTCGTCGGACATTCACGCGGTCGATACTCGCGTGGATTACCCCCACCCCCTCTCTATGTAGTTGCTCCAAATCAATGAAAAGAAAGAGAATGGGCCCAAAAAAATGCGTTTTTACGTCGAAAATTCGAGAATTTTCATTGGGGAAAGCGAGAATCAAGGTGTCTCGAGAACCCCATTTCTTGGCCTGGCTGGGCGTTGTAGTTGCATGGACCACCAGGGATACTTTCGAAGCATTCAAGTCCGCCGGTTGGTATACTTGTGGATGTGACCACATCGCTGCTTGAATCCATCCCGAACGGTACACACGTCGAGGCTTCCCCAGGTCAAAAGCGGGTTTTATTGCTGAAACCGCGCGGCTTTTGCGCGGGCGTGGTGCGGGCCATCGACATTGTGAAAATCGCGTTAGAGACCTTCGGAGCACCCATCTACGTGCGCCGCGAAATCGTCCACAACCGCTATGTGGTCAACGAACTCGCCGAAAAGGGCGCGATTTTCGTTCACGAAATCGACGACGTTCCCGACGGCCAGCGCGTTATCTACTCGGCTCACGGGGTTTCTCCCGCCGTGCGCGAGCGTAGCAAAGGGCGCGGGCTCAGGGTGATCGACGCAACTTGCCCGCTCGTCACAAAAGTCCACATCGAGGCGGTGAAGTTTGCCAAGCAGGGATACAGCCTGGTGCTCATCGGCCATCGCGATCACGACGAAATTGAAGGCACGCTCGGCGAAGCTCCCGACGTGACGCAGGTCGTTTCCAACGTGGCCGAAGTGGCCGAGCTCAAGGTGCCCGACCCCAATCGGGTGGCCTATCTGACTCAGACCACGCTTAGCCTCGATGAAGCGCGCGATATCATTCACGCGCTCAAAGAAAAGTTCCCAAACATCGCTGGCCCCCATTCGCAGGACATCTGCTACGCAACTGAAAATCGCCAGGTGGCCGTGCGCAATGTGGCGCACAACGCCGGCCTGGTGCTGGTAGTGGGCTCCACAAACAGTTCCAACTCGAATCGGCTGGTTGAGGTTTCGCGCAACTTGGGAACGGTCGGTTACCTCATCGACAATTCGCAAGCCATCGACCCGAAGTGGCTTGCGGGCATCAACACGGTGGCCGTAACCGCGGGCGCTTCGGCGCCTGAAGTGCTGGTCGAAGACGTGGTCAATTATCTGCAACTAAACGGATTCGACAGCGTCGAAGAAGTTGAAGTGATGCCCGAGAATGTGCGCTTCGGCCTGCCGCCTGAAATTGTGCAGGCCATCGGAAGCGCAGGCGGCGCAGAGTCACTGCCAGTGAAGTAGGGGCAGTCTTGTCCAGGCAACGCACGACATAAGTTCTGGACTCTCGGTTTCTGAGGCGTATTCCACCGAATGATGAATCAGCAAGGCAAAGCGCAATCCGCGACGTTTCACGGCACAGCAGTTCAGGCTGCTAAACCCAAGGCCGCT
>Ga0187887_10001554_pt1 | contig 19495 bp, 16 predicted proteins | sample June2016WEW_7_10_FD_132977 | JGI IMG/M metagenome (GOLD analysis project Ga0187887, IMG submission 132977) | Peatland microbial communities from SPRUCE experiment site at the Marcell Experimental Forest, Minnesota, USA - June2016WEW_7_10 | ecosystem: Environmental > Terrestrial > Soil >... | reverse complement strand
TCGGCGGCCTGGTCGGTGGCCTCTTCCTGGGAGGCCCGCTCAGCCTCGATGGTCGCCTCGTAGTGGCTGATCTCGTTGGCCACCTGACGGTCGTCCCAGCGCAGCGGCTTGGCCAGCAGCGCAGCGGTTTCCGCCGCGGCTGACAGGCCACGGTCCCAGGTCTCGATCGAGATGTGCGTCCGCCGCACCAGCACGTCGTCGAGGTGCCGGGCCCCCTCGTGCGAGGCGGCGTAGCTGACCTCGGCCCGCAGGTAGTCCTCGGCCCCGGCGAGCGGGCGGCCCAGATCCGGCTCGGCCGCGATCATGTCGAGGATCTCGGTGGCCAGCGCCCCGTACCGGCCCAGCAGGTGCTCGATCCGCGCCACGTGCAGCCCCGAGGACCGGGCCAGCCGGTGCCGCGCGTTCCACAGCGGGAGGTAACCGTCCGCCCCGGCCAGCGGCACCTCGTCGGTGCAGGACGGCGGGACCCGCCAGTCCAGACCGTGCGCGACCGCGTCCACCGCGTCCCGGGCCATCAGCCGGTAGGTGGTGTACTTGCCGCCCGCGATCATCACCAGGCCGGGTACCGGGTGCGCGACCACGTGCTCCCGCGACAGCCGTGACGTGGAGTCGGACTCCCCGGCCAGCAGGGGACGCAGCCCGGCGTAGACCCCGGCCACGTCCTCCCGGGTCAGCGGGACGGCGAGGACCCGGTTTACCTGGGCCAGTACGTAGTCGATGTCGGTGCGGCTGGCCGCCGGATGGGCCTTGTCCAGGGTCCACTCGGTGTCCGTGGTGCCCACGATCCAGTGCCGCCCCCACGGGATGATGAACAGCACGCTGGTCGGGGTGCGGATGATGATGCCGGTGCGCGACTGGATGCGGTCCCTGGGCACGACCAGGTGCACGCCCTTCGAGGCGCGGATGTTGATCACCCCGCGGCCGCCCACCATAGCCTGCACCTCGTCGGTCCAGACCCCGGTGGCGTTGACCACCTGCTGGGCCCGGATCTCCAGCTGCTGCCCGGTCTCCAGGTCCACCGCGCGGACGCCGGTGACCCGCTCCCCCTCCCGCAGGAACCCGGTGACCTGGGTCCGGGAGGCGATCTGCGCGCCGTAGCTGGCCGCCGTGCGGATCAGGCTGACCACGAACCGGGCATCGTCCACCTGAGCGTCCCAGTACTGGAGCGCCCCGGTGAGGACGGACCGTTTCAGGGCCGGGGCGAGCTGCAGCGCGCCCCGCTTGGTGAGCTGCCGGTGCCCGGGCAGCCCGCGCGGCTGGCCGAGCGAGAACCCGAGGATGTCGTAGGCGTTGAGCCCGGCCCCGACGTACGCCCGTTCCCACACGTGGTGGGTGAGCGGGAACAGGAACGGGACCGGCCGGACCAGGTGCGGGGCGATCCGCCGGAGCAGCAGCCCGCGCTCGGTCAGCGCCTCCCGGACCAGGCTCACGTTCAGCTGCTCCAGGTAACGCAGCCCGCCGTGGATCAGCTTGCTCGAGCGTGAGGAGGTGCCGGAGGCGAAATCACGCGCCTCCACCAGGCCGACCGACAGGCCGCGGGTGACCGCGTCGAGGGCTACTCCGGCGCCGACCACGCCCCCGCCCACCACGAGCACCTGCAGTTCGTCGCCGGTCAGCGCGGCGAGCGCCGCGGCCCGTCCGTCAGGGTCCAGCCGTGCCGTCTCGTCGGCCATCGTCACCGTCGCGGCGGGGCGTTCGGGGTCACGGCCACCTCGACCCGCTGGAATTCCTTGAGGTCGGAGTACCCGGAGGTGGCCATCGTCCGGCGGAGGGCGCCGATCAGGTTGAGTGAGCCGTCGGGCACGTCGGACGGGCCGTGCAGGATCTGCTCCAGGGTGCCGACCGTGCCCACCTCCACCCGGGCACCGCGGGGCAGGTCGGGGTGGTGCGCCTCGCTCCCCCAGTGAAAGCCGCGGCCCGGCCCCTCGACCGCCCGGGCGAACGGCGAGCCGACCATGACCGCATCCGAGCCGCAGGCGAGCGCCTTGGCAATGTCACCGCTGCGGGTCATCCCCCCGTCGGCGATCACGTGCACGTACCGGCCGCCGGATTCGTCCAGGTACTCGCGGCGCGCGGCAGCCACGTCCGCGATCGCGGTGGCCATCGGCACGGTCACCCCCAGCACCGCCGCCGTGGTGTGCCCCGACCCGCCGCCGAAGCCGACCAGCACGCCGGCCGCGCCGGTGCGCATCAGGTGCAGTGCCGCGGTGTAGGTGGCGCAGCCGCCCACGATCACCGGCACGTCGAGCTCGTAGATGAACTGCTTCAGGTTGAGCGGCTCCGCCTGGCCGGACACGTGCTCGGCGGACACCGTGGTGCCGCGGATCACGAAGATGTCCACGCCCGCGTCGATGACCGTCTTGTAGTACCGGACCGTCCGCTGCGGCGACAACCGGGCCGCGGTGGTCACGCCCTTCGACCGGATCTCCTCGATCCGCTGGCCGATCAGCTCCTCCTTGATCGGCTGCGCGTAGATCTGCTGCAGCCGCCGGGTGGCGTCCTCCTGGCCGAGTTCCGCGATCTCGGCCAGGATCGGCCCGGGGTCCTCGTACCGGGTCCACAGCCCTTCGAGGTCCAGCACGGCCAGCCCGCCGAGCGCGCCGAGCTGGGCCGCGAACGCCGGCGACACCACGCTGTCCATCGGCGAGGCCACCAGCGGCATCTCGAATCGGTAGGCGTCGATCTGCCAGGCGACCGAGACCTCTTCGGGGTCCCTGGTCCGCCGGGAGGGGACGATGCCGATCTCGTCGAGCGGGTACGCGCGGCGGCCAGTCTTGCCCCGGCCGATCTCCACGGTGGTCATGCGCTAGTTTCCGCCTATCTCAGTGCTGCCTAGGTTAGTGCCGCCCAGTTCAGGACCGCCCAGTTCAGGACCGCCCAAGGTCAGGCCCGCCCAAGGTCAGGCCCGCCCGCGCCGGGCGTAATTGGGCGCTTCCGCGGTCATCTCGATGTCGTGCGGATGGCTCTCCGCCAGCCCCGCCGCGGTGATCTGGGTGAACCGGGCCTCCTGGAGCTCGGCGATGGTCCGGGAGCCGCAATACCCCATGGCGGCCCGCAGCCCGCCGACCAGCTGGTTGGCTACCGCGGCGAGCGGGCCCCGGTAGGGCACCTGGCCCTCGATGCCCTGCGGGACCAGCTTGTCCTCCCGCAGCACATCGTCCTGGAAGTAGCGGTCCTTGGAGTAGGACCCCCCGCGCTCGGTGTTGCGCATCGCGCCCAGCGACCCCATCCCCCGGTACAGCTTGTACTGCTTACCGTGGATGAACACCATCTCGCCGGGCCCTTCCGCGCAGCCGGCCAGCAGGCTGCCCAGCATCACGGTGTCCGCCCCGGCGGCGATGGCCTTGGCGATATCGCCGGAGTGCTGAAGGCCACCGTCCCCTATCACCGGAATGCCGGCGGTACGTGCCGCCTGCGCGGCCTCGTAGATCGCGGTGACCTGGGGCACGCCGACGCCGGCGACCACGCGGGTGGTGCAGATGGAACCAGGCCCGACGCCGACCTTCACCCCGTCGGCCCCGGCGTCGATCAGTGCCTGCGCACCGGAACGGGTGCCTATGTTGCCGCCGATCACGTCCACTCTGGTGTTCGCCTTCACCTGACGGACCATGTCCAGGACCGCCTGGGCGTGCCCGTGGGACGTGTCCACCACCAGGAAGTCGGCTCCCGCCTCAGCGAGCGCCTGGGCGCGCCGCTTGGCATCCTCACCGACGCCCACGGCGGCCCCGACCACCAGGCGGCCTTCTGCGTCCTTGGTGGCCAGCGGATACTCGTCGCTCTTGGTGAAGTCCTTCACCGTGATCAGCCCGCGCAGCTTTCCCGAGGGGTCGACCAGCGGGAGCTTTTCCACCTTGTGCTGCATGAGCAGCCGGAGCGCCTCCTCCCTGGACACCCCGACCGGCGCGGTGATCAGCGGCGTGGTCGTCATGACGTCCGCCACCCGGCGGCTGTGGTCGGTCACGAAGCGGATGTCCCGGTTCGTCACGATGCCAACCAGCACCCCGTCCGGGCTGGTCACCGGCACGCCGGAGATGCGGTACCGGGCACACAACTGCTCGACGTCGGCCACGGTGGCGTCCGGCCCGCAGATCACCGGGTTGGTGATCATGCCAGCCTCGGACCGCTTCACCGTATCCACCTGCTGCGCCTGGTCGTCTACGGAGAGGTTCCGGTGCAGCACACCGGCCCCGCCGATGCGCGCCATGGCGATGGCCATCCGCGCCTCGGTGACGGTATCCATGGCCGAGGAAACCAGCGGGACGTTCAGCGTGATCCGGCGGGTGAGCCGGGCCGTGGTGTCCGCCTCACCCGGCATCACTTCCGAGTGTGCGGGCAGCAGCAGGACGTCGTCGAAGGTCAGGGCCGGAGGGGCGAACTTGCCGACGTCGCTCATGACACCTTCCGGAGGGTGGATGCGGGACAGCATCCAGTCTAGAGGGGTCCCGCCGCCAGGATGGTCAGCGCACGCGGCGCGGCCGGACGGGCCGCTGCTGCCACCGGCCTCCTCGCGCCGGGCCGCGGGCGAGGCGGGCCAGCATGCTCGTGGCGATCAGGCTGGTGACGCTGACGAGGCCGGCCACCACGCCGCCGGCGACCGCCGCCCGCAGCCGCGCGGCCACGCCCCGGGACTGCGCGCCCGCCAGGGCCTGCCAGGCCGCGGCCCGCTGGACCGCCACCCGGCCGGGCCACGCGGGCTGCGCCTGCCCGGCGGCCCCAGGCCCCCCTGGCCCCCCGGCTCCCCCGGCGCGCCCCGCGCCGGCGGCTCGCCCGGACGAGAGGTCAGCCTGTCCGGCATCACCGTGCCCGGCCGGCGCGCCGGGCACGTCCACGTCCGCCACCAGCGCTCCCAGCAGCGCCAGCGCCGGGTCACGCGAGTGCTGCGGCCCGCCAGCGCCCCGCGCCGCGAGTACGTTGAGAGCTTCCTCGGACCGCCGGATCTCACCGAGATCCACGGCCTGGCCCCCGGTAGCGCCCGCTGTCGCCCGCCTGCGCGTGAGCTTCAGGCCTGGTGTCACACCGGGCGCTCCAGGTCCGCGCCCCGTGATCACGCAATCGACTCCTCGACCGCAAGCGCCCGGAGCCGGGCCAGCGCCCGGTGCTGGGCTACCCTTACCGCCCCTGCTGACATACCGAGTACGTTACCCGTTTCCTCGGCCGACAGACCGGTCACCACGCGTAGTATTAGCAGTTCACGCAGGCGATGAGGGAGCCGGGCCAGGAGAGCCCTGGTGCGTTCCGCCTCAATGTGGGCCACCACGGTCTCTTCCGGGCCGGGCCGCTCATCCGGCCCGTCGGGCAGGTCCTCGAACGGGACGGCGAGCCGGGACGCGTTGCGGGCCGCGTCGGCCACCTTGTGCGAGGCGATGCCGAACACGAAGGATGCGAACGGCCTGCCCATGTCCCGGTACCGGGGCAGCGCGGCGAGCACGGCCAGGCATACCTCCTGGGCGACGTCGTCGGCCACGTAGTAATGACCAGTGATGCGGCCCAGCCGGGCCCGGCAGTAGCGGACCACCATGGGGCGGGTCCGTTCCAGCAGGGCATCGATCGCTCCCGGGTGGCCCCGCACGGCCAGATGGGCCAGCTCGGCGAAGCCGCCGGGTTCGTCGTCGGCCCAGCCTGCTCCGCCGGGTTCGCGGGCCCCGCTGTCGCCAGAGTTCGGCGGGTAGTCGCCAGTCTTCGGCGCGTAGTCGGCAGTCTTCGGCGCGTAGTCGGCAGTCTTCGGCGCGTAGTCGGCAGTCTTCGGCGCGTAGTCGGCAGTCTTCTCCGCATAGCCGCCCGGCTCGTACGCGCCCCGCTCAGAGGTACCGTGCTTGCGGGTAGCGTGCTCGCGGGCCCCCGCCCCCTCGGCCACCGCGGTCCCGGACGGGAGCACAGCTCCCTGCCCGTCAGCCACGGCCCGGATGCATCCCTCGCTCACGAATGGATGATGCCCAGGAAAACCGTGGTGCCCTCATCTATGTGGGCAACGGAAAGGTCACATTGATGTGTCGCCCGACCACGTTCCGACACTAGATGACTATCAGTAATCAATTGACTACTGAATGTAATTGAATTTCTTCGGAGTGTCGCTTTCGCGGCAAAGATAGCGAAGCACCAGGACACGGCCCGCACAATCGCCCGAACCCCCCAGGCGACCCCGGCCCCCACGAGTACCTCCGCCCCAGATGGCCCCAGCAGCCCCAGCCGCCCCCCACCGAGCCGGAGCCATGATCGTTAGCTTCATGATCAGACGATTGGTGTCGCTCCGGCGACACCTATCGTCTGATCACCAGGCTCGCGAGCTACGTCCTATTACGACGAATCGCGGCGTCCAGCGTCGCCATGGTCGGCGTCATCGCTACGCGATCAGCACAGCGAACTGGGCCGGCGGCGGGGGCAGGCGTCCGCCGGGCGGACGGCCTTCCTGCGCGCACGGCGCCGGCCAGGGGGAAGGAGCCCGGGTTACCGCCCGGCGGTCAGCAACACCGCAGGCCCCCCACCTGGCCGGAGCCGGGTGGGGGGCCTGCGGTGTTCGTTGCGGACCTGCGGTTCTCGGGTTTTAGTGCGAGTGCCCGTGCGAGTGACCGTGGCCACCCGCGCCCGCGCCCTCGTCCTCGTCCTCCGGCTTGTCCGCCACCAGTGCCTCGGTGGTCAGCAGCATGGCCGCGATGGAAGCGGCGTTGAGCACCGCGGACCGGGTCACCTTGACCGGGTCGATCACGCCCTGGGCCAGCAGGTCGCCGTACTCGCCGGTGGCCGCGTTGTAGCCCTGGCCGTGACCAAGCTCCGCGATCTTGGCCACGACGACCATGCCCTCGGCGCCGGCGTTCTCGGCGATCCAGCGGGCCGGCGCGACGAGCGCGCTGCGCACCACGGCCACCCCGGTCGCCTCGTCGCCGGTCCTGTCGAGGTCACCCAGCTTCGCCGCGATGTGCACGAGCGCGCTGCCCCCGCCGGGGACAATGCCTTCCTCGATGGCGGCCCGGGTGGCCGAGATCGCGTCCTCGAGGCGGTGCTTCTTCTCCTTGAGCTCCACCTCGGTGGCGGCACCGACCCGGAGGACAGCCACGCCGCCGGACAGCTTGGCTACCCGCTCCTGCAGCTTCTCCCGGTCCCAGTCCGAGTCGCTCGCCTCGATCTCGGCCCGGAGCTGGCGGACCCGGTCGCTGATGGCCTCGGCGTCACCGGCACCGTCCACGATCGTGGTGGTGTCCTTGGTCACCACCACCCGGCGGGCCTCGCCCAGCGTCTCGAGCCCGATGTTCTCGAGCTTGAGGCCGATCTCCTCGCTGACCACCTCACCGCCGGTCAGGATGGCGATGTCAGCGAGCATGGCCTTGCGCCGGTCACCGAAGCCCGGGGCCTTGACCGCCACGACGTTAAGCAGGCCGCGAATCTTGTTCACGACCAGCGTGGAAAGGGCCTCGCCGTCGACGTCCTCGGCGATAATCAGGAACGGCTTCTTGGTCTGGGCGACCTTTTCCAGCAGCGGCAGGAAATCTGCCATCGAGGAGATCTTGCCCGCGTGCAGCAGGATGTAGGCGTCGTCCGTAACGGCCTCCATCCGCTCCGGATCGGTGACGAAGTACGGGGAGATGTAGCCCTTGTCGAACTGCATTCCCTCGGTGAACTCGAGCTCCAGACCCATGGTCGGCGATTCCTCGACGGTGATGACACCGTCCTTGCCGACCTTGCTGAACGCCTCGGCGATAAGCTCACCGATCTTGGGGTCCTGTGCGGAGACCGTCGCCACGTTCGCGATCTCCTGCTGCTCCTCGACCTCGCGGGCCGACTCCAGCAGCAGGTCGGACACGGCGGCGGCGGCCGCGTCGATCCCCTTCTTCATGGACATGGGGTTCGCGCCCGCGGTGACCGAACGGCGGCCCTCACGGACCATCGCCTGCGCCAGGACGGTCGCGGTGGTGGTGCCGTCGCCGGCCACATCGTTGGTCTTGGTGGCGACTTCCTTGGCGAGCTGAGCACCCAGATTCTCGTACGGGTCCTCCAGGTCGATCTCACGCGCGACGGTCACGCCGTCGTTGGTGATGGTCGGAGCGCCCCACTTCTTGTCGATCACGACGTTGCGGCCCTTCGGACCCAGCGTCACCTTGACGGCGTCGGCGAGACGGTTCACGCCACGCTCCAGCGCGCGCCGTGCCTCCTCGTCGAACTCCAGCATCTTGGCCATGAGCACCTCAAATTACGTGTTAGGTCGTGCCCGGCGGCCGGGCAAGCCGGCCGTGGGCCCGGTTCAGTCCTGCGGACCTGCGGGCCTTACGGACCTCTGGTGGTCTTTCGGACCTCTGGTCTTACGGACTACCGCCCCGGACGCCAGGAAGCGCCGGGGCGGTCGTCCGATGCGGTCCTTGCCGCGGGCCCGCAGGCCCGCGGCGCAGCCGCCGTTACTTGCTCGATCTACTTCTCGATGATGGCGAGCACGTCACGGGCGGAGAGCACCAGGTACTCCTCGCCGTGGTACTTCACCTCGGTGCCGCCGTACTTGCTGTACAGCACGACGTCGCCGACCTTCACGTCCATCGGGACGCGCTTGGCGCCGGCGTCATCGAACCGGCCCGGGCCCACTGCCAGGACTTCGCCCTCCTGGGGCTTCTCCTTGGCGGTGTCCGGAATCACGAGCCCGGATGCCGTGGTCTGCTCGGCCTCCAGGGTACGGACCACGATCCGGTCTTCGAGTGGCTTGAGAACAACCTTGGTAGCGGTCGCCACGATCTGACCTCCTCCTCCGAAAAGGATGGGGAATCGACTATTAGAGAGGTAACGACCACGGCCAGCTGTCGTCGCGGGTGCCAGACCGGCCTTACGTCGTATTAGCACTCTACCCTAGAGAGTGCCAGTCCCGAACAGTAGTCCGGGCGCGCCGCGACGTCAAACCCCCCGGCGCGCCACCCGGGCGGACCGTCCACGGGCGCGGAAATTCCGGGGAGCACGGGCCGAGCGCGACCCGGGCGCCAGTCAGGCCAGGACACTGCCAGTCAGACCAGGATACTGGTCACGGGCAGCGCAGAATCGGCGCCGACGTCCAGCGACGACGGCTTGGCGTCACGCGCCACCAGTTCCGCCCCGAGCGCCGCGACCATGGCCCCGTTGTCGGTGCACAGGCCGGGCCGCGGCACCCTGAGCCGGATGCCGGCCGCCTCGCAGCGCTCCGCGGCCAGTGCGCGCAGCCGGGAGTTGGCGGCCACACCACCGCCGATGACCAGGTGGTCCACGCCGTGGGCCCGGCAGGCCTGCACCGCCTTGCGGGTCAGGACGTCCGCCACCGCCTCCTGGAAAGAAGCCGCGACGTCCGCCACCGGGACACTCGCCCCGGCCGCGCGCCGCTCTTCCACCCAGCGCGCTACCGCGGTCTTCAGTCCCGAGAAGGAGAAGTCCAAGGTCTGGTCCCGGTACTTGGCCCTGGGAAAGGCGATCGCGGCGGGATCGCCTTCCCGGGCCTCCTTGTCGATCGGCGGCCCGCCCGGGAACGGCAGCCCCAGGACCCGGGCCACCTTGTCGTAGGCCTCACCGGCAGCGTCGTCGATAGTGGCGCCGAGCGGCTGCACGTCGCCGGCGATGTCACGGGCCAGCAGCAGCGAGGAGTGCCCGCCGGACACCAGCAGCGCGATGGCCGGCTCAGGCAGCGCGCCGTGCTCCAGCTGGTCCACGGCGATGTGCGCGGCCAGATGGTTCACCGCGTACAGCGGCTTGCCCAGGGCCAGCGCGTACGCCTTGGCCGCGCAGACGCCCACCAGCAGCGCCCCGGTCAGGCCCGGGCCCGCGGTCACCGCGATCGCGTCCACGTCGGCCAGCGTGACGCCGGCCGTGGCCAGCGCCCGGTCCACCGCCGGGACCATAGCCTCCAGGTGGGCGCGGCTGGCCACCTCGGGCACCACGCCACCGAAGCGGGCGTGCTCGGCCACGCTGGAGGCCACCGAGTCGGCCAGCAGCTCGTGCCCGCGCACCAGCCCGGCGCCGGTCTCGTCGCAGGACGTCTCGATGCCCAGGACCAGGGGGGCGAGGGGTGCGGTCATCGGGGGGCCCCTGCCGCCGACTTCGGGTCACGTCGTCTCGGGCCGGCGAAGCCGAACCGGCGGGCCCGGGGCATGCTGAGCCGCATCACCAGGGCGTCCGTGCCGGATGGCTGGTAGTAGCCGCGCCGTATGCCGATCTCGCCGAAGCCCCGGCTGCGGTAGAGCCGCTGCGCGCGGTCGTTGTCCACCCGGACCTCCAGGAAGACGTCGGTGCAGCCACGCTGGGCCGCCTCGGCGACCAGGGCGTCGAGCAGCAGGGCCCCGATCCGCTGGCCCCACCGCTCCTGCGCCACGGCCATGGTGAGCACATCGGCCTGCCCGCCGCCCGGGCTCAGCAACCCGGCGTACCCGACCAGCTCACCGGCGTCCTCGGCGACCAGGTAGTGCCGTCCGCTGGCCGCTCCGTCGAGTTCGGACGCCAGCATGGCCTCCGACCACGCCTCGTCACCGAACAGGGCGGCTTCCAGCCGGAGCACGGAAGGAAGGTCGGCGTGGGTCATGGCGCGCAGCGCGATGCCCGGCGGCGTCGCGGAGGGTGGTGAGGCGGCTGGGCCGCGTGTGGCGGCGTGCCGTGGGGTCGCTGCATCGTGGCGCGTCACGGTACCGTCACCCGCTTCGGCGGCCCGGGCACCCGGGCGTCAGGCCGGCGCAGGTAGATCGGCTCGGCACCGCTGGAGGGACTGCCCGCGGCGAGTTGCCGGGCCGCGAGCCGGGCCAGGGTGCCAGCGGCAGGGTAGGACGGCTCGAGGGGCTTACCCAGGACACCGGGGTAGAGCAGCACGCCCGCACCTGCGGCCTGGAGGCCCAGGGCGCCGTGGCTGCCCTGGGCGCCGTGGCTGTCTTGGCTGGTGGCGGTCATCTCGGCCACGTCGGACGGGATGCCGACCGCGGGGCCGTCCAGCCGGCGGCCCGCGGCGTCGTAACGGGCCCAGTACACCTCGCGCCGCCGGGCATCGGTGGCCACGATGAACGCGCGGCCGCCGGCGGCGGCCACCGCGTCGGCGGCGATCACGTCCAGCGTGCACACCCCGTACACCGGGACGCCCAGGGCGCTGCCGAGTACCCGGGCGGTGACCAGTCCCGCGCGCAGGCCGGTGTACGGGCCAGGCCCGGTCCCGGCGGCGACGGCGGTGATGTCCAGCCGGCCCGCACCGGCCTCGGCCAGCACGGCGTCAATGGACGACGCCAGCAGCTCACCGTGGCGGCGCGCGTCGACCGTGGTGGTCTCGGCCAGCACGTGCGTCCCGTCATGCAGGGCTACCGTCACGGCTGGCGTCGCGGTGTCGAACGCGAGCAGTAGCACGGGCGCCAAGCCTAGTTGACCAGGCAGACGACACAGGACGGGCGCGGGCGGGCCGTCAGGCGGGTCACTTCAGCCGGGCGAGTACATCGCGGGCCGCGGCGATCGCCCCGGCCCGGAGCTGGCCCGGGGAGACTGCCCCGTAGCCGCCCCGGCCGCTGTTGCCCTGCAGCACCGCGGTGAGCACGACGTTGCGGTCCCGGACCACCACCGTCATCAGGTCGGTTGTGATCCCGGCAGCCCGGGTGACCTGCAGCGCGGAGAACGCCTTGGTGCCCAGCCCCGTGATCGTGGCAATCGCGGCCTTCGGCAGGTTGGTGCCCTTGAGCGGGCTTTCCTTCTGCTGCAGGGCGGACGCGTACCCGTCCGTGGCCGCGGACGTGGCGCTGCCATCCCCGCTGGCCAGGCCGTTCGGGGTGTAGGCCTGCACCTGGACGTTCAGCAGCCGGTACAGCGGCGGGTGGTCCAGCGTCCAGCTGCAGAGGCTGGCCTCGCCGCCGTCGAGCGACTGCGGGGAGGCGACGATCCGCGTCCCCGGCAGGTACTGGCCGAGCGTGCTGGCGGTCACCGCGGTGCACACGTTCGGGACGCTCCTGAACTCGCCCGCCTGGAAGGTCGTCACCAGGGGGGCGGGAACGCTGGCCGGCTTACTGCCGCCGCTGACCAGGAACCAGACTCCGGCGCCGATGAGCACCGCCACGCCGAGCACGCCGCCCCACAGGTACATCGAGCGGCGGTTCCGGCGGGCCCGCGCCGCGGCCTGGCGGCCCCGCGGGCGCACCGGCGGCGGGACGGCCTCCGCGGGCTCGTCCTGGTAGCCGGGGGGCTCGTCATATTCGGGTGGGGAGTCCAACCCGGGCGGCTCATCGTAGCCGACTGGTGCGCCGTGCCTGCCTGGCGCCTGGTATCCGGCCGGCGCGGCGCGCCCGGGATCCGGCGGGGCCATGGCACGTCGCTTCCCGCGCTCCGAGCCCTCCGCCCAGCGCGGATCGATGGCGAGCCCTGCCCAGGGAGGGAGGTCCTCGTTCTCGTCTGGGTAGGAGTCATCGCTCCAGCGCCGGTCGCCGCGTGGGGACAGCCGACCAGAGCGGGGGTTACGGGGCCCCTGCTGAGCCACGGCGCGCCTCCGGGAAAGGGATCAGACCGTGCAGAACGGCGCGAGACGCATTACCGGACGGCAGCCCGTCAGGAACTGCTGACGTCAGCAATGCGGGGACAGTGCGAAACTATATGGCCTTGGGTGTCAGGCGTAGGGCACAACACGCGGATCCGCGGCGGATGCCCACCGCTCGCCGATACCGGTCAAAGTCACCCACCGCATCTCGCCGGGCTCGCTGGCCGGAGGCATCGCGATGGTGATCTCCAGGCGGTCGGCCGCCAGCTCCTCGACGAGGCCCTCGCCCCACTCCACCACGGTCACACAGTCCTCCAGGGACGCGTCCAGGTCCAGGTCATCTACTTCAGCGACGCTGCCCAGCCGGTACGCGTCCACGTGCACCAGGCCCGGGCCGCCACTCAGGGGCGGATGCACCCGGGCGATGACGAACGTCGGGGAGGTCACCGGCCCGCGGACATCAAGCCCCTGCCCGATGCCCTGGACCAGGGTGGTCTTGCCCGCCCCGAGCGGCCCGGTGAGCACGACCAGGTCACCGGCCCGGAGCAGGGCCGCGATCCGGCCGCCCAGCATCCGCATGTCATCCGCGGTGGCCACCGCGATGCGGTCAGACGGCCCGCGGTCGGAGTCGTGACCAGACCCCACGCAGCAGCACCTGCCTTCTCACGTGCTGGCCCGGCAGGGCCGGACCCCCGGAAACTGTGCCGGCCCGGCGGGGCCGGGCCCCCGGGAAACTGCCGTCACGCGGACCATTCGCGCGCCGCGGCGCCCGCGCCCACCCTCGCGATCAGGCCGGTGATCGCCTCGTTGACCACCCCGGGAGCCTCCAGGATAACGGCGTGGCCGGCGCCGGGTACCCAGACCAGTTCCGCACTGGGAATCGCCTCGGCCAGCTCCAGGCCCAGGGACGGCGAGATGAGCCGGTCCTTGTCCCCGGTCACCGTGACCACGGGGACCCGGCCCAGGGTCGCGAGCGTGTCGCGCATGTCCACCCCGTACAGGACCTCCCCGAACGCCGCGACGACCTCGATCGGCGTGGACCTGATCATCTGCTCCAGGAAGTCCACCACCGCGGGATGCACCCGCGGATCGCCGAAGCCGACGAAGCGGGTGCTGAGGAAGGACAGGTCGCCGGCCACCCGGCGCCCGCGTTCCACCAGCATGGCCCGGTACCCGGTGGCGGCGCCGCGCAGCACTAGCGGGAGCGCCCGGGTAAGCACCGGCCTGATCGGCCCGGGCATCCACGGGCTGCCCGTGGACAGGCCGCTGGCCGCGGTGGCGATGAGCCCCACCCCGGTGACTTTGGTACCGAAGAGCTCGGGGTGCTGGCCGGCCAGCGTCATGATGGTCATGCCGCCCATGGAGTGACCGACCAGCACCACCGGCATGTCACCGGGGGCGGCTGCCCTGATGACCAGGTCAAGGTCGGCGCCGAGCCGCTCGATGCTGGCCGCGCCCGCCGCGGAGCGCCCGGACCGGCCGTGGTCCCGCTGGTCCCAGAACACGAGGCGGTGCTGGCCCAGGGCGGCACGCTGGAAGTGCCAGCAGTCCTGATTCAGCGTGTAGCCGTGGCAGAAGATGATGGTGACCGGCTGGGGCGGCGCGCCTCGCCCGGCCCGGTTGGCAGCCGCGGGCGGCTCGTCGATCTCCACATGCAACGGGACCCCGTCGTCGGTCAGCACGGTGAGCGGCTGCCCGCGCAACTGGCCCAGCTGTTCTGGCGCCGCGGTGCTCCGCAGCACCTGGGTCCTGCCTATCGCGATCCGCTCGGCCGCCACGACGGCTCCGGCCCCGGCCGCCACGGCCCCCGCCGCCAGACCCGCCACTCCTGTGATCCGCCGCCAGGTCGCCATCGCACCTCCCTGCCGCGTCCTGGTCCGGCGACCGCCGGCTAGCGGCGCGTCAGGCTTGCGGCCTCGTCACCGAGCCCGACAGCCCCGCACCAGGAGACTCACGGTCCTCGTATGCTACTCCACGGTAAGTTCGGGGTAGTCCCCCGGCAAAGTTGGTGACGACCTCGTAGGAGACCGTGCCCAGGGCGTCGGCCCATTGCTGGGCCGTGGGCTCACCGGAGTCCCCCGGGCCGAACAGCACGACCTCGTCGCCAGTTTCGGCCGGCTCGGCCGCGAAGTCGATCACGGACAGGTCCATGCACACGGTGCCGGCGATATGCCAGCGCTGGCCGCGGGCCTGCACCTCGACCACGCCCGAGGCATGCCGGGGTATTCCCTCGGCATAGCCCAGCGGGATCAGCCCCAGTGTGCTCGCGCCCTGGGTGGTGTAGCGATGGCCGTAGGACACCGCCGTGCCCCCGGGGACCCGCTTGACCAGGGTCAGCCGGGTGCGCACGGTCATGGCCGGGCGGAGCCAGTCGGGGGCACCCCCGGGGAGGGTGGCCAGGCCGTAGATCGCGCCGCCCGGACGGACCAGGTCGAACCAGGTGCCGGGCAGGTGAAGGGCGGCCGCGGTATTGGCCAGGTGGCGCACCTCGGGCCGGGCGCCCGCCGCCTCGGCCACCGCCACGGCGTCGGTGAACCGGGCCAGCTGGGCATCGACGGACGGGTGACCCGGGATGTCCGCACACGCCAGATGGGACCATATGCCGGCAATCGTGACTGTTCCGGCGGCCTCGCCGGACCGGGCGGCGGCGACCAGGGCCGACCAGCCGGCCGGGGTGGCGCCACCCCGGCTCATCCCGGTGTCGATCTTGAGGTGCACCCGGGCCGGGTGCCCGGCCCGGGTGGCCGCGGCCGCGATCTCGTGCAGCAGCGGCACCGCGTCGACGGTCAGGTCGACGTCGCCGCGGATCGCGGCCTCGTGCGTACCGCCGGGCGCCCCGAGCAGGCAGAGCACCCTGGTCGTGATGCCTGCCTGGCGCAGCGCCAGCGCCTCGTGCTCGTGCACCACGCCCAGCCAGTCCGCGCCTCCGGCCACCGCCGCGTGCGCCGCGGGGATCATGCCGTGCCCGTAGCCGTCGGCCTTGACCACCGCCATGACCTGCGGGCCGCCGACGTGCTCGCGCATCGCCTCGACGTTCCGGGCGACGGCGGCCAGATCGATGAGCGCTTCCGCGTGACCGTCCATGGCCCCCCAGTTTGCCAGCAGGTGGGGTTGGCCCGGTCCGGGAAGCGGGGCCCTGCCGGGCGCGAGTGCCCGGCAGGCGTGTCTAGCTGGCCCGGCGGCGGACCGACCTGATCGCTTCGGGTAGCGCCCCCACCACGTCCGCCGCCCCGATCGGCGCCTCCGCGTACCCGGCCCGGGGATCGTCGGGATTGGTGACGTCCCACCTGCCACCGGACGGCTCGACGGCGGGCACCGGACGTCCGCCAGCCCCAGCGGCCGCCAGCCGGGCGGCGAGCCCGTGCAGGTACGCGGCGGCCGCCGCGGCCTCGCTGGCTTGCAGGCGCTGGGCCAGCAGCGAGCCGGCCAGCCCGGACAGCACGTCCCCGGTGCCCGCGGTGGCCAGCCATGACGTCCCGGTGGAGTTGACCCACACCGGCCGCAGGTCATCCTGGCCGGCCCCGCCCTGGCCGGCCCCGCCCTGGCGGGCCGCTGAACGCCCGTCTGGGGCGGCAATCACCGTGGTGGATCCTTTGAGCAGGACCGTGGCACCCAGGCTGGCTGCGGCCTTCCTGGCGTGTTCCAGGCGGCGGCTCTCCACGTCGGCCGGGTCGGCGCCGAGCAGCCGCCCCAGCTCGCCGGCATGCGGGGTGAGCAGGGTCGGCGCCTGCCGGGACAGCAGCCCCTTATGGGCCGCCAGCAGGGTCAGCCCGTCCGCGTCCACCAGCACCGGCACGTCGCTGGCCAGCACCGCGGCCAGCCGTTCCCGGGCCTCGTCATCGGTGCCCATGCCCGGCCCGACCACCCAGGCCTGGACCCGTCCCGCCGCGCGGACATCCTCGCCGGCCGGGATGTCCTGCCCGGTCACGGTGATCACCGCCTCCGGCCAGAGCAGCCGGACCACGGCTACCGCGGGCGCCGCGGACACCAGCCGGACCATCCCGGCGCCGCCGCGGATCGCTCCGCCCACGGCCAGCGCGGCTGCCCCGGTGAAGCGCTCGCTGCCGGCCACGATCCCGACCACGCCCCGCCTGTACTTGTCGGACTCCGGAGAAGGCCGGGGCAGCAACGCGCCCACGTCTGCGGCCTGCATCGCGCTGGCGTCCGGGGCGTCCAGGTACGGGCCGAGACCGATGTCGATCAGCTCCACGACCCCGGCGTACCGCGCGCCCGGGTCGATCAGCAGGCCGGGTTTCAGGGTGCCGAACGTCACGGTCACGTCGGCCTGGACCGCAGCCCCCTCGACCACGCCGGTGTCCGCGTCCACCCCGCTCGGCAGGTCCACCGCGACGACCACGGCCGGGGATCGTGCGGCCAGCCCGGCCAGCGTGGCTTGGGGCTCCCGCAGGCCGCCGTGGCCGCCGATGCCCAGCAGGCCGTCCAGGATCATGTCAGCCGCGCCGAGGGCCGCCGGGGCGTCGTCCGGGCTGGCCAGCCGGCCGCCCGCGTCACGTAGCGCGGCCGCGCCCTCCTCGTGGACCCGCGAGCCGGCCGTGACGGCCAGCACCACCGCTCCCCGGCTGGCCAGCCGGGCCCCCGCGTAGAGGGCGTCGCCACCGTTGTCCCCGCTGCCCGCGAGCACCACGACCCTCGCCCCGGGCACCTTCCCGACCAGGCCCGCGCTTACCGACGCGAGCCCGGCCGCGGCCCGCTGCATCAGCGCGCCCGGCGGCAACGTCGCCATGAGGGCCTGCTCCGCCGCCCGGACCTTGCGCACCTGGTGTGCGTATCTCATCCTTCGGCCACCACCATCGCGATGCTCATCCCGGCATCATGACTCAGAGAGACATGCCAGCGGTGGATGCCCCGCTGGCTCGCCGCGTCGGCGACCGTGCCCCTGATCTCCAGCCTGGGGCAGCCCGCGGAGTCCCGGATCACCTCCACGTCGGTCCAGCTCAGACCGGGCGGTGCGCCCAGCGCCTTGGCCACCGCTTCCTTGGCCGCGAAGCTCGCGGCCAGGGATCGGGGCGGCCCGTCGAGTTCGCTCTCAGCGAACAGCCGGCCCGCCAGGGCCGGAGTCCGCCTCAGGGTCTGCTCAAAGCGGCTGATGTCCACCAAGTCCACCCCGATCCCAATGATCACCTGTCCACCCTGTCACGCGACTGGGGGCTGCGTGGAACGGCCAGGGGGACTCGTCAGGCGGGAATCTGTCGGACGGGAATCTGGCAGGTAGGTCCGCAGCGGCGCAGCTGCCCGTCCCAGCCGCGCCTGGACAGCAGACCCCCCACTTGAGCCGCGACCCGGCAGGCTGCTCGGTCACGTCGGCCCACCCGTACCTGAGCGTCTGCTGGCCGTCGACGTTGCTGGCGTTGTCCCGGTGGATGTCGCGCCAGCGGAGTTCCACCGGGTGGGCCACCCGGCCGTCCAACTCGACCACCACGCCGTACGTTTGGTAGGTCACGTCCTGGTACTGGTACTGGCCGGCGCGGGTCACCCGAAACTGCCGCGTAGCGACCGGCAGCCCGTGCGGCCGCTCCACGCGGCTGACGTACCGGAACTCCAGCAGCGAGTGAACCCCGTCCGCACCCAGCCCGAGGGCCGCCGCGAGCTCTGTGCGCCACCGGATCCGGGCGCGCCGGGCCATGGCGGAGGCGATCCGCTCCGCAGTGGTCCTGCGGCTGCCGCAGGCCCGGAAAATCCAGCCCAGTGCCTCGTCAAGGCTGGGCGCCCCGCCCGCCAGGTCGAGCACGGTCTCCTCGACCCGGGTCTGGGGCGGGCGCAGCGCGGGATGACGTTCCCGCGTCACGAGGGAGGAATAGTGCAGGACAACCCCGGTGATCGGGGCAATCTGGCTGCCGGTGGGCACCATGACATGGATGGCCGGGACGGGCGTGGCCACCAGCCCCTGTAACTCGGCGGCCGAGTGATGGCTGAGCACGGCCTTCGGCGAGCCCCTAACACGGCGGCCCAGAGCAGGGTGAAGCGCCCGGGCTCGCCGGTGAACGCCGCGTACACCCCGACGTGCAGCCGCTGCCAGCGGCCGCTGCGTGCCGCCGTGTCGATCTGCTTTCCGGTCATCCCGGCGCGTTGCGCCTGGGCCCGGCTCAGCACCCCGGCCTGATAGTCGAGCAGGTCGAGGACCTCATATGGCAGCTCGCGGGTCATGCCACCCAGGGTGGGCAACCCGCCCGAGCTTGTCACCACCAGAATCCCGTTCTGTGGATAACCGAGGTGGTTCGTTATCTGTTCGGATCACCTCCCAGTTTTGGGGGCGAATCCGAACAGATAACACCTGGCACCGGCGGGGGTGCCCGCGGGGCTCAGCCCGCGGCGCGGACGGCGGCGGCTAGGCGGTCCGCGGTCTGCTGGGCCTGCTCGATCCCGACGGCCTCCACCATCACGCGCACTGCAGGCTCGGTGCCGCTGGGGCGGACCAGGACGCGGCCGGACGTGCCGAGTTTCTCCTTGGCCGCGGCGACCGCCGAGGCCAGTTCTGCGGACGCGCTGACCCGGGCCTTGTCCACGCCGGGGACATTGACCAGGACCTGCGGGTACTTGGTCATCACCGCCGCCACGTCGGCCAGCGGCAGCGCCTGGCGGGCGGCGGTGGCCAGCAGGTGCAGGGCGGTGAGCAGGCCGTCCCCGGTGGTGGCGTGCTCAAGCATGATGATGTGCCCGGACTGCTCGCCGCCGAGGCTGAACTGGCCGTCCCGCATGGCCTCCAGTACGTACCGGTCCCCCACCGCGGTCTCGACCACGGTGATCCCAGCGTCCTGCATGGCGTTACGGAAGCCGAGGTTGGACATGACCGTGCTGACCACGGTGTTCCCGGGCAGCTCTCCCCGGCTGGCCATGGCGAGGGCCAGCACGGCGAGGATCTGGTCCCCGTCGATCACCTCGCCGTCCGCACCAACCGCCAGACAGCGGTCCGCGTCGCCGTCGTGCGCGATGCCGGCGTCCGCGCGGTGCTTGGTGACCTCGGCCGAGAGGGTCTCCAGGTGGGTGGATCCACACCCGGCGTTGATGTTGTGCCCGTCGGGCTTGACACCGATCGCGATGACCTTGGCC
>Ga0187887_10001553_pt1 | contig 19496 bp, 18 predicted proteins | sample June2016WEW_7_10_FD_132977 | JGI IMG/M metagenome (GOLD analysis project Ga0187887, IMG submission 132977) | Peatland microbial communities from SPRUCE experiment site at the Marcell Experimental Forest, Minnesota, USA - June2016WEW_7_10 | ecosystem: Environmental > Terrestrial > Soil >... | reverse complement strand
GCAGCGAGTCTCGCCGGATCAGTCGCGCACACCGCCGCGGCGGAATCCTGGCCGGCAAGGCCGGTAAAGTTCGTCGTCGGTTTCGCGCCCGGCGGCCCGACCGATCTGTTCGCACGTTTGATCGCGCAGAAACTTACCGAACAGACCGGAAAAAATTTCTACATCGAGAACGTCCCTGGTGCCGGCGGCAATGTCGGCGCCGTCCGCGCCGCGCAGTCGTCGCCGGACGGCTACACATTTCTGGTGACGGGCGGCAACCTCACCAACAATCCGTATCTCTTCAGCAATGCGGGCTTCGATCCGCTGAAGGACTTCGACGCCGTTACGGTCGGCGCCGCCACGCCGGTGGTGCTGGCCGTCAACCCATCGGTGCCGGCGCGGAGCGTCAAGCAACTGGTCGCGCTGATCCGGGCGACACCCGGAAAATTCAGCTATGCGTCGCCCGGCACCGGCACGCCACCGCAACTCGTCGGTGCGCTGTTCCAGCATTCACTCGACCTCGACCTCGTGCACGTGCCGTTCAGCGGCGGCGGCACCGCGGTCGAAGCGACCGTTGCGGGCCACACGCCGCTGTCGTTCGGCGCGCTGGCTCCGGCGGTGCCGCTGATCCAGAGCGGCGGTCTGCGCGCACTGGCAGTCACCGGCAAGACGCGCGCGCCGACGCTGCCCGACGTTCCCACCATGGCGGAGGCCGGCTTCCCCGAAGTGGAGGGCTCGACCTGGACCGCGGTCGTGGCGCCTGCCGGCACGCCCAAGGCCGTCATTGCCGAGCTTCATCGGCTGATCGTCGCGGGCCTAGCGCAACCGGACGTCAAGGACAAACTCGCGGCGATGGCCTACGCGCCCATCGGAAATTCGCCGGAAGAATGCAGCGCGTTCTTCAAGGCCGAAATGGCGAAGTGGGGAAAAGTCATAAAAGACGCCGGACTGAAGGCAGAGTGAATATTATTCGAGTCCGGTAACGGGACGCGGTCCGCGTCCGCCGTATCTGCAATGGCACTTGTTCCGGATCGTGTTATTTCTTCAATATCGCATCGCGTTGCTTGGTCAGCTTTTCCAGCTCTTCAGTCTGTTGCGCAATACGGTCCGCGTTGCGCGCCTCATCCTCGGCGCCCGAAGAACCGGCGCCTTGTTCGATCAACTGTCGGATGTTGTCGCGAGCTATGGCGATGCGGTCTTCGAGTTCAGAGATGGAAAGGGGGCTGCCGTCGCTCATCGTGTTCTCCTCCGGGCAAACTCCGAGTGCCTCAAGGCGTCCTGCCACTCGATCCTGGAAGTTTGGGGAAAACAGTACAGCGCATGGAACGGCGGGAGGCAACTTGTTCGTTAATAGAGCCTCTCTCCATTGGCGCGAATTGTGTGCAAATCCGTTGCACAGTCTTCAGACCTACCAGACTACCATGCCCGATTATGTCGGACACACGCGATCCAATAGGTATTTCAAGCGTCGGCATTCAAAGCATTATGCCGACGATGGGATCGTCGCGGCGGCCCTCCAAGGGCGAGCCGGAGGACGATCGCGACACCGATCATGCCCAGACCGAGGCCCAAACCGAGCCCCACGATCCGTCGCCGGCGCCGCTTCCGCCTGGCACAGGCAGGCTTATCGACAAGACGGTTTAGCGGCTTGCGGTGTTGGCTGTCTTCCCGCGCTAAAATCGCCATCGGATTGCTGCAATTTTGCCGCGCACATGCCGCTTCTGCGCGCCGTCCGGTGAGCCCAGCATCGACCCGCGCTTAACCCGCATTTAACTAAAACCGCCGCAATTATTCCTGAGGGATGTTTCACGCGATCTTTGGTCGATCGGGGTGCGGCCTTACTCGCTTCTCCACCGCAATGCGCCACTTGCCTGCCTGTCGAACATTGCCGGGCGAAGCGATATAAATTCGGGACGCGAGGGGAATGACGTTCGGCACCGACTGGCGTTATGATGCCGGAAGCTACGATCATGGACGTTCACGCAAATCGCGGCCGCAACGGGTTGTAGCGGGTGCGGGTCTGGCGTGCGTCGCACTGCTATGCGCATGGACCATGTGCAGCAGTCTTGTCGGCCCCGCGACCAATCAGATCGATGTTGTCGGCAGCCGTGGCGATAAGCTCGCCGTCGTAAAGCCGAAGCCGCCGGTTGCCGCGAACAGCCACGTTGCTCTGTTCGATACCCGTCTGTTCGACGCGCGCTATTCCTTGGGTCTTGCGCCTAGGATGTTTGCACAGACGGCGCCCAGGGCAAATGCGGTGGCATCAGCGTCGAGCCAACCCACGAGCGCGCAAGCACAGCAAACAGCGTCAACGCCGTCGCGAGGCGATCAAGTTGCGCAGAGCGAAGCGCCGTCGCCGCCACTGCCGCCGCAGCTTCGATTGCCGCGGATTGCGTCGCTCAACGCCGACGCGCATGGAGACCGCTCTGGCGCCAACAAGCGAGCCGACACGCCATCACTGTTCGAAAAACTTTTCGGCAAGCCACAGCCCCTGACACTCGCTTACGCCGCGGCGGAAGATGGCGCTTCGGGCGACGCTACGAGCGTCGGTTCGGGGCGTTACGATCGGTTGACCGCCGTTTACGACATCTCCGCGCATAGGGTCTATATGCCGGACGGCACGGCGCTCGAAGCGCATTCGGGTTACGGCAGCATGCTCGACGATCCGCGCCACGCCGATGCAAAGGATCGCGGCGTCACGCCGCCCGATGTCTATGATCTTGAGCCGCGGGAATCGCTTTTCCATGGCGTGCAAGCGCTACGCCTGATTCCCGTCGACGAGAAGAAAGTCTTCGGCCGCAGCGGTCTTCTTGCCCACAGCTACATGCTCGGCCCGAACGGCGATTCGAACGGCTGCGTGTCTTTCAAGGACTACGACGCATTCCTTCAGGCCTATATGAATCATAGGATCAAGCGCCTCGTTGTCGTGGCCCGCTTGGATTGAGTATCGGCACGTCCGAATTGACAGTACCCGCCGAGACGGCGCAAAACCACCCGCTCCGACAGCGGGATCAAGTGAATGAGTAGCGAACGAAGGCCGGCTGCGTTTGGCGACCTGCGCGGCTGGTTGAAGGCGCTCGATGCGGCGGGCGAACTGCGGCGCATCGACGCCGAGGTCAATTGGAATATCGAGCTCGGTACCATCGCACGGCTCGCCCAAGGCGCGGCGGACGGGCCGGCGCTCCTGTTCAATAACATCCGCGACTACGGCGCCAACAGCCGTTGCCGGCAGGTCTTCACCGGCGGACTCGCCAGCTATCGCCGGCTCGCCCTATTGCTCGGCGTGCCGCCTGACACCCATGCCCGCGAATTGGTCAAGCTCGGCCGCACTGTGCTCTCGACTGGCATTCCGCCCAACATCGTCAAGACCGGTCCGGTCAAGGAAAATATCGTCAAAGGCGACGATGTCGACCTTTATGAATTTCCGGTGCCGCAGTGGAATCGCATCGACGGCGGCCGTTACATTCTCACTTACGGCGGCGTGGTCACCAAGGATCCCGACTCAGGCGTGATGAATGTCGGCGTCTATCGCGGTATGGTGGCGAGCAAGAATCAGATTCCGATCCTGATGTGGCGCGCCCAGCATGTCGGCCATCACGTCACCGCCTGGCAGCAGAAGGGCCATAAGGAAATGCCCATTGCGGTCGCGATCGGCTGGGAGCCGTCGCTCGATTTTGTCGGCGGATCGCCAGTGCCCAAGGGCGTTTGCGAATATGACGTGGTCGGCGCCATTCGCGGCGCGCCGGTCGATCTGGTCAAGTGCGAGACCGTCGATCTGCACGTGCCGGCCAGCGCCGAGATCGTCATCGAGGGCTATCTCGGCATCGATCCAGAGAGCTACACCATGGAAGGCCCGTTTGCCGAGTTTACCGGCTATGTCGCCGGCGACCGCTCGCCGAAACCGACCATTCGGGTCACCTGCATCACGCATCGCACCGATCCGATTCTGCGCGGCACCATCGAAGGCTCGATGCCGGGCAGCTTTTCCGAGAACGGCGTGTGCTCGTCGATCATGCGGGCTGCGACCGCGTGGAACGTGCTCGATCGCGCCGGCGTGCCCGGGGTGACCGATGTGTGGTGTCCGCCGGTGCAGGCCGGCGTGAATACGCTGGTGCAGATCAAGCAGAGCTATCGCGGCCAGGCCAAGCAGGTCGCCAATGCGCTGTGGGGCAGTTCGGCGGCGCATGTGCGCTACAAGCATGTCACCGTAGTCGATGACGACATCGACATCCACGATTACGCTGCGGTCGATTGGGCGATCGCCTACCGCGTCAATGCCGGTGAGGACGACATCGTCATCATGCCCGGCACATTCGGCGCCGGACTCGATCCCTCGACGCGGCGCCGCGACCGCAATGTCACGCAATTCGGCACCGGCAAGTGGAACCGGGTGTTGATCGACGCCACCATCAATCTCGATTACGACCCCGATCCGGACCTCGGTGGCGCGCGTTTCCCCCCGACGGTGTGGCCGGCCAAAGACGACCTCGATGCCGCCAAAGCGCGCTGGAGCGAACTCGGCCTCGACAAGCCGAAACGCGGGTAATTACATGTTCGAAAATTTCACCAAGGCCGAAATTAAAACCTCCGGCGCGCGCATCGTCACCGTGCACGGCGGCAAGGGTCCGCCCTTGCTGCTGATGCACGGCAATCCGTTCAGCCATTTGTCGTGGCACAAATTCGCGCCGCGGCTGGCTGAAGAATTCACCGTGGTCGCCACCGATCTGCGTGGCTACGGCGATTCCGAAAAGCCCCCCGGCGGCGACGATCATTCCGGTTATTCGTTCCGCGCCATGGCGCAGGATCAGGTCGAGGTGATGGCGGCGCTCGGTTACAATCGCTTTTACGCCGCCGGTCACGACCGCGGCGCCCGTGTGCTGCACCGCATGTGTCTCGATCATCAGGACAAGGTGGCGGGTGCGGCGATCCTCGACATCATCCCCCAGCATCATTTGTTCAACAATATCACAAAGGGCTGGGCGACGTTCTCGTGGCACTGGTTTTTTATGATCCAGCCCTACGATTTTCCCGAGCATCTGATGAGCGCGGATCCGGATTTCTTCATCGCGAAAAAGCTCGCCAAGACCAAACAGGGCTTGAGCTTCTTCGATCCGCGGGCGCTCGAGGAATACAAACGCTACATGCGCAATCCGGCAACCGTCCACGCCATGTGTGAAGACTACCGCGCCACCGCCGGCGTCGACTTCGATATGGACACATTGGATTTCAATGCCGGCCGCAAGATCACCTGTCCGGCGCTGATCCTTTGGGGCGCGACCGGCGGGGTCGGCCGCAATCGCAAGCCCGATCCGGGCGAGATCTGGCGGCATTACGCCGCCGACATTCGCGGCGCGAGGTCGGTGCCGTCCGGGCACTATCTCATGGATGAAGCGCCCGACGAGACGTATAAAGAGCTGCGGGATTTTTTCGCGGCCGGTGAGCTTTAAACGTTAAGGCCGGTTCTCCTAACTCGCCGCCGGCGCTGGCTCGGTGAGAAAATTCTTCATCGCATACCACGTGAGCGCGCGATTTTTGCTATAGCCCTGGCTGTGCGCGGTGTTTGGCAGGATCACGTATTGGCGGTCCCCGTTCGGCAATTGGCGGAAGAAATCGAGCAGATCGACATCGGTTGAATTGCCGTCCCATTCGCCGCGCGTCATCAGGACCGGCGATTTCACCTTGGTCGGATCGACCAGCGGCAGGTTGGCCGCCATGTCGACATAGGTTCCGGCCGGGATCGTGTCGCCGAATTTCATTTCCGTGGCGACCAGCGCCTCGACCATCGCCGGATCGTAGATCGATGGATGTCCGTCGCGGCTGAAGATCGAGCGGATCATCGAGGCGTCGCGCTTGCGGCGAGGACTGGCACGCAAAGTGGCGAGATTGTCGCGCCGCCGCGCAATCTCGGCTGCGCCTTCGCCCTTATAGGTGAACGCCGCGAGGATGAGGCGATCCACTCGTTCCGGCTCGCTCTGGGCGAATGCGCCAGCGCGAATGGCGCCCGAGGATTCGCCGAAGACATGAAACTTGCTGCGGCCGGTCTCGCGCTGCAGCACGTCCATTGCCGCCTTGAGGTCCGCAACGCCGCTGGCGATGTCGGAATTACCTGATGTGACCGTGGAGCGGCCATAGCCCTCATGGTCCATGGTCCACACATCAAAGCCGTAACGGGCGAACACGTCCATTAGCGAGTATTCGCCGCCGTCCGGGACGGCGAGGTCGTAGCTCGAGCGCGCGGACATCGAGGAGCCATGCACCAGGAACAAAACGGGGAGCGGCGCGGAGCCGGAACTGGGTTCTCCGACCCGCTTGCGAAACATGTAGAGCTTCACGTCGCCCTTTTGCGCCCAATAGTCGTTGCTCCAGACAACTGCTGGCACAGTCGCCGCGGCAGCCGGCTCGGCCTGCGCGGGGGTGAGCCCCGATACCAGGCCTGCACCCAAGCTGGTCCCAAGGCCGAAACCGGCGCTTTTAATCAGGGTGCGTCGTGCGATGCGATGTTCGTTCATCATGCCCTCTCAATGCATTCCACGGAGTGTTTGAGGCTGCGTCCTTCGACGTGTTCGGCGGCGGCGTCTTAGCGGCGGCAGCAGGATAGCAGTCCGTACGGCCGCCGGGCAGATGGGGTGTGGCCAAACATCGCGCGGTGGTGCGGGACCGGTGGAAAGCCCCTGCCGCTCTCGCCCCGGCGCGTCGCATCTGCTAGTGGGGGCCGGAAAATCTATATTGCCAGTGCGGGGATGCGAACCTCCTCCGCGAGTGTGCCGATTGATTGTAAAACCTCCACATCCACCGCATGAGGTGGCGGAACGAGACTGTCGATGGATGCGCAAGCAGCCACTCCGGAGCGCGGGATGTTGACGCGACTGCGCGGAACCGCGCACTATCTAAGCCGCAAGGTCGGCTTCAGCCGGATCGGCCTGGTACTCAGCCTGGCCATCATCGCGGTCGCGGCGGTGGTGCTGTATCACATTTTGCGCGACATCGATGTCGACGAATTGATCGATGCGCTCGAGGCCACCGACTGGCGCACGCTTATCATTGCCGGCTCGTTCGTCGCCGCCGGCTATTTGACGCTGACGTTCTACGATTTGTTCGCGCTGCGCGCGATAGGTCGCGTCGAGGTGCCCTACCGGGTCGCCGCGCTGGCAGGTTTCACCAGTTATGCGGTGGGGCACAATGTCGGCGCCAGCGTGTTCTCCGGCGGAGCGGTGCGTTACCGCATCTATTCCAGCTGGGGACTGAGCGTCATCGAAGTCACCAAAATCTGTTTCGTCGCCGGGCTGACGTTCTGGCTCGGCAATGCCACCGTGCTGGGCTTGGGCATTCTCCATGCGCCGCAAGCCGCCCGTGCGCTCGATCAATTGCCGCTGTGGTCGAATCGCGCGCTGGCGCTGGTGATCCTTGCCATGCTCGCCGGCTATGTGGCTTGGGTCTGGGTGAAGCCGCGCGTCATTGGCCGCGACGGCTGGCAGGTAACGCTGCCTGGCGGTCCGCTCACGCTCTTACAGATCGCCATCGGCATCGTCGATCTCGGCTGCTGCGCCGCCGCCATGTATATGCTGGTGCCGGACGAACCCAATCTCGGCTTCGTCACCGTGGCGGTTATTTTTGTTGCGGCGACGCTGCTCGGTTTTGCCAGCCACGCCCCTGGCGGCCTCGGCGTGTTCGACGCCGCGATGATGGTGGCGTTGTGGCAGTTCGACAAGGAAGACCTGTTGGCCGGACTGCTGCTGTTCCGATTGCTCTATTACATTATCCCTTTCGTGCTCTCGCTTGCCGTGCTGGGTATTCGCGAAGCCTTGCTCAGCCGCGCGGCGCGCCGCATATCTCATGGGCGAGGTTCTCACGCACATGCGCCGCCGCATCGGACGACCGACCGGATTAAGGCAAAATCCGACGCGTCATAATCGGTCGGTGATCGAGCGCGCACGGGGGCTGTTATGAGCTTGGCGGAAGATCGGGCAGGACTGACCGCGCGTCGCTGGCGTGGCGGTCGGCTGGTGATTGTGGCGGCGGCGGTGGTTTTCGCCGCGCTTACGCTCGTCAGCGCGCTGCCTGCCTCTTATGCAATCGCGGGCTTTGTCATCGTGGCGGCTGCAGCCATGCTTACTGTGGGCTCAGGCCAGGAACGGGATCGCCAAGTGGAGCCGATTACAATTTCCGGGCGCGGCGACGATCTGCTTCGCGCCCTCGTCGCAGGCCTGCCTGATCCCGTGGTCGCGCTCGACCGCGACGGCCGGGTGCTGGCGCTCAATGAGCGCGCCCGGGCGCTTGCGCCGGCGCTGCGCCAGGGTGAGCCGGTCGCCTTCGCATTACGGATGCCCGAGCTAATCGAAGCCATCGGCCGCGCGGCCGCGGAGGGCGAGGAGCAGCGCGTGGTGTATTTCGAGCGCGTGCCGCTCGACCGCTGGTTCGAGACCATCGTCATGCCGGTCAAGCGCGAGCCGAGCGCGACGCAACCCGATCTCGTACTGATGACCTTTCACGACCTCACGCCACTGCGCCGCGTCGAGGAAATGCGCGCCGACTTCGTCGCCAATGCCAGCCACGAGCTGCGGACGCCGCTCGCCGCGCTATTGGGCTTCATCGAGACCCTACAGGGCTCCGCCCGCGAGGACGCCAAGGCGCGGGCGCGCTTTCTCACCATCATGCAGGAGCAGGCGCGGCGCATGGCGCGCCTGATCGACGATCTATTGTCGCTGTCGCGCATCGAGCTCAACGCCCATCGCCGGCCTGACACTGCGGTCGATCTGGTGCCGATCGTCCGGCAAGTGGTCGACGGTCTTGAAACGCTGGCGCGCGACCGCGGCGTGACCGTCAATATCGAGGCGGCGAGCGCGTTGACCGTGCTCGGTGATCACGACGAACTGCTTCGCATCTTCGAAAACCTGATCGAGAACGCACTCAAATACGGCGCCGCCGGCAAGCGCGTCGATATCGCGCTTAAGCTCGCGGCCTCCGCGGACGGCCAGCCCGAGGCGCAAGTCAGCGTGCGCGATTACGGCCCCGGCATCGCGCCGGAGCATCTGCCCCGGTTGACCGAGCGCTTCTATCGTGTCGACGTTACCGAAAGCCGCGCGCAGGGCGGCACCGGGCTCGGCTTGGCGCTGGTCAAGCACATCCTCAACCGCCACCGCGGCCGGCTGACGATCGACAGCGCGCCCGGAGCGGGCGCCACTTTCACCATTCACTTACCCACCGCGGTACCGGCGCTTCCGCGATAAATTGTCGCTGTTTCAATCATTTGTCCTGTCATCCAACTGTCATACAGGCCTCATAGAACGGTTGCGTGCCGAACCTAAGCATGTCGGCGCTGCGGGCCAGCCGAAAAAGGCGTCTCCGAATGCAGCGCGTTTCTGACAGACGGTGAACTGAGCAATGGCGTCCGACTACGGGCGTTAATTCGGCGTGGGTCGGCGATCCGCGTCGCCCAAAATTCAGTGACAGGAGAGATCAGGTGAAACATTTCAGGATAATGGCCGTCGCCGGCTTCCTGGCCGCGACGGTTTTCCCCGCCGCCGCCATGGATATCTCCGGCGCCGGCGCCACATTCCCCTATCCGATCTACGCCAAGTGGGCTGATGCCTATAAGAAAGCAACCGACGTTGGGCTGAATTACCAATCGATCGGCTCTGGTGGCGGCATCAAGCAGATCGAGGCGAAGACCGTCACCTTCGGCGCCTCAGACGCGCCGCTCAAGGGCGACGAACTCGACAAGAACGGCCTTGTTCAATTTCCTATGGTCATGGGCGGCATCGTGCCGGTCGTGAACCTCACGGGAATTAAGGCCGGCGACCTCGTCATTGACGGGCCGACCCTCGCCAAGATTTTTATGGGCGATATCAAGACTTGGGACGATCCCGCGATCCAGAAACTCAACCCTGGCGCCAAACTGCCTTCACAGGCGATCGCGGTCGTCCACCGCTCGGACGGTTCCGGCACGACCTTCAATTTCGCCTACTACTTGGCGCAGGTGAGCCCCGATTGGAGCTCGAAGGTCGGCTTCAATACATCTGTAGAATGGCCAGTCGGCATCGGCGCCAAGGGCAATGAAGGCGTTTCCAACAATGTCAGCCAGACCAATGGCTCGATCGGTTACGTGGAATACGCCTACGCGCTGCAAAACAAGATGACCTACACGAAAATGGTCAACAAGGATGGCAAGACCGTCGCTCCGACCAGCGACGCTTTCCAGGCGGCCGCTGCGAATGCGGATTGGAATTCTGTCCCCGGTTACGGCGTGATCCTGGCTAATCAGCCGGGTGCTACGTCATGGCCAATGACGGCGGCAACCTTCATCCTCATCCCCAAGCAGCCGCCGGATCCGGCTGCCGCGACCGAGGCGCTGAAGTTTTTCGCCTGGGCCTATTCCAAAGGCGCCAAAATGGCCGAGGAACTCGACTACGTGCCGATGCCCAGCAAGGTTGTGACTGAAATCGAGGCAACGTGGGCCAAAGAGATCAAGGACAGTACTGGCAAGCCGCTCCACGTGACGTCGAACTGACTTCAGATGCGTAATGGTAAGGCGCTCAACTTCAGTGCTTTGCCTGTTTCCGCCGGCCGCCGTACGGACGTCTCGTGCGGTGGCCGGTATATCGTTTGACTGGGCATTCCGCCGTCCCTTGGAGGAGTGCCGTGATGGAGTCGGCGGGGAGACGATCAGTGGCTGACATCGCATTGCAAAGCAGTATCCTGGGGTCGGCCGAGGCGGTCGCGCGCGCCAAGGTTCTCAACCGGCTTCGTCTTGGCGATGCCGGTTTCCGCCATCTGACGCGTGCCGCGGCGATCGGCGTCTTGCTGCTGCTCGGCGGCGTCATCGTCTCGCTTGTTGCGGGCTCGCTGCCCGCGATCCGAACGTTCGGCTTCGGCTTCCTGGTCAGTGAGCGGTGGAATCCTGTCACGGACAATTTCGGCGCGCTTCCGGCGATCTACGGCACGGTCGTCACCTCATTCATCGCCATGCTGATTGCGGTTCCTGTCGGTTTATTGATCGCCTTCTTCCTGACCGAGCTATGCCCGCCATGGCTGCGGCGGCCGATTGGCATCGCGATTGAGCTGCTCGCCGGCATACCGAGCATCATCTATGGCATCTGGGGCTTGTTCGTGTTCGCTCCATTCCTACAGGGGACGCTGCAGCCCTTCCTGATCAATACGCTCGGCAACATCCCGCAAATCGGGTCGCTGTTCGCCGGACCGCCCTATGGCATCGGCATGCTAACCGCGGGCCTCATCCTCGCCATCATGGTGCTGCCGTTCGTGACCTCGATCTCGCGCGACGTGTTCGAGGCGGTGCCCACAGTGCTCAAGGAGGCGGCATACGGCGTCGGCTGCACCACGTGGGAAGTGGTACGCAACGTGGTGCTGCCTTATGCCCGGGTCGGCGTCATTGGCGGGATCATGCTCGGCCTCGGCCGCGCGCTGGGCGAAACCATGGCGGTGACCTTCGTCATCGGCAACGCGCACCGCATTTCGGCGTCGTTGCTGGCGCCCGGCACCACCATCTCCGCCACCATCGCCAACGAATTCACCGAGGCGGTCGGCGATCTCTATACTTCGGCGCTGATCGAGCTTGGACTGATCTTGTTCGTCATCACCTTCATCGTGCTCGCGTTGGCGCGTTATATGCTGATGCGCATCGAACGCCGGATCGGGTGACGCCATGCCGGATATGATCTTAGCCTCGCGCTATTCCGGCCGCCGCCGCAGGAACGTCATCGCGACAGTGCTGGCGTTCGCGGCAACGGTCTTCGGCTTGGGCTGGCTGGTGCTGGTCCTGGGCGCGCTGCTGTGGAAGGGCTTCAGTGGTCTGTCGGTCGCGGTGTTCACGGAAATGACGCCACCGCCGGGCTCAAGCGGCGGCCTGCTCAATTCCATCTTCGGCAGCCTGATGCTGACGTTCCTGGCCGTCGCGATCGGTACGCCGATCGGGATTCTCGCCGGCACTTACATGGCCGAGTATGGCCGCTACGACCGGCTCACCAGCGTCGTCCGCTTTATCAACGATATCCTGCTCAGCGCGCCATCCATCGTTGTCGGGTTGTTCGTGTACGAGGTGATGGTCGCGCCCATGGGGCATTTTTCCGGTTGGGCGGGCTCCGTCGCGCTTGCGGTACTGGTCATACCGGTGGTCGTGCGGACGACCGAGGACATGCTGACGCTGGTGCCGAACTCGCTGCGCGAAGCCGCGACTTCGATCGGTTTGCCGCGTTCACTCACGATCAGGCACATCTGCTATCGCGCCGCAAGCGCCGGCATGATGACAGGGGTGCTGCTCGCGGTTGCCCGCATCAGCGGCGAAACCGCGCCGTTGCTCTTCACTTCGCTCAACAACCAGTTTTGGAGCACCAACCTCAACGCGCCCGTGTCTAGCCTGCCTGTGGTGATCTTTCAGTTTGCGCTCAGTCCCTACAACGATTGGCAGTCTCTGGCGTGGACCGGCGCCCTCATCATCACGCTCACGGTGCTTGCCTTGAGCATCACCGCGCGCGCCCTTGTGCCATCGGGAAAACAGTCATGAGCGTAGCCTCGACCTCCGTTGCCGTTCCGACCGTCAGCAATGTGCTGACCGACACCTTCGGCTTCAGTGAGGCCATCAGCATTCGCGACCTCAACTTCTACTACGGCGAGAGCCGGGCGCTGAAATCAATTAGCCTCTCTTTGTACAAGAACAAGGTCACCGCCTTCATCGGCCCGTCGGGTTGCGGCAAATCGACGTTATTGCGCGTCCTCAACCGGATGTACGACCTTTATCCGAACCAGCGCGCCACCGGCGACGTGATGTTCGACGGCGCCAATATCCTTTCACCGAAACAGGATCTCAATCTGCTGCGCGCACGGATCGGCATGGTATTCCAGAAGCCGACGCCGTTTCCGATGACAATATACGAGAATATCGCATTCGGAATTAGGCTATATGAGCGGTTGCCGAAATCGGAACTCGACGGCCGCGTGGAAACATCGTTGCGGCGCGCGGCGTTGTGGGAGGAGGTCAAAGACAAGCTCAACACCAACGGATTGAGCCTGTCCGGCGGACAGCAGCAGCGGCTGTGCATCGCTCGCACCGTCGCCGTGCGACCTGAAATCATTCTGTTCGACGAGCCATGCTCGGCGCTTGATCCGATCTCGACCGCAAAGATCGAGGAGCTGATCGACGAGTTGACGGACGACTATACGATTGTGATCGTCACCCACAACATGCAGCAGGCCGCCCGCGTCTCGGAGTTCACCGCCTTCATGTATCTCGGTGAGCTGATCGAATTCGATTCGACCAGCAAAATGTTCACCGCGCCGCAAGACCAGCGCACTCAGGACTACATCACTGGCCGCTTCGGGTAACAACCATGACTGAAATCACCACCAGGGTCGACCACACCACCAAGGCTTTCGACAGCGATCTGCAGGACATCACCCGTAAGGTTGCCGAGATGGGCGGTCTTGTGGAGCGCCAGATTGCCGATTCCGTCCAGGCGCTGGTCGATCGCGATGTCGAACTGGGCGAGCGCGTGATCGGCATGGATCCCGCCGTCGATGCCCTGCAGCGCGAGGTCGAGGAAAGAGCCATCCTCACCATCGCACGGCGGCAACCGATGGCCGTCGACCTGCGCGAATGCGTCGGCGCCATGCGGGTGTGCAACGATCTCGAGCGGATCGGCGATCATGCCAAGCATATCGGCAAGCGCGTTGTCGCACTCGATGGCGATTTCTACCCGCAAAAGCTGATCCGTGGCGTCGAACACATGTCGGCTCTGGTCCTGGCGCAGCTCAAGCAGGTGCTCGATGCCTATGCCAGCCGCGATCTGGCGGCGGCGCTCGCGGTTTGGCACGGTGATGAAGAAGTCGACTCGATGTGCACGTCGCTGTTTCGCGAGCTCCTGACCTACATGATGGAAGACCCGCGCAACATCACCTTTTGTATGCATCTGATGTTTTGCGCCAAGGACATCGAGCGTATGGGCGACCATGCCACCAATATCGCCGAGACCGTCTATTACATGATTGAAGGCCGTCCGATCGCCGATCAGCGGCCTAAGGGTGACACCACGAGTTTTCCGGCAGGTCTTTTGCAAAAATAAATCGGCTGCAGACATAGGAGCCCGGGATGGGAGCCAACATCCTGATTGTGGAAGACGAGGAGCCGCTGACGACGCTGCTCCGCTACAACCTCGAAGCCGAAGGCTACGAGGTCGACGCGGTCGCACGCGGCGACGACGCCGATACGCGGCTCAAGGAGACCGCGCCCGATCTCGTGGTGCTCGATTGGATGCTGCCGGGCCTATCCGGCATCGAACTGTGCCGGCGGCTGCGGGCGCGACCGCAGACCCAATCGCTACCGATCATCATGCTCACCGCGCGCGGCGAGGAGAGCGAGCGGGTGCGCGGTCTCGCCACCGGCGCCGACGATTACATCGTCAAGCCGTTCTCGGTTCCGGAGCTGTTGGCGCGGGTCCGTGCGCTGTTGCGCCGGGCCAGTCCCGAGCGCGTCGCCATGGTGCTGAGCATCGGCGACCTTGAACTGGACCGCGAAAAGAAACGCGTGTCGCGTTCGAGCCGTCCGGTCGATCTCGGACCGACTGAATTCCGCCTGCTAGAATTTTTGATGGAGCGTCCCGGCCGGGTATTTTCGCGCGAGCAATTGCTCGACGGCGTCTGGGGCTCCGACGTCTATATCGACGAGCGTACCGTAGACGTCCATGTCGGACGATTGCGCAAGGCGCTTAACCGCGGCCATGCCACCGATCCGATCCGCACCGTGCGTGGCGCCGGCTATTCGCTCGACGATCGGTTCGGCAGAGCTGCGGGCTAAACGATCACCGCAACGGGCGCTTGTCCCGGCGTCGATCGCTGGCCGGCTGGTAGGCGACTCGCGAATGATAGGTGCAATAGGGCAGGCCGGCGAGCGTATTGCCGCCGCAGAAGAAAAAGTCGCTGCTGCCGGGATCGCCGACCGGCCAGCGGCAGGTCTGCTCGTTGAGTTCCAGGATGGTACGGCGCTGGGTGATCGGAATGATGTTGTCGATCAGCTCCGGTTCGGCCTCGGCCTCGATTTCATAGGAATGCGCCAGCGCTGTATTGCCGCGGATCGCCGGGCGGCCGATGCGTAACATATGCGACGGCGCGCGCGCCTTGCGCGGCCGCGGGGCGGCGCTTGATGTGCTCTTGGCGCGGCCGGACAGGCCGAGCCGATGCACCTTGCCGATGACGGCGTTGCGCGTGATGCCGCCGAGTTCGGCCGCGATCTGGCTCGCCGACAGACCATCGGACCACAACTTTTTGAGCAGTTCGACCCGCTCGTCAGTCCACGACATGCCAATCCTCCTTAAGCGGTATCGGGATCGCCTTTCGGGAATCCTTCACCGGGCCAGGCGGCGCACAGCCGCCCAACACGCAATTCTTCACCAACGCTCGAGAAAAGCCGCCAAGCCGCACGAGATGTCGTACTTGACAATCAGAAGACTACAATATGGCGCGAGTCGGGCGCAAGAGTCGCGCATCGCGCGTCCACATGTTCCTCAGCACGTGTGGATGATCTGGGTACAAAACGGGTTCGCTGCGGCTAATTATCCTGTGTTGACAGTAGGGCGCACGGAAATAGAATGTTGTTTCGTGCCGCCCGGAGAGGCGGCACATTTCATTTGGGCTGCGCGGATAGCAGCGCAGCATTCGCGGACCTAAGCCGTGACAACGCACCTGATGGGGACTTTCGCGCGTGTCCACCTCGCTTTCGAGCGGGGCGAGGGCGTTTGGCTTACGGCGACAAACGGCGAGCGCTATCTCGACTTTACCTCCGGCGTTGCCGTCAATGCGCTGGGCCACGCTCATCCGCATCTGGTCGCGGCCCTGACCGCCCAGGCGCAGAAGCTGTGGCACGTCTCCAATCTTTACGAGATCCCGGAAGCCGAGCGGGTGGCGCAGCGGCTGTGCGCCGCGAGCTTCGCCGACGTCGCCTTCTTCTGCAACTCCGGCGCTGAAGCGGTGGAATGTGCGATCAAGACGGCGCGCAAATACCAGGCGGTGAGCGGCCATCCCGAGCGCTATCGGATCGTCACCTTCGAGGGCGCGTTCCACGGCCGCACGCTGGCGACGCTCGCCGCCGGTGGGCAAAAGAAATATCTCGACGGTTTTGGCCCCGTGGTCGAGGGCTTCGATCAAGTGCCGTTCGACGATCCCGAAGCGACCAAGCGTGCGGTCGGCGCCGAAACCGCGGCGATTATGATCGAGCCGTTGATGGGCGAAGGCGGCGTGCGCACCGTCGAGGCTTCGTTCCTCAGGGCGCTGCGCCAGATCTGCGACGAGCATGGCCTGATGCTCGTTTTCGACGAGGTGCAGACCGGCATGGGGCGCACCGGCGAGTTGTTCGCCCACCAGCGCACCGGCGTCGTTCCCGACATTATGGCTTTGGCCAAGGCGCTTGGCGGCGGATTTCCGGTCGGCGCGTGCCTGGCGACGCGCGAAGCCGCGCAGGGCATGACCGCCGGCACCCACGGCTCCACATTCGGCGGCAATCCGCTGGCGATGAGCGCGGCCAACGCTACGCTCGACATCATGCTGGCTCCCGGCTTCTTCGACCACGTCCAACGGATCGCGCTCCTGTTCAAGCAGCGGCTCGCCGAAATCAAGGATCGCTATCCCGGGGTGATTGCCGAAGTGCGCGGCGAGGGACTGTTGATCGGCCTCAAGGCCGTGGTCCCGGCGAGCGACTTGGTCGAGGCCTTGCGCGCCGAACACATGCTTACTGTGGGTGCTGGCGACAATGTCGTGCGGCTTTTGCCGCCGCTGATTATCAGCGAACAGGAAATGGCGGAGGGTGTCGCGCGGCTCGACCGCGCCTGCGCCCGATTGAGCCGCAAACAGGATGCGGCCCAGTGAACTCCGTGCGCCACTTCCTCGATCTCATCGACATTCCGTCGCCTGAACTGCGGCGGATGATCGAGACCGCGCGCACCATGAAAGCCCACATGAAGGGCAAGCGCGACCGGCCGCTCGCCGGCAAGACGCTGGCGATGATTTTCGAGCGGCCCTCGACACGCACCCGCGTCTCCTTCGAGGTCGCGATGCGTCAGCTCGGCGGCGATATTATTCTGTTGACCGCGGAGGAGATGCAGCTCGGCCGCGGTGAGACGCTCGCCGATACGGCGCGGGTGCTGTCGCGCTATATCGATGCCATCATGATCCGGACGCTGGATGCCGAGGCGGTCGCCGAGCTGGCGCGCCACGCCACGGTGCCGGTGATCAACGGGCTGACCCGGCGGTCGCATCCGTGCCAGGTCATGGCCGACGTCATGACATTCGAGGAACATTGCGGCCCGATCGGCGGCCGCACCGTGGCCTGGACCGGGGACGCCAATAACGTGCTGACCTCCTGGCTGCACGCCGCGGAGCGTTTCGCATTTCGTCTGCGCGTGGCGACGCCGCCGGAACTTGCGCCGAAGAAGCCATTGCTCGACTGGATAAAATCTTCCGGCGCCGCGATCAGTATCGGCAGCGATCCGGACGAGGCGGTCAAAGGTGCCGATTGCGTCGTCACCGACACGTGGGTCTCGATGGGTGATCGCAACGGCGCGCGCCGCCACAATTTGCTCAAACGCTATCAGGTCAATGCGCGGCTCATGGCGCGGGCCAAGCCGGACGCTGTTTTCATGCACTGCCTACCGGCGCATCGCGGCGAGGAGGTCACCGATGACGTGATCGACGGGCCGCAATCGGTGGTGTTCGACGAAGCCGAAAATCGGCTGCACGCCCAGAAGGGCATTTTGGCGTGGTGCCTGCACGCCAATGGAAGTTGAGTCCGGCGCGCCAACGAACAGCGGCCAATAAGCAGCGGCCAGGGCGCGGCGCCAGGGCAATGACGTCAAGCCCTCACAATTTACCCCTCGTCGCCTATATTTTACGGTCATGAACGATCCTGATTTTGCTATCCCGGTTCGCGAGCCCGCTCAAACCGGCCTCGATGACACGATCTTGCCGTTCGCGGTCAAGACACTCGATCTGCGCGGTCGGATCGTGCGGCTTGGGCCGGCGGTGGATACCATCCTGACGAGCCATGATTATCCCGGGCCTGTGGCAAAACTGCTCGGCGAGGCGATCGTGCTCACGATCATGCTGGGCTCGAGCCTTAAATTCGAGGGCCGCTTCATCCTGCAGACGCAGAGCGACGGCCCGGTGCGCATGCTGGTGGTCGACTTCACTTCGCCCGGCAGCGTGCGGGCCTGCGCGCGATTTGATGCCGAGCGGGTTGCCGCGGCGATCGCCGGCAATGCGGCGAGCCCCGGACAACTGCTCGGCCACGGCCATCTCGCCATGACAATCGACCAGGGCCCGGATATGAGCCGCTATCAAGGCCTCGTGCCGCTGGAAGGCGGCGATCTGGAACGGGCCGCGCATGAGTATTTTTCGCGTTCCGAGCAGATTCCGACCCGGGTGCGGCTCGCGGTCGCCGAAGAGTTTCGCTCAGGCGAAAACGGCCTGCGCCGTCATTGGCGCGCCGGCGGCATCCTGGCGCAGTTCCTCCCCAGTTCGGTGGAGCGCCAGCGCCAGGCCGACATCGATCCCGGCGACGCGCCGCCGGGCACCGCGACGCATGTCGTTGCCGAGGACGAGGCTTGGGTCGCAGGCCGCTCGCTGGTCGCGACCGTCGATGCCCTCGAACTGATCGATCCCGAGCTATCGAGCGAGCGGCTGGCCTACCGCTTGTTTCACGAATATGGGGTGCGCGTGTTCCGCGCCGCGCCGGTCAACGCGCAGTGCTCGTGCTCGCGCGACAATGTCGAGAACATGCTCAAGAGCTTCTCGCAGCAGGATCGCGACGACATGGTCGAGGACGGCCGGATCACCGTGACCTGCGAGTTCTGCAGCTCGACTTACGTGTTCGCGCCGGAGCAGATCGCGGCCGACGCCTAGGGCTGGGCGTTGAGCGGGTGCGAACGCTGGTAGCGTGCGCGCGATCGGTCGGTCAATTTCTGCATGAAAACCGGATCGAGTTCCGCCGCAACCAGCGCGGCCGGGACGCCGGATTCGACGCCGCCACCGATCGTGTCACGGTGGCTCGCGGCAGCGCGCACATACTCGGCGCCGATCAGCACCACGATCAACGCCAAACCTACCGCGAGGAATCTTGTCCCCCTGATCGCAGCCCGCTGTCTCATTGCCCACTCCATTGCGAATCAATATGGCGATCAAATTAGCCTTTTTTGTGCAATGCAATATTAAAGGCGCGGCTATCGATGATTTCTCCTATATCTAATTGATATATAACATTATTAAATTTTATTGCGTTGCGATGACGGTGGCTTGTGGCTGGTCAGGCTCCGAGCCATTGCCGGGAACCAAACGGAGTGCCGTGGATTGCCAAACAGAGGTGTCGCGGAGGCGATCCATGGGCAAAATCCTGATTGGTGTAGCGACGGCGGCGGTGTGGTTTGCGCTATCGCATGCCGTGAGTGCCGAGGAGCTCTGCCGGCAATTATGCGTGCCGGGAGTAGGCTTCGGCCAATAAGCATCGGCCGCCGGCTGAACGG
>Ga0187887_10001552_pt1 | contig 19496 bp, 15 predicted proteins | sample June2016WEW_7_10_FD_132977 | JGI IMG/M metagenome (GOLD analysis project Ga0187887, IMG submission 132977) | Peatland microbial communities from SPRUCE experiment site at the Marcell Experimental Forest, Minnesota, USA - June2016WEW_7_10 | ecosystem: Environmental > Terrestrial > Soil >... | reverse complement strand
TTTTCATAAGGCAAACAAGGCTTGTGGTTGACAATCAACGGACAACATAGCAAGCCACATGCCGTTACGGAACACTTTTGGGGTTCTGCAGGTCTTCCGCCAAGAAACGGGTCACGTCCTTGAAGCGCACAACGTTATCGGGGTTCATCGCCATGAGCGACTGGTGCGCTTCGAGACAGGTACGGGTGATTTGTTCACGGGTTGGATTCAGGGAGTCTGACGCCCGGGTTTCAACGTCACCTGGCAGTTGCAAGGTTCCTTTGCTGATTTTAAAGAGATGCAACGCGCCCAGGTTTTCAAGCAGGTCCACCAGCCGCGGGTTGGGGTTCAACAATTCGATGCCATGTTCGTCCGGGTTGGCCGTCTGATTCAACTTCAAGCCAAAACCGGCCAGGAGGCCCAGGAAGGTGCTGTCCATGAGCACACATTCCGACAGGTCAACAATGAAATGCCCGTAGCCCTTCGCGGCCAGCCCGGTCAGCAGGCTCTTGAAATCGGGGCCGTAGGTGAAATTGGCGCGGCCCACAATTTTCACGCACACAAAATTCTTGCAGGCCAGCACCAACATTTTTGCCGACGGCGTAGTCATTTTTAAAGAATAGTTTTAACGGTCACGCCACCGCTGCCGGCGGCGAGACGATTTGCACCAGGGTTTGTTGCAGCACCAGGGTTTCATCGAGGCCGCTGGAAACCAGCCGCTGGTTGCAGCGCAACAGCAAATCCATGGCCCGCACCAGTTCGGATTCGGAATACCGTTTCACCTGCGGCAGCGCCTTGAAAAGCACGTATGGGTTCAAGGCCAATGGATTGAAACGACGGTCACCCGGCAGCTGTTCCGGCGGCACCCGCTGGAGCTGGGCCTTGAACCGGTTGTAATCCATCTCCGGTTTGATCCAGCCTTCGCGCAGCATTTCCTTCAACAACAGCATCGCGCGCACCTTGCCGATCAACCCGTACAGCAGGCCGATTTCCGATCTTTGGGAATCGAACTTTACCTCCCACAACTCCTCGTCCAGCCGCCGCAACAAGCGGGGTAAATCGCGGTCGCCCAGGGCGTCCCCCAGGGCAAACGCCCGCGCGGTTTTGTTCCGGGCGCACACTGCGTTGACGTCGCCGGCTTCAATCTGCCTCCGGTCGCCGGCGAACAGGCAGAGTTTTTCAATTTCATTGTCGAGCTGGCGCGGATGCGGGCCGATGCGGCTGACCAGTTCCGCCACCGCTTCGTCGGAAATTTCCTTTTTCCGGTCGCGCACGGCGGTTCGCGCCGTGACTTCCGCACGTTCCGCCCAATCGCGGTCGTCTGCCGACCAGCCTGCGAGACTTTCGACGGAGCCGATTTTATCGAGCGTCTTGAAAAAGGTTTTACGTTTGTCCACCTTGCCCGCGCTGATCAAAAGCCGGATGCCGGTGTTACGCGACCACGCGAAGGCTTTTAATTCCTCGGCCAGATCGGACAGTGACTCGGTGACCATCTGGGCGGACGCCACCCGTTCCTCGCCGAGGAAGTTACAGTCCCGCAGCCAGATGACCTTGCCCGTGCCAAAAAAAGGCAGCGTTTGGAGCGCTTCGCGCAACCGGGCGATGGCGGCCATGGCTTCACCGCTGTTGGCCACGGTGGCTTCGATGATTTCATGGTCCATGCCTCCGATTTCGCCGCACCATTGCTGGTAGAGTTGCTTGGCGCGTTGTTTTACGGCGAACTCGTCGTCACCGCAAATGAGAGCCGGCGATGAAGTCTGGGTGGCGGGCATTTTACTCCGCCTCGCTGCCGGTTTCGTTGATTCGATTCAACACTTCGCTCATGTCCTCGACCTGTTCGAAGAGGGAGGCGGCCACAAAGATTGGTTTTTTCTGGGCCGCGGCGAGGGCCAGGCAGTCGCTGGGGCGCGCGTCGAGCTCCACGATTTTACGGGCCAGCTCGTTTTGCTGCTGCAGGATCAACCGGGCGAAGTAGGTTGAATTTTTCAGGTCCGTGATGACCACGCGCTCCACCGTGATGCCGAAACCTTGAAACATCCGGTTGATGAGGTCGTGGGTGAGGGGGCGTTCTTTTGGAGTTTGCCGCAGGAACATGCCGATGACCGCGCCCATTTGCGGCTCGACGTTGATGACAAAGACCTTCTGGTCATTGCCGACAAAAAGCGCACAACCGCTGTTGGCCGGGATGATCCCGCGAATCTGAACCGCCACAACGTCCTGCTTCATGCGTTCAATTTAGGCCGAATCGTGCGAAAAACAAGTCCGGCTTTGACTCAACCCGGTGGTGGCAGTTCCACGGGTTTGGTCAGGAAACGGTCCTTGATGAATGTCCGGTAATAGGCGTCCTTCCGCGGCGCCTTCAGCAGGCCTTCGAAACGGAAACCTGGCACGTTGTCGAAGCCAAGTGTGGGTGCATTCCGGAATCGGATGACCAGCTGCCGGGTCTTGGGCACGTAGCCGACGGCCTCGAACAAATCCGCGTCCACCGGCTCCATTTTGACGGGTTGCGTAAAGGTTGCCATAACGTTCCTGCTGCCGAGTCAGGCGATTCTTGGGCCGAAACCACTTGCGCGTCGAGCTTTTTTATCAATGCCGGACGCCGCAGGCGCAGGGGGCCGTTGCACCGGCCGCCTGCGTCGGTGGCTCATAGTTTAACCACGGTCCCAGCCACCGCTCAACTTCCTGTAACGTCAGACCTTTGCGCAGGTGATAATCCAGGATCTGATCGCGACCGAGTTTGCCGACCGCAAAGTATCTGGACTCGGGGTGGGCGAAGTACAGGCCGCTCACCGAGCTGCCCGGCCACATGGCAAAGCTTTCCGTCAGCTTGATGCCGGTGTGCTTTTCCACGTCGAGCAGTTTCCAGAGGATGCCCTTTTCCGTGTGGTCGGGACAGGCCGGATAACCCGCCGCCGGCCGGATGCCGCGGTATTTTTCACCAACCAGATCGGCGTTCGAAAGTTTTTCGTTCCGGCCGTAACCCCATTCCTCGCGAACGCGCCGGTGCAGGAATTCCGCGAACGCTTCGGCCAGCCGGTCCGCCAGGGCCTCCGCCAGGATGGCGTTGTAATCGTCGTGGTCGGCCTTGAATTTCTCGACCAGTTCCTTCAGACCGTGGCCGCTCGTGACGGCAAAGGCACCCAAATGATCATTCAATGTTGGATGTTGAATGTTGGATGTTGAATGTTTTGGCGCGATAAAATCCGCCAGACACCAGTTGGGTGTGCCGTCGGTTTTTTCGATCTGCTGCCGCAGGAAATGGAACGTCGTGAGAACTCCGGTTCGTGACTCGTCCGTATAAAGTTGCACGTCGTCACCAACGCGATGGGCCGGGAACAAACCGTAAACGCCGCGCGGTGAGAGCAATTTTTCACCGATGATTTTTTCCAGCAATGTCTGTGCGTCGGCAAAGAGCTTGCGCGCCTCCTCCCCGTGTTTCTCGTGTTCCAGGATTTTCGGATAAACCCCGCGCAATTCCCAGGTGTGAAAGAATGGTGTCCAGTCAATCAGCGGGACCAGCTCCGAGAGGGTCACGCGCGCGGAATGCTGGGTATTGAGCGTGGTTGCCTCCGATGACAATGCGCGAATGCCGACAAATTCCGGTTGTGGCAAATCGTCATACGTGAGCTTGGGTGCCCGGGCCCGGGCGTCTTCGAGGGTGACTAGTTTTGTATGTTGTCCGGCGTGTTGGGCGCGAACGCGCTCGTATTCCCCGCGGATCTGTTCGACGAACCCGGGCTTTTGCCCGGCGCTGATCAGGCTGCCAACCACCGGCACGGCGCGCGAGGCGTCCAGGACGTGGACCACCGGTTCACGGTAACCCGGTGCGATTTTCACCGCCGTGTGCGCCTTGCTGGTGGTGGCGCCGCCAATCAGCAGCGGCAGCTTCAGGCCTTGCCGGTCCATCTCGCGCGCCACGTGCGCCATTTCATCCAGCGACGGCGTGATCAGTCCACTCAGACCGATGATGTCCACGTGCTGTTCGAGGGCCGTGGCAATGATTTTTTCGCACGGCGCCATCACCCCGAGATCGATGACCTCGTAGTTGTTGCAGGCGAGCACGACGCCGACAATGTTCTTGCCGATGTCATGGACGTCGCCTTTCACAGTGGCCATGAGGATTTTGCCGGCATTTTTATGCGTCCCGCCGGCCGCCTGCTTTTCCGCTTCCATGAACGGTTGCAGATAGGCCACCGCCTTTTTCATCACGCGTGCGGATTTGACGACCTGGGGCAAAAACATTTTGCCGGAACCAAACAGATCGCCCACCACATTCATGCCGGCCATGAGCGGGCCTTCGATGACCAGCAACGGTTTGCCGTATTTCTGGCGGGCTTCCTCGATGTCCGGGTCAATGAAATCCACAATGCCCTTGACCAGGGCGTGGCTGAGGCGTTCCTCGACCGTCCCGCTGCGCCATTCGTCGGCGACGACTTCGGCCTTGCCCTTTTGCTTCACGGACTCGGCAAATTTGATGAGCCGTTCGGTGGCGTCCGGGCGGCGGTTGAGCAACACGTCCTCGACGATTTCCAGCAAATCCTTCGGCACCTCGTCGTAAACGGCGAGCTGGCCGGCATTGACGATGCCCATGTCGAGCCCGGCCTGGATGGCGTGGTACAGGAACGCCGAGTGCATCGCCTCGCGCACGGCGTTGTTGCCGCGAAATGAAAACGAGACGTTGCTGATGCCACCGCTGACCCGGGCGCGTGGCAGGTTGGCCTTGATCCATTGGGTCGCGCGGATGAAATCCACCGCGTAGTTCGCGTGTTCCTCCATGCCGGTGCCGACGGTCAGCACGTTCGGGTCAAAAATGATGTCCTGCGGTGGAAAGCCGACCTTTTCCACGAGCAGGTTGTAGGCACGCTGGCAGACTGCGATGCGCCGCTCGAATGAGTCCGCCTGGCCACGCTCGTCGAATGCCATCACCACCACGGCCGCGCCGTAGCGGCGAACGAGTTTCGCCTGCTGCAGAAATTTTTCCTCGCCTTCCTTGAGCGAAATGGAATTCACAATGCCCTTGCCTTGCAGGCACTTCAACCCGGCTTCAATCACCTCCCATTTCGAGGAGTCCACCATCACCGGCACCTTGCAAATGTCCGGCTCGGAGGCGATGAGGTTGAGAAAGCGCGTCATCGCCGCAGCGCCGTCAATCATCCCTTCGTCCATGCACACGTCGATCACCTGCGCCCCGTTCTCGACCTGCTGGCGGGCGACGGTCAGCGCGGCCTCAAAATCACCGGCCTTGATGAGCTGGGCGAACCGGGGTGAACCGGCCACGTTGGTGCGCTCGCCGATGTTCAGGAAATTGGCATCGGGCCGGACCGTGAGCGCATCCAGTCCGCTCAATCGCAAATACGGTTCAATTTTCGGCGGCACGCGCGGGGGCAGGCTTTTCACCGCGGCGGCGATCGCCTGGATGTGGGCGGGTGTGGTGCCGCAGCAGCCGCCCACGATGTTCAGCCAGCCGTTCCGGGCCCATTCGCGCAACTGCGGCGCCAGCGTTTCCGGTGTCTCCGGAAACCCGGTCGGCAGCAGGGGATTGGGCAGGCCGGCGTTGGGATATGCGCTGACGTAAATCGGCGCTAGGCCGGATAGTTCCTCAATGAGCGGGCGCAATTCCTTCGGGCCGAGCGCGCAGTTCATGCCGACGGAGAGCAGGGGCACGTTCGAGATGGAATTCCAGAAGGCCTCGACGGTCTGGCCGGTCACGCCGCGATTGCTGCCCGCCTGGATGAACGTGACTGACGCGAGAATGGGAATGCGCTGTGCTGCCAATCCGGATTTGTGGGACTCGCGGAACTCGTCCCTCCGATAAGGGAACGGCTCAAGGCCGCGCTCTTCCAGAATTTTCTTGATGGCAAAAAATGCCGCCTTCGCGTTCAGCGTGTCAAAGATGGTTTCGACCAGCAGCAGGTCCACGCCGCCGTCGAGCAGACCGCGGACCTGTTCGCCGTAGGCCGTGACCAGATCGTCGAACGTCGTTCCCCGCGCGCCGGAATTGTTCACGTCGGTGGAGATGGACGAGGTTTTGGTTGTTGGTCCGATGGCGCCCGCGACGAAGGCAACCCGGCCGGGTTGGGCGGCTTCAATCTGGTCCGCCGCGCGCCGTGCGCATTCCGCGCCGGCCTTCGACAATTCATACGCCAGCGATTCCAGCCCGTAATCCGCCAGCGAGATGGATTGCGAGTTGAAGGTGTTGGTCTCGATGATATCCGCGCCGGCCTCGAGATATTGGCGATGGATGCCTTCGATGATGTGCGGCTGCGTGACGTTGAGCAGGTCGTTGAGGCCCTTGAGGTCCTTCCCGCGCCAGTCCGCGAACCGCGCGCCGCGAAAGGCCGCCTCCTCCAGCCGGTGTTGCTGGATCATCGTGCCCATCGCACCGTCCAGGATGACGATGCGTTCGCGCAGCAAACGTTCGAGATGTTCAATTCGGTCCGGCATGTGTTGGATGCAGATTAGCCAGCCAGACACTAACGGAAAGCACCTGCTTGCGCAAATTAAAAATCAACGCATCCTGATATGATGATATATGAATAAGGCAAAGTGCCGATAAATGGGGTGAATCCGCCTTAAACCGGGTCAAAATGGTTCGCCCGGTTCTGAACCGGAGTGAGGGCCGGTAGCGGAGTCGAACGTTGACACGGTAATTGTGTTTGCTAGATTCGCCGCTCGTTTTCGGGAGTTTTTCCGGTTCATAACGCGCAAACATCGAATATTGATTTTATGTCTAAAGCATCGAAGTACGTTTATTTGTTTGGGAACAAGAAGGCCGATGGTAACGGCTCCATGAAACCGTTGCTGGGTGGCAAGGGCGCCAACTTGGCCGAGATGAGCCGGATCGGACTGCCGGTGCCACCGGGCTTCACCATCACCACCGAGGTCTGCACTTATTACTACGCCAACAAACGGACTTATCCCAAGGTGCTCGACCCGCAGGTCAAGGCTGGCGTGGCGTTCATTGAGAAGATCATGGGCACCACATTCGGTGATAAAACCGCCATGCCGCTGCTGGTCTCGGTCCGGTCCGGCGCCCGCGATTCGATGCCGGGCATGATGGATACGATTTTGAACCTCGGCCTCAATGACGAAACCGTGCTCGCATTGGTCAAAGCCACCAAGAACGAACGGTTCGCGTGGGATTGTTACCGCCGGTTCATCCAGATGTATGGCGACGTGGTGATGGGCGTCCAGAAACGGCCCAACGAAGATCACGAGCCGTTTGAAGTGGTCATTCATAAACTCAAACACGACCGGCACCACGCCGACATCGAAGACACCAAAATGACGGTGTCCGACTTGAAGGAACTGGTGAAACGGTTCAAGGCGCTGATCAAGGAGCGCACCAATAGTGAATTTCCACAGGACCCGTGGAAGCAGCTGTGGGGTTCCATTGGCGCCGTGTTCGGCTCCTGGATGAACGACCGCGCCATTGTTTATCGCCGCAAATACGGCATTCCCGCCGAGTGGGGCACGGCCGTCAACGTCCAGGCGATGGTGTATGGCAATACCGGCGACCAATCCGGTTCCGGCGTGGCATTCACGCGCGATCCGGCCACGGGCGAAAAGGTTTTCTACGGCGAATTTCTCATCAACGCCCAGGGCGAAGACGTGGTGGCCGGGGTGCGCACACCTGAGCCGGTGGCGCAGCTTAAGAAGCATCTGCCCCAGGCGTTTGGCGAACTCGAAATTGTCCGCAAGACATTGGAAAGCCATTTCAAGGACGTGCAGGATTTCGAATTCACGATTCAAGAGGGTAAATTGTTCATGCTTCAGACCCGCAACGGCAAACGCACCGGTCTGGCCGCCGTCCGTTTCGCCATCGAAATGGAGAAGGAGAAGCTGATCGATTGGAAGACGGCCATTCGCCGCGTGCCCGCCGACCAGCTGGATCAGGTATTGGCGCCGGTGTTTGATCGCAAGGCGGTCAAGGCGGCCAATTGTATTGCCAAGGGTTTGCCCGCCGGTCCCGGTGCGGCTTCCGGCAAGATGTATCTGAACGCCGACCGTGCGGACGCCGCCGCGGCGAAAGGTGAACGAGTCTTGTTGGTGCGTAACGAGACATCGCCGGAAGACCTGCGCGGGATGATTGCCGCCGAAGGTATTTTGACGGCCAAAGGCGGCGTCAGTTCGCACGCGGCACTGGTCGCGCGCCAGATGGGCAAGGTCTGCGTCTGTGGCGCGGCGGCATTGCAGATTGATTACGCGGCCAGGACCATGACCGTGGACGGGAAGACCTACCAGGAAGGGGATTATCTCTCCATCAGCGGCACCGTCGGTGAAGTGTATCCGGGCGAGATCAAAACGGCAGCCTCGGAAATTGTACAGGTGCTGGTCGAAAAATCACTCACGGCCAAAGAGAGCGCCACCTACCAGATGTTTGCCAAATTGATGGATTGGTGCGGCAAGGTCACCAAACTCCAGGTGCGGACCAATGCCGACACGCCCGAACAGACGGCCAACGCGCTGGCGTTTGGGGCCACCGGCATCGGCCTGTGCCGCACCGAGCACATGTTTTTTGAAGGCAACCGGATTGACGCCATGCGGGAAATGATTCTGGCGGACAATGTGAACGAACGGAAGCGGGCGCTGGCCCTGATTCTGCCTTACCAGAAGGCGGATTTTGTGGGCATCTTCAAGGAATTGAAAGGGCTGCCGGCCACGATTCGTTTTCTGGACCCGCCGTTGCATGAATTTTTGCCGCACGACCACGCGGCCCAGAACGATCTGGCCGTGAAGATGGGCGTGCCGGTGGAAAAGATCAAACAACGTGTCAAGGAACTGCACGAATTCAATCCGATGCTCGGGTTCCGAGGCTGCCGGCTGGGCATCGTCTATTCCGAAATCTCCGAGATGCAATCGCGCGCCGTCTTCGAGGCCGCCGCCGAAGTCCAGAAGTCCGGCATCAAGGTGAAACCGGAGGTCATGATCCCGCTGGTCGGGTTCAAGAAGGAACTGGACCTTCAGGTGGAGGTGGTTCATCGCGTCGCACAGGAGGTGATGAAGGAAAAGGGCGTGAAGCTGGATTACCTGGTCGGCACCATGATTGAAGTGCCGCGGGGCGCGCTGACGGCGGATGAAATCGCCCAGACCGCGCAGTTCTTCAGTTTCGGGACCAATGATCTGACGCAAACCTGCCTTGGCATGAGCCGCGACGATTCCGGCAGTTTCCTCCCGCCGTACACGGAACTGGAAATCATCAAGAAAAACCCGTTTGCGACGATTGACCAGGTGGGCGTAGGCCAGTTGATGCGGATGGCGGTGGAAAAGGGCCGCAGTGTGCGCAAAGACCTCAAGCTGGGAATCTGCGGCGAACACGGCGGCGATCCCGACAGTGTGAAATTCTGTCATCGCCTGGGACTAAGCTATGTTTCGTGCAGTCCATTCCGGGTCCCGGTTGCGCGTTTGGCGGCGGCGCAGGCTGCTCTCGAAGAAGAGGCCGCCAAAAAGAAATAGTTACGGACTGCCCGCCATGACCGTTCGCGACGCCAGGTAGGGCGAAATGTCCCTATCGCGCCGCGGCTTGCCTGGTCTCAGGTTGCCGTCCAAGGCGTTGGCAGCCGGGTTTCAGGCGGCAGGCACTTTTACCAGCAGTTCGCCCTTTTCATTTATGAACGTTGTCAGTGTCGGCAGGTCGCGTTTGGCCGGACCGCCGGTGACCTGACCGTCGGGGTTGAAAGTAGAGCCGTGGCACGGACAGGAAAAGGAATGGTTCGGTTCGGCGTCCAACCGGCAGTGCCGGTGCGTGCAGATGGAAGACAAGGCAAAGAGTTTGTTCCCCCGGCGGATAATAAAAAAGCCCAGGGCCCAGAAATGGTCGTAGACACCGTCGGCAGCATAGTTCCCTGCCGGTCCGGCATTGATCATCCGCGTTTTGTGCGCAGACGAATTGGTGACCGGCGGCGTGGAACTGCACCCCGCGACCAAGCCTGCGCTCAGGAGTAAAAATTGTCGCCGGTTCAAAAGCATATCGCAGTTTTTTGAAAACGTTTCAGTATTCAAACACCAGACTGACCATCACACCGTGATGCACTTCGGTGCGGGCGTGGTTATCCAGCGGGAACACGAATCCGACACCCAGGCGCGGTTGCACAGTGCCGATGGTTTTTAGGTTCAGCCGAAAGGCCGCGTTTCCCAGCAGACTGTTTTGACCGGATTCGCCCTTGTTCAATCCGGTTTCGCCAGCCAGCTCAAACACCGGAATGACCTGTAACACGCCGGGCAGCGGCAACTCCCGGTGCTGAAATGTCCAGCCGAAATCAAACCCGTATTCAAAGGTCTGCCGGCCGCCATCATCACCGGGGCCGAACAGTGCTGAATAACCGAAGATGGATTGCGCGGTGAAATGTTTGCCGATTCTGGTGTCATTGAAGACTTTCGGAACCAGCTCGGTGTTTTTGCTGACGGCCGATTCGGTCGGAATGCCCAGTTCCACACCCGAACCGAAGGTGGTGTCCCAAAGTCCGCCGACGGAGACAAATTGGTAGAACGGACAGCGCGCGCCCAAATCAATGTTGCCGATGCCTTCGGAAACATCACCGTCCGCCACGTCGCGCTCGAAGGGGACCTCGATTTCCAAGGTCAGCAGGCCGAAACCCTTCTCCACTTCCGCAACGACGACATCGCTTTTTTGGCCATCCCCTTCGGTGTGCAACCAGTCCAGACGGGCTTCATTATCTTCCAGGTCCGAGTCGTCCACGAGAAACGGTTCCGGGAAGACGTCCTGTCCATATGAACTGCGATGGTCAAACAAATTGAACAGGCCGTATCGCATGTCTGCCGGCTGCAAGGGCAGAGCCGGCTCGTCCGCAATCAATACCGGAAGGCGGACCAGGGTTCCAAAAACCGCGGCAAGGAACGTCACTGGCCATTTCATGGCGGCGATAATGCCTTGTCACCAGGCCGTCGGCTTCCGTTTACTTGCGATTTATTGACGGTGACTTGCTCATCATTTGCGGCTCCAACCATGACAAGATATTTGCTCGCGGCTCCAAAGATGGCACATTGGGGTTGTGCCTAAACCGGTAAAACCCAGGGCGGCCGCCGCCGATCCGACGGACTTCGCCATGGCGCCGGCGTTCACCGAACGTCCGGCGTGGAATGCAATTGGTGAAGGCTGGCGTCATTTGCACGGCAGCGTGCGCGGGGCGGGCGTGAGCTTCGAGTGGCACGACTTCAAGACGCACATGGAATTTGACTGGGGCAAGAGCTTTCATCCCGGCAGCATTGAAGTCTGTTTGAATCTGGCCGGAAACGGAAGCGTCGCCTTTAACGGTCAGGCGGCGGCCTTCACACCGTTGACCATTGGTTTTTACCGGCGCGGCGAACAACCATTGCACGCGTCCCGGCAGGGAGAGCAGCGGCACCAGTTTCTGACGGTTGAAATGTCGTTCGATTTTTTGCGGCGGCACCTGGGCGATTTCGGGCCGGCGTTGCACCCGCTGGTGCGCGAAGTCGTCGCCGGGCAATCGGAAAAATCCGCGGTGGTGGCGCCGACCCGGTTGACGAGCCGGCAACAGCAGTTGCTGGCCAGCCTGCGCGAGGCGCCCGTGCTCGCGGCGGCGCAAAAGCTTTGGTACCAGACGAAGGCGCTGGAACTGGCGGCGGAATTGTTTTTCTGCGCGCCGGGCGAACGGGAACTGTTCTGCCAGCGGCAGCAACGGCTTTCCGCCGAGCGCGTTGAGAAGGTGGTGGCGCTGCTCGGCAAGAACCTGGAGAACCCGCCGAACCTCGAGGAGATCGGACGCGCCGTGGGCTGCAGTCCGTTTCATTTAAGCCGGACGTTTTCCTCGGCCACCGGCATGACCATCCCGCAATATATCCGGCAGTTGCGCATGGAACGGGCGGCGGAGCTGTTGCGCTCGGGGAAGTTCAATGTCACCGAGGCCGCGCTGGAGGTGGGCTATTCCAGTCTGAGCCATTTCAGCCAGGCGTTTCACGAAACCTTCGGCTGTTGCCCGGGGCTTTATCCGGTGCGCACGCCCACACAGAAAACTTCGCTGAAATAGAGGTCGTTGCGGCCCCGGCACCCGGCTCCCCGGTGACGGAAAACCTTTCCCTTCATCGGTTTCGACCGAACGTGAAATTTTTCACAAACTTTCTTGCGGAACCAGCGGTCAATCGCTAAACATCTTGCCCAATGTTTGCGGAGCAATGGACAATATTTGATTAACTGACGGGTCGTTTTCTGAGATGCCAGTGATTTTTCCGAAGTGGACAAACCAGTTGCCTTTTTTGATCGCCGCCGGCCTTGCGCTGGTGGGCGGCGCCGTCACCGCTGGGGTCACTTATTATTTCACGCCCAAATACTCGCGCGTCGGTTACGAGCCGATCCAGCCGGTGCCGTTTTCGCACGCCGTCCACGCCGGCCAGTTGGGCATGGACTGCCGTTATTGCCACACCACCGTGGAAAAATCCTGGTTTTCCAATATTCCGTCCGCGTCCACGTGCATGAATTGCCATAATCAGGTGCTCAAGGACGATCCCCGGCTGGCCCTGGTCCGGGAGAGTGCCACCAACGGCGTGCCCATTCCCTGGGTGCAAATCCACCGGGTGCCGGACTACGTTTATTTCAACCACTCCGTTCACGTGCGCCGCGGCATCAGTTGCGTGGAATGCCACGGACGCATTGACCAGATGGACGAGGTGCATCATGCCCAATCGCTGACCATGGCATTCTGTTTGAATTGTCACCGCGACCCGGCGGCGTTTATCCGGCCCGAAAGCAAGATCACGGATTTGGGCTGGCAGTGGAGCACGAACGCGGACGTGGCCGCGGACATGCAGGCGACCAACGGCGCGAAATTTGTCCACGACTGGCGCGTGCAATCGCTCGAAAACTGTTCAGCTTGCCACCGATGAACCATTTACCCAACCTTTCGCCCGCGCCGGTCACCGGCCGCCGTTACTGGCGCAGCCTGGATGACCTGTCCGACACGCCGGAATTCAAGGACTGGCTACATCGCGAATTTCCGCAGGGCGCCAGCGAGTTTGAAGATCCGGTTTCCCGGCGGCACTTTGTCAAAATCATGTCGGCGTCGTTTGCGCTGGCGGGTCTGGGGCTGATGGCGGCCGGGTGCCGGCGGCCGGAGGAGGAACTCGTGCCGTTTTCGAAGGCGCCGGACGACCTCTATGACTACGGCATGCCGCAATTTTTTGCGACGGCCATGCCCACGCGGACCGGGGCGGTTCCGCTGGTCGTCAAATCCTACGATGGCCGGCCCATAAAAATCGAAGGCAATACGCTGTATCCGGGCGGCAACGGCGGCACCGACCGTTACGCGCAGGCCTCGATTCTGAACCTGTACGATCCCGACCGCGCGCAGCGGTTCAGCAGCGGCGGCAAAACGGTTTCCCGGGATGACGCGTTGAAGGCCCTCGATGATTTGTCCCAAAAATTTACGGCCAATCAGGGTCAGGGACTGGCGTTACTGGCGGAAAGCAGCACCTCGCCGTCCCGCGCGCGACTGCAAAGGATCATCGCGCAAAAATTTCCGAATTCCCGGTGGTTTACCTATGACGCGATTGATTCCGGCATTCATCAGCGCGCGGCCACGCAGGCGTTTGGCCAGCCGGTGCGGCCGGTGTTCCGCTTCGACAAGGCGAAGGTCATCCTGTCGCTGGACTGCGATTTTCTCGGCGGGGAGGACAATACGCACCATTACATTGCGGGCTTTGCCAAAGGCCGCAAGCCGGAGAATGGCGGAATGAACCGGCTGTACGCGGTGGAATCGCTGTTCACACTCACCGGCCTGAATGCCGACCATCGGCTGCGTTTGGCGGCGGGTCTCGTGGGACAGGTTGCCGCGGCAATTTCGGCGCAGCTCTCCGGCGCGATGGTGTCCATTCCGGCAGGCGTCGATGGGCAATGGATTTACGAATGCGCAAAGGATTTGATTGCAAATGGAGCCAATGCCCTGGTGGTCGCGGGTCAACGCCAGCCGCGGGAGGTGCATATGCTGGCTCATGCCCTCAACTCCGCACTGGGTGCCGTTGGCAACACGGTGACGTTGCTGCCCACGGTGGAAAATTCCGGGGCCAATTTAAAAAATCTGGACCTTGCCGCGATCGACACGCTGGTCTGCCTGGGGGGTAATCCGGTTTACCATTTAAATTGGTCGGCCGGGCAGAAGCCGAAGACCGTCGTTCGACTGGGGTATTACGAGGATGAAACTTTTGAAATCAGCGACTGGCATTTTCCGCTGGCGCATTACCTCGAATCATGGGGCGATGCGACGACGAGCGACGGAACCGTGGTTCCCGTTCAACCGTTGCTTCAGCCGCTGTTTGGCGGGTTGACGGAGCTGGAATTTCTCGCGCGCATTGCCGGCGAAGCGCAAACGAATCCCCACGACATTGTCCGCGCGACGTTGGGCGGTTCGGACGAAACGTGGAAGAAATGCCTGTTCAATGGATTTCTGGCTTATTCGGAGACGAACTCCGTCAAGGTGCCATTTAACCATCAAAATCGTCCTTTCCCGGCGGCGCCGGTCTTGTCGGCGAGCAACCTCGAAATCGTTTTCTTCCGCGACGCGAAGCTGGACGACGGCCGTTATGCGAACAACGGTTGGATGCAGGAACTGCCGGATCCCGTCACCAAGATGACCTGGGACAACGCCGTGCTCATCAGCCGCAAAACGGCGCGCGAACTGGGCGTGCAAAACGGGGACATGGTCGAAGTCACGTTGAATGACCGCAAGGTCGAGGGCCCGATCTGGACGCAACCGGGCATGGCGGATTATTCGCTGGGTCTGGCGCTGGGTTACGGGCGCGAAAAGGCCGGGCGAGTTGGCAGCGGCGTCGGGTTCAATGCATACAAGATTTTTACCGGGAAATACATTGAAACCGGCGCGACCCTCCGGAAGACGGGTGGGACGCACGAGATTGCCTGCACGCAGGATCATTGGTCCATGGAAGGCCGTCCAGCGGTGCGTGAGGCGAATCTGGCGGAATTTCAGAAAACCCCGGATTTTGCGAAGCAGATGCAGGAGAAGGAACCACCGGTGGTGGCGCCGCTGTATCCAAATCCGCTCGACGAAGCGAAGAAGACCGCCTTGCAGCAATGGGGTTTGGTGGTGGATTTGACGTCGTGTGTCGGTTGCTCCACGTGCGTGGTCGCCTGCCAGAGCGAGAATAATATTCCCATTGTCGGCAAGGACCAGGTGCGACGCGGCCGCGAAATGCACTGGATGCGGATTGACCGTTATTACACGGCCGACCCGAAGACGAAAACGGCGGAAGATGCGTTCCGGAAAGACAACGAACAGCAGTTTGAACAGTGGATTGACGAGGTGCAGGCGGTCAATCAACCGATGTTGTGCCAGATGTGCGAGGCCGCCCCGTGCGAAAACGTGTGCCCGGTCAATGCCACGACGCATGACCAGGAGGGCCTGAATGTAATGGTGTACAACCGTTGCGTCGGCACCCGGTATTGTTCAAACAATTGCCCTTACAAGGTCCGGCGCTTCAACTTTTTCGATTACAACAAGCGCCCGCTGACCGATCTCAAGGGACCGCTGTATCCGACGCCGCTGTTGCACCGGACGGACGGTAAATGGGATTTGCTGAGCTGGTTGAAACAACCGGACACCAGCGGCATGCGCGAGGCCGACGAATGGGACCTGATTAAGATGGCCAAGAACCCGGACGTGACGGTGCGGAGCCGCGGGGTGATGGAGAAATGCACTTATTGCACCCAGCGCATTCAACACGCGGAAATTGCGCAAAAGGTCAAGGCCGGCCCATCCGGCGACGTCCGGTTGAAGGAAGCCGAAGGCACGATTCCCCGGACGGCCTGTCAACAGGCGTGCCCGGCCCAGGCGATTACCTTTGGCGACATCAGCGATCCGGACAGCACGGTGAGCAAATGGAAAGGCTACGGCCGCAATTATGCCGTGCTCGGCGATTTGCTGACGAAGCCGCGCACGACCTATCTGGCGCGCATCCGGAATCCCAACCCCGCGATGCCGGATTATCATGCGCCCTATAGTTCCGAGGAATATAAGAACAATGGCGGCGAGCTCCATGCCGTAGAGAAAGGAAACAGTTAATGGCTGACACCGCGATCCCATTGAAATCGCTCGTTCCGCCGGCGGAATTGCGGCGCGGGCTGCAGGTGCCCGCTCATCACAGCCTGGGCTGGCTGACGGACCATCTCACCGCCATGCCCGAAGGGAAAACGCCGTTGTGGTGGTGGGTGCTGTTCATTCCGGCGGCGTTTTGCGCGGCCGTGGTGCTGCCGACGATGTTAATCTATTTGATTTCCACCGGCGTTGGCGTCTGGGGCAACAATGTGCCGGTGGCGTGGGGGTGGGACATCATCAATTTCGTGTGGTGGGTCGGTGTCGCCCACGCGGGCACGCTGATCTCGGCGATGCTCTTTCTGACGCGGCAGCATTGGCGCACGGCCATCGGGCGCGCGGCCGAGGCCATGACCGTTTTCGCCGTCATGTGCGCCGGACTTTACCCGGCCATTCACATCGGACGCGTCTGGTTCGCCTGGTACCTGTTCCCGATTCCGCTCACCACCGGCATGTGGCCGCAATTCCGGTCGCCGCTCATGTGGGACGTGTTCGCGGTCAACACCTACCTGGTCGTTTCCTCGCTGTTCTGGTACATGGGCCTGATTCCCGATCTCGCCCTGCTGCGCGACCGGGCCCAGACCCGGGTGCGGAAATTCCTGTACGGCCTGTTCGCGCTCGGCTGGACCGGCTCGGCCCGCCAATGGCACAATTATGAAAAGGCATATCTCGTTTTGTCCGGTCTGGCGACGCTGCTGGTGTTCACCGTGAGTTCCATTGTCGGCATGGACTTCGCCACGGCACAACTCGCCGGCTGGCATGAAACCATTTTCCCATTCTACTTCGTGGCCGGCGCGGTTTTTTGCGGGTTCGGCATGGTCCTGGTGCTGTTGATTCCCCTGCGTAAATGGTGCCATCTGGAGGACATCATCACGATGCGGCATATTGACCGGATTTGCAAAATGACGCTGATGATGAGTTGCATCATGGGTTATATCTACCTGATGGAATACTTCATCGCGTGGTATTCCGGCAGTCCTTATGATTCCTGGGTGTTTGGTCACCGGTTGTTCGGACGGTATTACTGGTTCGGCGGCTGGATCATGCTGCTGGTCAATGGTCTGCTCCCGCAGTTGTTCTGGCTCAAAAAAGTGCGGCAAAATCTGGTGCTCATTTTCGTCATCGCTGTCCTGATCAACATCGGCATGTGGTTCGAACGCTTCACCATCATCGTCGGCTCATTGTACCAGGACTTTCTGCCGTCCAACTGGCATCCGTTCTACCCGACCTGGGTGGATGCCTGCACCTTCCTCGGCACGCTGGGCGTGTTCTTTACCATGTATCTGTTGTTCGTGCGGTTCCTGCCGATGATCGCCGTCTCGGAAGTGAAAGCCATCACGCCGCACGCCGACCCGCATCATCCGCTCGGCGGCGCGAAAGGAGGCCCGGCATGAATCCTATGGCCTACGGTCTGATTGCCGAATTTGATTCGCCGGCGGCGGTGTTGGGCGCGGCGGAAAAGGTCCGCGACGCCGGCTTCCGCCGCTGGGACGTCTTCTCGCCGTTTCCGGTCCATGGCCTGGACAAGGTGATGGGTTTCAAAAATTCGCTGGTCGGCTGGTTTGCGCTGGTGTTTGGCGGCGGCGCGTTCATCGGGTCCATGCTGATGATCTGGTTCATGAACGACTTCGATTACCCGATTCTCGTCGGCGGCAAACCGATGTTCAGCGCGCCGCAGGCGCTGGTGCCGTCCTATATCCTGCTGGTGCTGGCGTCGGCCGTCGGGGCGTTTGTCGGCATGGTCGCGTTGAACCGGTTTCCGCGCCTGTATCATCCGCTGTTCAAGAGCCAGCGCTTTACCATGGTGACGCGCGACAAATTCTTCCTCGTGATCGAAACGTCCGACCCGAAGTATTCCGAAACCGAAACCCGCGCGCTGCTGGAGTCCGCCGGCAGCACGCATCTCGAACTGGCCATGGCATGATGCGCTACTTCGTGCTCATCTTGTTGACCGTGGTGGCCGTGGTCGTCGGCATTGCCGGCCTGCGCGGACATCTCTCGCGCAAGCCGCCCATCGAGATCATCCCGGACCTGAACCGCCAGTTCAAATTGCGACCTGAAGCGGCGGACGGCTTTTTTGCCAACGATCACACGTCCCAGTTGCCGCCGCCGGGCACCGTTCCGCGCAGCCGGCCCCTGGAGACCGTCAGCGGCCCGGTTTATCCCTACGAAGACGCCCCGGCCAACACGGGCCTGATCCTTGGCACGACCAATTTCGTGGAGACCAACCCGTTGCCGGTGACGCCGGCCCTGCTGCAGGATGGCCGCGAACAATTTGAAATTTACTGCACCCCGTGTCATGGCACGCTCGGCGACGGCAATGGCATCACCAAAAAACTCGGCGTCATGCCCTCTGTCGCCAATTTGCACGACCCGCGCATCGTGGACCTGCCCGATGGCGAGATTTTCAACACCATCACTCACGGGAAAAACTTGATGGGCGCCTACGGCCCGATGGTGCCGGTCCGGGATCGCTGGGCCATCATTGCCTATGTGCGGGCCTTGCAATTGAGCTGGCTCGGCTCGACCAACGATTTGCCGCCGGCCCTGCAGGCCGCGCTGAAACCGTGACCATGAAATCATCCAACGAACCCAACCCGCTGCCGCCACTGGATTTGTCCGGGTGGCGGAAACTGCCCGGCATTTTGATGGTGGTCGGCGGGGTGTTGTCGGTCATCGGTCTGGCCCTCCGGCCGGCGGAGTTTGGTTATGCCTGGCTGCTCGCGTTCATGTTTTACCTAAGCATCGCGCTCGGCGGTTTGTTCCTGGTGATGATTCATCATCTGACCGATGCCGGCTGGTCGGTGGCCACCCGGCGGTTCTGCGAACACCTCGGGGCGCTGCTGTTCCCCTGGCTGGCCATCCTGTTTGTGCCGGTCCTCCTGCTGGCGCCAAAAATTTATACCTGGATGACGCTGAACCCGCAGAATGACCGCGCCTTGAGCGCCAAATGGCCGCTGTTCACCTGGCCGGGCTTTTGCGTCGCGTCGCTGATTCTCTTCGGCGTCTGGTGGCTGCTTTCCTCGCGGCTGCGTCACTGGTCGCTCCAGCAGGATGAAACCGGCGATCCCGACTGTACCCATCGCATGCGATTTCATTCGGGGTGGGGGATCCTCGCCTTCGCGGCGACGTTGACGTTCGCCTCCGTCCTCTGGATGAAATCGCTCCAATACCAATGGGCCTCGACGATTTATGGCATGTACTTTTTCGGCAGTTGCGCGTTTGTCGGGGTGGCCACGGTTTATCTGATCACCATGATTTTGCAGCGGCAGGGCGTGTTGACCAGCGTGCTGCGCGACAACCAGTTTTATTACCTGGGCACGCTGCTGTTCGCCTTCACGCTGTTTTATTCCTACGTCGGCTTTGCGCAATACTTCGTCATCTGGAACGGCAACATTCCGGACGAAACCTTCTGGTATCTCATCCGCGAGAACCATT
>Ga0187887_10001551_pt1 | contig 19499 bp, 20 predicted proteins | sample June2016WEW_7_10_FD_132977 | JGI IMG/M metagenome (GOLD analysis project Ga0187887, IMG submission 132977) | Peatland microbial communities from SPRUCE experiment site at the Marcell Experimental Forest, Minnesota, USA - June2016WEW_7_10 | ecosystem: Environmental > Terrestrial > Soil >... | reverse complement strand
CTGGTGCAACTGGCTGGTGGCGGGCCGCCGGCGGAGATGGTGTTTGGGGATTGGTATCCGGCGCTGCGCGCAGAGGGGTTGAAGCGCGGCGATACGGCGGTTGCGATGCTGCTGGGAATTCCGATGCTGGTCGGACGGAAGAGGGATGGGGCGCTGTTTGCGATGCGGGACTTGTGTCCGCATCGGGGGATTCCGCTGTCGGCGGGGTGGTTTGATGGAGAGACGGTGCAGTGCAAGTATCACGGTTGGCGGTTTGAGCCGTGTAGCGGGCGGTGCGAGGAGATTCCTTCGCTGACGACGTTCGATCATCTGGTGCCGACAAAGATTTATGCGAACGCGTTTCCGGTGGTGGAGAGGGATGGGTATGCGTGGGTGTATGTGCCGGCCGCTGGTGCCGGGCGTGTGGAGGATTTGAGCGGGCTGCCGGCGGTTCCGGAGTTGCCGAAGTTTGGGAAGCGGTATCGGAGCGCGCACCTGACGGCGGAGTTGCCTTGCAATGTGGACCACGGGATTATCGGGTTGATGGATCCGGCGCATGGACCGTTTGTGCATCGGGCGTGGTGGTGGCGGAGTGCGGCCAGTATTCATGAGAAGACGAAGAGGTTTGAGCCGCTGGAAGATAGCGAGCATGGTGGACGGAATGCGGGGTTTCGCATGTCGGCGCATGCGCCTTCGTCCAACTCGGCGCCTTATAAGTTGTTGGGGAAGCCAGTGACGACGATTGATTTTGTGCTGCCGAACCGGCGGTACGAGACGATTCGGGCTGTGAATGCGAAGGGGCGGGAGCGGTGGTTTGCTTCGCTGACAACGGTGACTCCGGTGACGGCGACGTCGTGCCGGATTGATGTGATTGCCGCGTGGGATATTGCGTATCGGGTGCCGTTCGTTACGCCGCTCGCAAGGTACTTTGGGGCGAAGTTTGTTGCGCAGGATCAGCAGACGATGGTGGAGCAGGCGCGCGGGTTAAGGTCGAACCCGGGGTTGATGTTGATCGACGACGCGGATATGCCGGCGAAATGGTACTTCGCGCTGAAGCAGCGGCGGCTGACCGGGCTGGGGGAGCATCCGCTGAAGGGGCCGGTGGAGTTGCACTGGCGAAGTTGAGGGTTGAGGCTAGGCGGGGCGGGTGTGGATGGTTTCGAAACGTTCCTTGAACTTGAGGATGGGGCGCTCGAAGAAGTGGTAGGAGAAAGCGGTGGCAAGGGTGAGGCCGACGGCGAGCGGGATTGTGAATCTGCGATACCATGACCGCACACCTCTATGCTCGGATCCGACCACGTGTTTCTCCACCTCATCACGATCTGCATTGGCCTGATCATCGCCTTCGGCCTGCAGCAGATCGTCGATCTCTTCCTGCGTCGTCGCCGAGAACGTAAACAGCAAGCCGCCGCCGTCCCACCGCCCAAGCCCCCGGCCGACAACCTCCAACCCCCATCCGACCCTCCGCTCTAACCGCTGCCATACCAATTCGCATCACCGGGCCCCCTGTCTGTCACTCCCTACCCCGCAGAGGCCCCCAATGCTCGAAGTCCACCCTCCCCACCAGGCCGCTCACACCTGGCGCGACTTCTTCATCCACATCGCCACCATCTGCGTCGGCCTGCTCATCGCCATCGGCCTCGAGCAATGCGTCGAAGCCGTCCACCATCACCATCAGCGCGAGGATCTCGAACGCCAGATGCACGTCGAGTCGGTGCAGAACCTCGACTTGGTCGGTGCCCAGATTCGCTTCGCCGCCGAGCGCCGTGACTACCTCAACGCCTGCGTCCGCGCGCTTCAGGCTGCCACCCCGTCCGGCGGCCAACTCGTCGTCACGCTTCCCGTTAACAACGTCTCCTTCCCCGCCAGTTCGCAGGGCCTGCTCATCTCTCCCTCCCGCGGCACGTGGACTATCGCCCAGGCTGCCGGAACCGTCGCTCTCCTTCCGCCGGAGAAGGCCAAAGTCTACGCGCGTCTCGACCTAACCGCAGACTTCGAACGCCAGGCCGAGATGGAAACCAGCCGCACCGCCGCCCTCCTTGCCACGGCCCGTCTTCAGGACCACGCCGCCACCGCCGACGGCCATCCGCTTCGCCTCACCCAGGCCGAGGTCGATGACCTGCTCCACGCCTTCGGCGCCGCCCGCGAAGCCGCCGCCGACTTCCACTTCCGCCTCGTCGTTCTCAAAGGCTCCCTCGAAGCCGTGGTCGCTAACGTCGACACCCTCCAGCAGATGTATCCCTACCAGATCCGCGCTATCTCTCAGGAAGGCGCAGAAGCCGCCGCCAGTCGAGCCCGCGACGTTAGCAACTCCGCCCCCCAGCCCTGATCATCACGCGCTCATCCAAGGAGCCCTTCATGCTCGACGTCCACCCGCCCCACGCCTCCACTCATACCTGGCGCGACTTCTTTCTTCACATCGCCACCATCTGCATTGGCCTGCTCATCGCCATCGGCCTCGAGCAATCCGTTGAGGCGCTGCATCATCGCCACCAGCGCCACCAACTCGAAGCCGACCTCCACGCGGAAGGCCTCCGCAACATAAACATCGCCCTCCAGAACATCGGAGTCTCCGAGCGCAGGCGCAATCTCGACGCCCAGCAGTTCTCCGAGCTCCTGCACGCCGCCCAGCAACATCGCTCCCCCTCCTACCTCGCGCTCACCCGGTACTCCTCGGCCTACCGCTACGTTAAGCCCGCCTATGCCGTCTGGACCGTCGCTCAGCAGGGTGGCACGCTCAACCTCCTCCCGCGCGCCGACGCCCAGCGCTACGTCCGCGTCTACAGCCTCGTGCAAATGGCCGTCGATCGCCTCGAGCCTTCCAACGCCTCCATGCAGAAGACCATGTCCGCGCTGCTTCCCGCGGTGGCCGACACCTCCAGCCCGCAAGCCTTCGTCACCCAGGTCAATGAACGGCGATTCGATCTCTCGCTGCTCAATCCCGCCGAGCTGCAACAGCTCCGCACCGTCGTCGGCGACGACATGACCATCAACGAACAAAACATCAACATGAACGTCTTCCTCTACGGCATCGAGTGGGCCGTCCTCCACGGCTCTGCATCCGACGAAGAAAACATCCGCATCATCTACGACGCCCAGTCCGCCTACTGGCAAGGCGGCACCCACGCGCTTCTGGCAAAATATCCTCCACCTTCCGAATCCTCCCCATCGCCAGCTCCCGCCACCAACCCCTAGCCATCCCCACCAGGAGCCGTCCCATGCTTGACGTCCATCCACCGCACACACCCACCCACACGTGGCGCGACTTCTTCATCCACATCGCCACCATCGTCATCGGCCTGCTCATCGCCGTCGGTCTCGAACAAGCTGTCGAGGGCATCCACCATCACTATGAAGTAAGGGAAGCGCGCGAGCGTATCCGCGAGGAGATCAAGGTCAACATCGAGATCGACCAGCGCGACCTGACCTTTGCCGATGCGTTGCTTGCACAGATGGACACCAACATCGCGGCGCTTCGCGCACGCGAAGCTGGCAAACAGCCGGCAGTTGATCATCTGAGTTTCGATCTACATACGCAGACTGGTTACGATGCAGCCTTCGCCTACGCGCGCGACAAAGGCGTGCTCGCCATGATGCCCTATGAAGAGGGTGCCATGTACAGCGATGCCTATGGTGCAGTGGCTGTGAACCATCAGCAAGCCGGGAGCATGATCACAGCTATCGGCCTGGCTAAGGGAGCCGCTCGCGATCACAATCTTTCTGAACTGACTCCCGCAGAATTACAGGCTGTTCTGACAGCATGCGCGAACGCCAAGCAGGAGGCCACGCTGTATAAGAAGCTTCACGGCCTGTCCTTGCAGGAGTGGAAGGCTGCGCTCAGCGGCAACTACCGCACTGACTTTCACGGATAATCCACTAGCGAGGCCGCACTCATGCTCGATGTACACCCACCCCACGCCCCCACTCACACCTGGCGCGACTTCTTCATCCACATCGCCACCATCGTCATCGGCCTGCTCATCGCCGTCGGTCTCGAACAAGCTGTCGAGGGCATCCACCACAAACACCAGCGCCAGGAGCTGAGGGATGGCGTAATCGCCGACTCGCGTCTCATGCTCAGCGATCTCGACCAGAATTCGCTCGCCAATGCGCGCAACCTGGAAGACCTGAATCTCCGCATCCTACAGGTGCAGCAGAGCCTGGCGCTGCACCGTACGCTCGGTCCCCCTACCTACCGGCCCGCGCTGCCAACCAACACCATAAGAATCGGCAACATTGAAGCCGCCCGATCAAGCGGCCTCATGGCACTTCTATCTCAGGAGGAAGTTGCATCCCTCACAGAGCCCGAGGTCGGCGTCGCGCACGCTGAATCGATACAGCAACACGGTAAGGAAGCCACCCAGAAGCGCCTCGCGTTCGAGCAGAGGTTTCAGGTCGCCTATCCCGACGGTCCCTTCGACTTCTCAGCCGCCACGGGAGCCCAGCTCGACCAGTACCTCGATCTCCTCCTTCAGGAGCGGGTAGCGCATCAGGATCTCCAGAACTACATCGGCATCATGCACCGCGGCGCATCCGCTTATCTCGCAGGCCAGCGAACTGTCGAACAAATGCGCAAGGCGCAAGATCAAGCGCCGGCCACACCCCGCTAGCTCCCATGGCCGACCCGGAATAGCTACGCGAAAGTGGCTGCACCATTTTCGGAGCAAACACGAGTCCGCACTCAACCTCCATCCCGCCAGGACTTCAGCCCTATAAGTACCCCCAGGGGAGGGGCGGGTTACGGCTCGCGGTATCCTGTTCCCACCAACGAAAATCTCCGCACCCGAAGGGCCTTCCTCTGCGCACCCGCCTCGAAGCCTACTTCAAATTCGCCGACCACCAGGCCACGTGGCGCACCGAGTTCCTCGCCGGCGTCACCACCTTCATCACGATGGCTTACATCATCTTCGTGAACCCCGCGATCCTCTCGCAGACCGGCATGCCCCTCGCCGCCGTCACTACCAGCACCTGCCTCTGCGCCGCATTTGGCAGCATTATGATGGGCGCCCTCGCCAACTACCCGCTGGCCCTCGCCCCCGGCATGGGCCTCAACGCCTACTTCACCTACACCGTCGTCAAGGGCATGGGCGTCCCCTGGCAGACCGCCCTCGGCGCTGTCTTCATCTCCGGCATCATCTTCCTCCTGCTGACCATCGGAGGCATCCGCCAGCGCCTGGTCGCCGCCATCCCTCACGAACTCCACGCCGCAGTCGCCGGAGGGATCGGCCTCTTCATCGCCTTTATCGGGCTGGTCAACTCCGGCATCATTATCCGCAGCAACGCCACTACCGTCGCCCTCGGCGACCTCCACAATCACACTACGCAGCTGGCCATCTTCGGCATCCTCCTCATCGCCATCCTCCAGGCCTACAAAGTCAAAGCCTCCATGCTCATCGGAGTCCTCGGCACCCTCGCCCTGGGCATCCTCCTCCATCAGGTCAAATATCAACCGTCGACCTTCAATCCCCTCGCGATTCGTGCCACCGCCTTCCACCTCGACGTCCGCGGCGCTCTCCACCTCAACGCCTTCGAGATCATCTTCGTCTTCCTCTTCGTCGACCTCTTCGATAACATCGGCACCCTCGTCGCCGTCACAGAACGCGCAGGTCTCATCGCCGCCGACCACACCATCCCCCGCCTCGACCGCATCTTCTTCGCCGACGCAACCTCCACCGTCGTGGGTGCCCTTGCCGGCACCTCGACCGTCACCAGCTACATCGAGTCCTCCGCCGGTGTCGCCGCAGGAGGCCGCACCGGCGTCACCGCCATCACCACCGGCATCCTCTTCTTCCTCGCCATCTTCATTGCTCCCATCGTCGGCGCCATCCCCGACTTCGCCACCGCCCCCGCCCTCATCCTCGTCGGCGCCCTCATGCTCGGCGGCGCTTCCTCCATCGATTGGAACGAGCCCCGCATCGCCATCCCCGCCTTCCTGACTCTCATCACCATCCCCCTCACCTACTCCATCGCGACGGGCCTCAGCTTCGGCCTCATCAGCTTTGCCATTCTGGAGATCGCCACCGGCCGCGCGCGCCGCCAGCACTGGATGCTCTACCTCCTCGCCCTCCTCTTTCTCGCCCGTTTCATCTATCTCCGCGCCAGCTGATGTACGATCACATCCGCAGGCCTTACGTCGCGAAACGTGGCGCTAAACTTCGCGCACATTGCGTCAAGGCTTCTTCTCTCTAGACCGCCACCCACCCACCACATCTACCCACCAAGGAGAACATCATGGACCGCAAAGCATCCGCACTCTGGAACGGCGACCTCAAGACCGGCAAGGGCACCATCAGCACCCAAAGCAACACCCTCCACAACGCACAGTACAGCTTCCATTCGCGCTTCGAAGAAGGAACCGGGACCAACCCCGAAGAGCTTATCGCCGCCGCCCACGCCGGCTGCTTCACGATGGCCTTCGCCAACGAACTCGCCAAGGCCGGCCACACCGCTACCTCCGTCGCCACCGACGCCACCGTCACCCTCGAAATGCTTCCCACCGGCCCCACCGTCACCAAGATCCACCTCGTCAATAAGTCCGAAGTTCCCGGCATTGACAAAGCGAAGTTCGACGAGGTCGCGGCCGGCGCCAAGGCCAACTGCCCCATCTCCCGCCTCCTTGCCGCCGCCGAAATTACCCTCGACGCCACCCTCCTTTAAGGATCTGTTTCAGGACACGACAGGCATGTCCTGCCGGACGAGCCCACTACGCGTGGGGCGGCAACTTCGTTGCGGGCAGAGGCCTTCGGCTGGGTGCTCCCGTTGGTCGCGAACGAAATCTTCTTGGCGACCAACGGGAGCACCCACACGAAGCCGTAAAAAGGCGTGCGAACGCCCGCCCCACGCGTAGTGGGCACTTAGAGCAGGACAGCGATTCAACAGGTTCTAAGAACGCTCTTTCCATGCAACCCAAAGTCTGCCCCAACGGCAGGCCTTTGCCTTTCCTCCCCAACCCCTCACCGTTCCTCCGCATCGTATCTTCAGGCGGCAAGCTCGCCTTCAAGGAGATTCACGATGGAACGCAGCGCATCGGCAATTTGGCACGGCGACTTGAAAAAGGGCACCGGCGCCCTCACCACCCAGAGCCACGTCCTCAACGACACCCCGTACAGCTTCCACACCCGCTTCGAAGACGGCGCCGGCACCAACCCCGAAGAGCTCATCGCCGCCGCTCACGCCGGCTGCTTCACCATGGCCCTCAGCTCCCAGCTCACCAGCGCCGAGCACCCGCCCAGCACCATCGAAACCACCGCAACCGTCACCATGGAGACCACTGACGACGGCCCCACCATCACCAAAATCCACCTCAGCACCCACGCCACCATCCCCGGCATCGAGAAGAGCACGTTCGACGAGCTCGCCAAGAAAGCCAAGGACGGGTGCCCCGTCTCGCGCCTCCTGAAATCCGCCGAAATTACTCTCGACGCCACCCTCACCTAACCCACGCTCAGCGTACGTTACAAAGCCCGCCACGAGGCGGGCTTTCTGTTTCGCTCTCTCTATTCTCTACACTCTACCCTCTATCCCCTGTCTCTAATGCGCATGCGCATGGTCGTGCCCACCCGGCCCATGATGATGATGCGAGTGCCCGTCCACCTCCGCAACCTCCGGCGGCGACACGCATCCATCCACCGTAGAGCACTCCGACACCTCGATCTGAATCGTGGCATGCTGGATTCCAAAATGATCCCTCAGTTGATGATTGATCCGCGCCAGGACATCCTCGCACTCCGCCAGCTGCATCTCGACTACCTGCACATGGCAGGCCATCGCATGGCTCTGCGACGTCAAGCTCCACACATGCAGATCATGCACATTCACCACGCCAACAATCCCCTGCATCGCGGTGCGAATCTCTGCCAGGTCCACAGTCCGCGGCGTTCCCTCCAGCAGGATGTGCAGCGTCTCCCGCACAATGCTCCACGAGCTCGCGAGGATCATCGCCGCGATAATCAGCGAGAGCAGCGGATCAATCCACTGCTGCCCCGTCACGGCAATTACCAGCCCGCCCACAATCACCGCGGCCGTCGACACCGTATCGCCCAGCATATGCAGAAACACGCTGCGAATATTCACGTCCCCCGAGAACTTCCACAGCAGCCCTGCAATCAAGCCATTCATCACTACGCCAGCCGCCGCAACATACATCATCAAGTGCGGTTCCACCGTCACCGGATGAAAGAATCTCCCCACGGCCGCCACCGCGATCCACCCAGCCAGCACCATGAGGCTCAGCGCATTCACAAACCCCGCCAGCACCCCCGCCCGCTGATACCCGAAAGTCCTCTCGTCGGTAGCCGGCCGCGCCTGCAGCCACACTGCCACGAAACTCAGCCCCAACGCCAGAAAATCCGAAACATTGTGCCCAGCCTCGGAGATCAGCGCCAGCGAATGCGCACGCAATCCAAAGAAAAGCGTAGCCGCAATATAAAGCGCAGTAAGCGCCAGCGACCCCTTCAGGATCGTCTGCATCCGCGTCTTCGACTTGGCCGTTCCAGGCATCCTTAACAGTGTAGAACGCCCCTTCCCCCGCCGCAGGCTACTCGCCAGGACGCGGGGTTATGGATTGGAGGAGTCGAGGGCGTGGAGGCCGGCGTTGACGCGGTCGATCGTTCGTTGGTGGACGGCGGACATGCCTTGCGGATCGAGGGTGATGGCGGAGGGGCGGACGCGCTCGATGCTGGTCCAGGTGATGGCGTGGGGAAGGTCGGGAAAATCGTGGGCGAGGCGGCCAAAGGAGTAGCCGTGCTCGATGTGCTTTTCTAGGGCGGTTTCGGTGAGTTGGATGACCTGGTCGAGGCGCTGGGGGGGGAGGTGAGTGGGGTCGGTGTCGAGGAGCTCGAAACTGGCCGCGTCGTTGATGGCGTTCCAGGTGTCGAGGGATTGCTCGGAGAGGCCGGCGAGCTGCGAGTAGAGATTCTGATCGGTATTGGCTTCGGTGAGCGATAGGCGGCGTGTGATGCCGTTTTTTTCGGCGGCGTCCCATGCGGCGTGATCGTAGAGGAAGGGAGCCTGAAGCCAGTTGAGGTCGCCGGGGAGAGCGATCTCGGGCGTGCCGGGATGCTGACGAATGTATTGGAGTACCAGGAGGTCATTCTTGAGGCGCGCGGTGGTGAGAAGCCAGTTGCGTTGGTCGGCGACGAGGTGGGCACGATTGGATTCGAGCTCGCGGGAGAGGGCTTCGCGGGTTTCGCGGAGCTCGTAGCGCTGATGGATGCGCTCGACGAGCTGCTCGAGGCCGACAGCGATGATGAGGCCGAGGACGATGGTGGCGATGTGGATGAAGAAGTCGCGCCAGGTGTGGGTGGGGGCGTGGGGCGGGTGGACGTCGAGCATACGGACTCCTCGATTGCTTAGTGGGTTCGTGGTTCGGCGGATTGGAGCCCGGACTGCGCTGGAAAGGTGAGGTACCGTTTTATCGCGCGCTGGTCGAAGGTGATCAACATTCTGTAGCTGACGATCTGACCATCGGTTTGAAGGGTGGCCTCGAGCAGTTGTTGGCGGGCTTGTGGGGAGAGCTGGCCGATGGTTGGAGCGCTGCGAGCGATGGCGGCGGTGATGTTGTTCTGCTGCAGCCAGGACATGGCGAAGTGTTCGGCAAGGTCAAGGTCGCCATAGATGTAGTCTGTTTCAGCGCGCTCGCTGGTGGTCATGTAGTTGACGGCACCGCTGGCCTTGGCATCTTGCCAGGCGTTGGAACGCGGATAGGGGATTCCCCACGGGTATTCGAGTGCCGTGGTGGGTGTCTTGTGTTCGCGCGCGGGAGACTGCAGCAACCGGATGTTGCGTTGCATGGAGGTCTGCGCGTCGCGTGTGGCGGAGAGGATCGCATCGAGCAGTCGGGTATTAACCTCCAACTCGATGTGGATTGCCTCGCGTGCTTCATACAACTGATGGCGATGGTGGAAGTATTCGACGAGCTGCTCGAGGCCGATGGCGATCAGCAGGCCGAGGACGATGGTGGCGATGTGGATGAAGAAGTCGCGCCAGGTGTGGGTGGGGTTGTGGGGCGGGTGGACGTCGAGCATGGGAACTCCGGGGATGGGGATGATGGCAGCGGCGCTTTAGGTTGGAGTGGCTATCGGTTGGCGAGGCGCTTTTCCAATGCCAGGCGCTCCTGTTGGAGGTAGGGGAGGAAGTCTTCGCGGTCGTGCACGCCGGCCGCGACAGCTCTCGATGCGCCGAGATAAAAGGCGCATCGATAGGCATCGGCTTCGGCGGCGGCGACGGTGTCGGCCAGGTCCTGCGTAAGCGCGGGCACCTCCGCGGCTGGCAGCTTGATGGTTGAGCCGGAGTCGAGGCGAATGTTCAGGCGAATCACCTGGCCCTGCAAGGCGGTCAGGGCAATGTTCTGCCGATCGTCCGATAAGGATTCACCCTGTGCTTCACTATCGAGGCGGTCGTAGATTTCTGCCTCGCGTTCGGAAAGCAGGGCGACTTTGCCGTTGGTCTTCGCTACGGACCAGACTGCGCGCGACGGAGAGATCTGGGGAAGAAACGGTTCGTGCGCGGGTAATGCGGCGGTGACCACACCGTCGTGAGGAGCGGTGGTGTGGAGTGAATTCATGACGGCAAGGTGCCAGGCCGCCTTCTCAAGATTGCGGTCGATGTCGGTTTGCAGGAGGGTGATGTTGCGCTCGGACTCGGCGCGCATCTCCTGGACCAGAACCTTTCGCTCGTGGCGATGGTGGAGAACTTCGACGGCTTGCTCGAGGGCGATGGCAATGAGCAGGCCGATGCAGATGGTGGCGATGTGGATGAAGAAGTCGCGCCAGGTGTGAGCGGTTTCGTGGGGCGGATGGACATCGAGCATGGGAGACTTCTCCTGACCTACTGCTTGTCGGTGGGAGCTTGGAGAATGGAGAGAGCCTGCTTGCGTTTAAGCAGCGTGGGTGCGTTGGTTGCCGGGTGAGTGTCGCCAAAGCGATGCTGTTCTGCCATGTGGAAGAAGGGGATCATCTTCCAATAGTCGATGGGCGGACCGTAGCCGTTGAGGTCGCCGATGACCGAGAGTTGATCGCCGAAGACGGTCTCGCGCCCCTGCATGAGGACGATGCAGTTGAGGGTCTGCTGCTGCTCCGGGGGGTTGATGGCGGTGATGTCGGCGGTATGGGTGAGGTAGTCGGCGCAGTCGGTGAGGTAGGGCTGAAGCGAATCGTGAAAGAATTGCGATTCGCGATCGAGCTCCCTGTACTCGTTGGCAAGACTCTCGAGTTCGGCGGAGGGAAGGAGGGAGGCGACATCGGAGTGCTCGACGGTGGACCATGCGGATTCGGCTGGCTCGTTCAGCGTGATGCTGCCGAAGTTCATAACGCCGGGGAGATTTTCCTGGGGTGTGTTGGGGTGGGCGAGCAGATAGCGCAGGACGTCCTGATCGCTGCTTTGATTGGCGAGACGCAAGAGGTGGTCGCGGACATTCTGGTGATAGCGGCGGACGTTTTCCTGATGCTCGGCGGCGAGAGCCTCGCGGGCATCACGGATTTCGTGGCGATGGTGGACGAACTCAACGGATTGCTCGAGACCGATGGCGATGAGGAGGCCGATGACGATGGTGGCGATGTGGAGGAAGAAGTCGCGCCAGGTGTGGGCGGAGGCGTGGGGCGGGTGGACGTCGAGCATGGGAGGGTCCTTTGCGGCGTTTGGCAGGAAGCAGCGAGGGGCCCGAGGGTTGAGTTGAGAATGAGTGTATCGCGGAGAGGGCAGAGATGGGCGTGGCTTAGGATGAAGGGATGACTGCTGATGAGGTGAAGAAGATTTTAGGGTTGGTGCAGCATCCGCGTGAGGGTGGCTGGTACGTGCGGACGTGGGAGTCGGAGGAGTTGGTCGCGGCTTCGTGCTTCGAGGATGGTCGGTATGATGGTGCGCGGCGGACGTCGACGGCCATCTATTATCTGCTCGAGCCGGGAACGTTTAGCGAGATGCATGTGCTGAAGAGTGACGAGATCTTTCATCACTACATGGGTGGCGCGGTTGAGCTGCTGCAGTTGTATGACGATGGCCGCAGCGAGCGGATCGTGATTGGGAAGGATCTGGCGGCGGGGGAGCGGCCGCAGCATGTGGTGCGAACCGGGGTGTGGCAGGGGTCTCGATTGTTAAAGGCTGAGGGGTGGGCGCTGCTGGGGTGTACGGTGAGTCCGGGGTTTGAGTTTGAAGACTATGAGGATGCGAGTGCGGAGGAGTTGGTGGCGAAGTGGCCGGGTGAGGCGGAGATGATTCGGGGGCTGACGAATCGATGAGCGGGGAGCGCTCGCTGCGCTGAGAATGACAGCCAACAAGGCAAGAGCAGAGACAAAGGCAGAAGCAGATTCCCAAAGGGAATGACAGAAAGAAAAGCAAGCACAAACACTGAGGGGCGCTAGCCGACGCCGATGTCTTCGTTCCATACGGTGGGATTGGCGGCGATGTAGTCGCGCATCATGGCGATGCAGGTGGGGTCGGCTAGATCGATGATTTGAATGCCGAGGTCGCGGAGCCATTGCTCGCCGCCGGAGAAGTTGACGGTTTCGCCGATGACTACGGTCTGGAAGCCGAACTGGCGAACGAGGCCGGAGCAATACCAGCAGGGGGCGAGCGTGGTGACCATGATGAGGTCGCGGTAGGAGCGCTGGCGGCCGGCGTTGCGGAAGGCGTCGGTTTCGCCGTGGATGCTGGGGTCGGACTGCTGGATGCGGCGGTTGTGGCCGCGGCTTACCAGGGTTCCGTCGGTACGGAAGATGGCGGCGCCGATGGGTAGACCGCCTTCGGCGAGGCCGGTGCGGGCTTCTTCGAGGGCTACGCGGAGCATGGCGGGGTAGCCGGGGGAGCTGGGTTGCGGCGAAGGCATGGCCTGCTTAGGATACATGGGGTCGGGGCGCAAAGATTCGTGATGTGGAAGCCGAGTAAACGCTTTCTGAGATAGAATTTCGGCGTTGGCATTTACCTCTTTCGATCGTGAGCGAATTCCAGTTATGCGTTTTCCTATTTGCATTATTTCTCGTCGTGTTGTCAGGGTGCTGTTTGCTGTCGGTCTGAGCGCCGGCTGGGTTGCGGCTGGTGCGCAGAGTCACCATGTTGCTGCAGTTCAGCCGGTGGCGCATCTGGAGGTGGACACCAGCGTGGTTGCCAAGCCGGCCAGCCAGGGACTGTATGGTTTGATGACCGAGGAGATCAATCATTCGTACCAGGGGGGCCTGTATGCGGAGCTGGTAAACAACGGAACGTTTCGTGGCAACTGGATGGGGGTGGATAGCTGGACCGAGGTGGTGCGGGGCAATGCGGCTTTGACGGCGTCGATGGACCGCGAGGACGGGCCGAGCGCGGCGCTGCACAGCGGCCTGGTGCTGAAGGTGACGGCCGCTTCGGCAGGGAATGAGGCGGGGCTCAGCAACGCGGGGTACTGGGGAATTCCGGTGCGACCGAATACGACGTACAAGGGCTCGTTCTACGCGAAGGCGGATGGCGATGTGGGGCCGGTGACGGCGCGGCTGATCAACAACCAGACGGGCGCGGTGGCGGCGACGGCGCGTGTGGAGCTGAGCGGCAGTGGGTGGACGCGCTATGAGTTCGCGCTGAAGACGGGCGAGGTGAAGACGTCGGCGAACAACAACCTGGAGCTGACGGTGGCGAAGCCGGGGACGCTGCATCTGCAGCTGGTGAGTTTGTGCCCGCCGACGTATGAGAATGCGCCGAATGGGAATCGGTCGGATTTGATCGAGAAGATGGCGGCGATGCATCCGAACTTCATCCGGCTGCCGGGCGGGAACTATCTGGAGGGTGATACGCTGCGGGATTGGTACAACTGGAAGGAGACGATTGGGCCGCTGGTGGATCGGCCGGGCCATATGGCGCCGTGGACGTACTGGTCGACGGATGGGTTTGGGATGATGGAGTTTCTGAAGTGGACCGAGGAGCTGCATGTGGAGCCGATCCTGGCGGTGTATGCGGGCTACTCGCTGCGCGGCGAGCATGTGAAGCCGGGGAAAGACCTGGAGTCATATGTGCAGAGTGCTCTGGATGAGGTGGAGTATGTGACGGGAGATGTATCGACGAAGTGGGGTGCGGAGCGGGCGAAGAATGGCCATGCTGCGCCGTTCCCGCTGCACTACATCGAGATTGGCAATGAAGACTGGTTCGATAAGAGTGGAAGTTATGATGAGCGGTTTGCGCAGTTTGCCGAAGCGCTGCGCAAGAAGTATCCGCAGTACAAGCTGATTGCGACGACGCCGGTGAAGGTGAAGGCGGGGAATGAGCCGGATCTGATTGATGACCACTATTACAAGTCGCCGGCGGATATGTTTGCGCTGGTGCATCACTACGACGATGCGCCCCGGACTGGGCCGAAGGTGTTTGTGGGTGAGTGGGCGACGCGGTCCGGATCGCCGACTCCGAACTTTGGCGATGCGCTGGGGGATGCGGCGTTCATGACGTCGATGGAGCGGAACAGCGACATCATCAAGATCGCGAGTTATGCGCCGCTACTGGTGAATGTGAATCCGGGAGCGATGCAGTGGCCAACGGATTTGATTGGCTATGACGCGCTGACCAGTTATGGGTCGCCGAGCTACTACGCGCAGTGCATGTTTGGCGCGCATATTGGCGATGGGCAGCCGCAGAACTCGATTACAGGTGTGGATCCGAATGCACGGTTCTTCTATTCGGTGACTGTGTCGTCGGATACGCATGTGCTGCATTTGAAGCTGGTGAATGCGACGACCGTGGATCAGCCGCTGGAGATTGCGCTGAAGGGGCTGGGCGCGGGCGCGCATGAGGCGAAGGTGATCTCGCTGCATGGAGCGACGTTCCAGGCGACGAATACGATCACGGATCCTGTGGCGATTCGTCCCGTGGATAGCACGCTGCGGTTTAGCGGAGCGGCGTTGAAGCATACCGTGCCGGCTTATACGATCGAGGTTGTAGATGTGGCGGTGAGGTAGTTCGGGGGAAGCATTGCGTGTTCCCATGTCCCAGAAGCGGGACATGGGGCACCCATTTTCTTGGCGGTGCGAGCGGAAAGCAAATACAGGGGTCTCTCCACTGCGGCTGCGCCTCCGGTCGAGATGACGGAGGTATCGATAGTGTAGAGGGGCGTGAGTTAGACGACGTAGAGGCTGACGTATTGGTCGACCGGTGTGGCCTCGAGGTTGGCTTGATCGAGGGAGGCTTCGAGGATGCGGTCGCGGACTTCGGGGGCGAAGCGGCGGTCGAGGTTGGTTTTGAATTTTTCGAGGAGCAGGGGGATGCCGTCGGTGCGGCGAAGGCGGTGGCCGATGGGGTACTCGACGACAACTTCGGGGAGGGTGGTGCCGTCGGTTAGTTCTACGGTGAGAGCGTTGGCGATGGAACGCTTGGCGGGGTCGTGGTAGTCGGCGGTGAACTGCGGGTCTTCGACGCAGGTGATGAGGGCGCGGAGGTGGTCGATGCGCGGACCCCAGACGGGATCGCGGGCGATGGTGTCGTCGTAGTCTTCGGCGGTGAGGCGGCCGAAGATGAGCGGGACGGCGACCATGTACTGGATGCAGTGGTCGCGGTCGGCGGGATTATCGAGGGGCCCCTGCTTGTCGATGATGCGCATGCAGGCTTCGTGGGTGCGGATGGTGACGCGGGCGATGTCGGCGGCTGTGAGGTTGTGGGCGGCTAATTGCGCGTGGAGGGTGACGGCGGCTTCTACGGCGGTCTGCGAGTGGAACTCGGCGGGGAAGGAGATTTTGAAGAGGACGTTTTCCATCACGTAAGAGCCGTAGGAGCGCTGGAATTTGAAGGGCTGGTCGCGGAAGCTGACGTCGTAGAAGCCCCAGGTTTTGGCGGAGAGGACGGAGGGATAGCCCATCTCGCCGGTTTGCGCGATGAGAGCGAGGCGGACGGCGCGGGAGGTCGCGTCGCCGGCGGCCCAGGATTTGCGCGAGCCGGTGTTGGGGGCGTGGCGGTAGGTGCGGAGAGATTGGCCGTCGACGAAGGCTAGGGAGACGGCGTTGAGGGTCTGGTCGCGGGTGAGGCCGAGGAGTTGGCAGACGACGGCGGTCGAGGCGACTTTGACTAGCAGGACGTGATCGAGGCCTACCTTGTTGAAGGAGTTTTCGAGGGCGAGGCAGCCCTGGATTTCGTGGGCCTTGATCATCGCGGTGAGGACGTCGCGGATAGTGAGCTTCGTGCTGTTGCCCTCGGAATTCCGAGTGAGCCAGTCGGCGACGGCGAGGATGGCGCCGAGGTTGTCGGAGGGGTGGCCCCACTCGGCGGCGAGCCAGGTGTCGTTGTAGTCGAGCCAGCGGATGATGGTGCCGATGTTGAAGGCGGCTTGCACGGGGTCGAGCTCGTACGAGGTGCCCGGGACGCGTGCGCCGTGGTGCATGGTGAGGCCGGGGACGAGCGGGCCGAGGAGCTTGGTGCAGGCCGGGAAGTCTAGGGCTTGCAGGCCGCAGCCGAGGGTGTCGAGCAGGCAGTAGCGGGCGGTTTCGTAGGCGAGGGGGGATTCGATTTTGTAGTTGAGGGCGTAGTCGACGATGTCGATGAGGGGCTGGTCGAAGGGCGGGCGGACGTTGCTGATGGGTGCGGACATGATGCCTTTCTGCTACGCGACGTGTAGTTCGAGACGTTTGCCGAGGGCAGCCAGGGCCTTCGCCGTCGTGTCAATTTTCGTGTTGTGTCGCCAGTCGAGCATGCGGGTCACTTCCTGACGCGGAATACCGAGCCGGTTCGCCAGATCAATTGGCCGCACCTTCTGGCGAACCATCTCATTGTGGAGAAGGATTTTCGCGGCAACGCTGGGCGGTAGTTCGATCAACTTGTGGCTTGGCTTTGCGGCGGATGGTAACGGAATGGACCGCGCATCTTCAAAGTAAAAGTCGAGTGCGGTTTCGAAGGCGTCGAGCGCCATGCGTCGAGCGTCTGCCGTGTCGTCGCCCTGCGTGATCGCTTCTGGAATGTCAGGAAACGTGACGACGATGGCACCATCGCTGCGTCTGAACCGCGCCGGATAACGCATAGTCTCTCCTTAGTCGATTACTTGAGTCCTAGCTGCTTTTTAATTGCATTGACGGTTCCCGTGGCCAATTCCTTGCTGGGATGCATGGGCAATACGGTGCTCCTGCCATGCATGTATACCTTCAAGTGAGAGCCCTTCTGTTCGCCGAACCGCGCGCCCTGTTTTGCGAGCCAGCGCTTCATCTCGGAACTCGTCATGAGTGTACTCCACTGTAAGCAAATTTGCTTACATGCTCTGCGTGTGGACGAAAGGTGATGCTAGCTGCGTTTGTCGATCGGCACGAACTCCACGTCTTCGGGGCCGGTGTAGTTGGCAGAGGGGCGGATGATTTTGCCGTCGGCGCGCTGCTCTATGACGTGGGCGGACCAGCCGCTGGTGCGGGCGATGGCGAAGATGGGGGTGAACATCGCGGTGGGGATTCCCATGGTGTGATAGGCGGAGGCGGAGAACCAGTCCAGGTTGGGGAACATTTTTTTGGCTTCGTGCATGACGGCTTCGAGGCGGTCCGCGATGTTGTAGATGCTTAGGTCGCCGGCGGTTTCGGCGAGGCTGTAGGCGACTTTTTTGATGACGGCGTTGCGGGGGTCGCTGATGGTGTAGACGGGGTGGCCGAAGCCGATGATGACTTCCTTGTTGTCGATGCGCTTGCGGATGTCGGCCTCGGCTTCGTCGGGAGAGGCGTAGCGCTGCTGAATTTCGAGGGCTACTTCGTTGGCGCCGCCGTGCTTGGGGCCTTTGAGGGCGCCGATGGCTCCGGCGATGCAGGAGTGGAGGTCGGAGCCGGTGCCGGCGATGACGCGGGCGGTGAAGGTGGAGGCGTTGAACTCGTGCTCGGCGTAGAGGATGAGCGAGGTGTGCATGGCCTTGATCCACTCGGGGGTGGCGGGATGGCCGTGGAGGAGGTGGAGGAAGTGTCCGCCGATGCTGTCGTCGTCTGTCTCAACGGCGATTCGGTGGCCGTTGTTTGCGAAGTGGTACCAGTAGAGGAGGATGCTGCCGAGCGAGGCCACGAGGCGGTCGGCAATGTAGAGGGCGGAGTGGTTGGTGTGGGGCTCGGGTTCGGGCTCGACGGTGGCGAGCATGGAGACGCCGACGCGGAGGACGTCCATGGGATGCGCGGTGCGAGGGACTTGCTCGAGCGCTACCTTGACTGGCTGGGGGAGGCCGCGCAGGCTGGCTAGGCGCTGCTTGTAGTGGGCTAGCTCGTGGGTGGTGGGGAGATGGCCGTAGAGGAGGAGGTGGGCTACTTCTTCGAACTCGCAGTTGGCGGCTAGTTGAAGGATGTCGTAGCCGCGGTAGTGGAGGTCGTTGCCGTTGCGGCCGACGGTGCAGAGAGCGGTGTTGCCGGCGGGGACGCCTGACAGGGCTACGGATTTCTTTGGCTTGAAGGTGTAGGGGGTGGTTTCGGTGGGCATGGTCATCCTTGTCGGGCCAGGGCTAAAGCCCGTTTTGCGTTTTGGATTATTCAGCGGACTGAAGTCCGCTGCTAATCCGGTGAAGCAAGAGCAAGTGCGAGAAGCAGATTCCCAGAGGGAATGACAGAAAGAAAAGCAAGAGCAAGAACACAGCAAGTGCAAAGACAACAGCAACAGCCAATACAGGGATCCTTCGCTACGCTCAGGATGACGACCGAAAAATAAGCAACGGCAAGAGTAACAGCGGCGGTCTCCTTGGTTACTTCTTTTCGGCGAAGAGTTCGTCCAGCTTTTGTTCGTAGGCGTGGTAGCCGAGGTAGTCGTAGAGGTCGGCGCGGGTTTGCATGGTGTTGACTACGTGCTGTTGGGTGCCGTCGGTGCGGATGTGCTGGTAGACGTTGAGGGCGGCGGCGTTCATGGCGCGGAAGGCGGAGAGAGGGTAGAGGGCGAGCGAGACGTCTGCGCTGCGGAGTTCGTCGAGGGTGAAGAGCGGGGTGGCGCCGAACTCGGTGATGTTGGCGAGGATGGGAACGTTGGTGTGCTGGGCGAAGGCACGGTATTGGGGAAGCTCGGTGACGGCTTCGGGGAAGACCATGTCGGCGCCTGCCTCAGCACAAGCAGCTGCGCGGTCTAGCGCTGCGTTGAGGCCTTCGGAGGCTAGGGCGTCGGTACGGGCCATGATGACGAAGGCGGGGTCGGTGCGAGCGTCGACGGCGGCCTTGATGCGGTCGACCATCTCGGCGGTGGGAACGATCTGTTTGTTGGGGCGATGGCCGCAGCGCTTGGCCTGGACCTGGTCTTCGATGTGGCAGCCGGCGGCACCGGCCTTGATGAGGGAGCGGACGGAGCGGGCGAGGTTGAAGGCTCCGCCGAAGCCTGTGTCGATGTCGACGAGGAGGGGGAGGGGGCAGACGTCGGTGATGCGGCGAGTGTCTGTGAGAACATCTTCAATGGTGGAGATGCCGAGGTCGGGAATGCCGAGGGAGCCGGCGGCGACGCCACCGCCGGAGAGGTAGATGGCGAGGTAGCCGACGCGTTCGGCCATGCGTGCGTGGTAGGCGTTGATGGCGCCGACGACCTGGAGAGGGTGCTCGGCTGTGATGGCGGCGCGAAGTTTCGCTCCGGGGGTGATGGTTCCTCCGGCAGAGGTG
>Ga0187887_10001549_pt1 | contig 19516 bp, 20 predicted proteins | sample June2016WEW_7_10_FD_132977 | JGI IMG/M metagenome (GOLD analysis project Ga0187887, IMG submission 132977) | Peatland microbial communities from SPRUCE experiment site at the Marcell Experimental Forest, Minnesota, USA - June2016WEW_7_10 | ecosystem: Environmental > Terrestrial > Soil >... | reverse complement strand
GCCGCGGTGGCCACCGCGGTCAGCGACATGACCGGCTGGTCAGGGTGGAAGGCGCGGATCACGTCGAGGCCGCGCGCGAGCGCCTCGATGAAATCGGGGCTTGCGTCACGGCGTGCCATGGGGGCTCTCCTGTGCGGGCCGGGGTAGCGGCCCCTGGTGCCGGGCCCGTGTTCCGGTGGCCCGTGTTCCGGTGGCCCGTGTTCCGGCTGGCCCGTGTTCCGGTGGCCCGTGTTCCGGGCGGGCGGTGGTTAAGCGGCGGGGTGCGCCGGGAACGACTGTAGCGTGTCCCGGCCAGGCTGTCCGTATCCCGGACGGGGCATATCCGGCCCCGGGCTGCCAGGCCCGTAATCCGGGCCTTGACATCGGTCCGTGAACCGGCCACGCTTCCGGACTAGCCTTGCGGCCGTTGTACGGACAGCTGTCCGTAAAGCTGCCCCGGTATCTCGATAGCCTGCCCGCCTCGAAGTGGAGGTCTGCGATGACCCTGGTGTTCCGGAACGCGACGGTGCTGACCATGGACGACGCGCACACCGTGCACCACGGCGGCGACGTGCTGGTCGCCGGGGAGCGGATCGAGGCCGTGGGGCCGCACCTGGAGGTGCCCGAAGGCACTACCGAGATCGAGGCATCCGGCGGCATCGTGATGCCCGGCATGATCGACACCCACCGGCACATGTGGCAGACCGCGATGCGCGGGTACGGCGCGGACTGGACCCTCACCCAGTACTTCGTCTGGTACTACCTTCAGTGGGGCAAGACGTTCCGGCCGCAGGACATCTACGCGGGGAACCTGCTTTCCGGCCTGGAGGCCCTCGACGCGGGCGTCACCACCACGGTCGACTGGTCGCACGGGCTGCAGACCGTGGATCACGCCGAGGCCGCCGTGGCGGCCCTCACCGAGGTGCCCGGCCGGTTCGTGCTGGCCTACGGCAACATCCAGCAGGGCCCCTGGGAGTGGTCGGCCGCCCCCGAGTTCCGCGACTTCGTCAGCCGCCATTTCTCCTCCGCCAGCGACATGCTCGGCTTTCAGATGGCCTTCGACGTGACCGGCGACCCCGCATTCCCGGAGAAGGCCGCGTTCGAGGTGGCCCGGGACCTGGGCGTGCCCGTCACCACCCACGCCGGGGTCTGGGGCGCGACCAACGACGACGGGATCCGGCTCATGCACGAGCACGGGTTCATGACCCCGTCGACCATCTACGTGCACGCGGCCACCCTGACGCGGGACTCCTACCACCGGATCGCCGCCACCGGCGGCACCGCCTCGGTGTCCACCGAGAGCGAGCAGAGCGCGGGCCAGGGCTACCCGCCCACCTGGCAGCTGCGCGAGCACGACATCCCGGTCTCGCTGTCCATGGACACCAGCGTGTGGTGGAGCGGCGACCTCTTCTCGGCCATGCGGGCCACGCTGGGCGCGGACCGCTCCCGCGAGCACCTGGAAGCCCACGGCCGCCAGGAGACCGTCACCCACTGCCACCTGCGCGCCGAGGATGTGGTCGACTGGGCCACCCGGGGCGGGGCCAGGGCCCTCGGCCTGGATTCGGTCGTGGGCAGCCTGGAGCCCGGCAAGAAGGCCGACATCGTGCTGATCAAGAACGACGCCTCACCCGTCATGTTCCCCGTGCTCAACCCCTACGGTCACGTGGCCTTCCAGGCTCAGCGCGGCGACGTGCACACGGTGCTGGTGAACGGCCAGGTGGTCAAGTCCGCGCACCGGCTGGCCGGCGGCGGCCTCGCCAAGGCCCGCCAGGTGGTGGACGAGACCGTCGGGTACCTGCAGGGCCAGCTGGGACCGGAGGCGTGGGCCGAGGGCATGCACCCGGAGATCCCCGAGACCAAGGTGCTCGACAACCCTTACACCTACACCAAGTGGGACGCGGGCTCCGCGCAGTGGAAGGGTGGCGCCGACCCCGACCGGGACAGCTAACGATCTTGGCTGAACGCGCATGGCCGCGCCCACCGCTGCGAGGCACGTAGTTGCCGGGACGGGTTCAGCTTGGTTGACTCTTTACCTGTGGGAGTTTCGCTCTTCCGAGGACAAGTGTTTGTGCCGCGGTCACTGAGGCGGATGTACCTCGTGGCCCGGAGTCGCTGAATCATGGCCGGGGGCACGGTCGATGACGGCGAGGGGGACGCGGCCTTTACGGGTGCGGAATCACCACCAGCCCGGACTGAGCCGGGCGCCCCGGTAGGTCGCGCCGCTGATTGCCGGGCGCTGGAAAGTGAATCCGGAGGGCCTGCCGATAGAGGTATTCGACGGCCTGCGCGACGGTCTCACCAAGGACCGCTCACAGTTCCATAAGGACCTGGCCACGCCGTTTTACGGCGCCAACCGGCCGGGAGCCAAGGTCTCGCAGGGCGTGCTGGATCAGTTCTGGCTGTGGAGCATGCAGTCCGGGCTCAAGAATGCCTACCAGAGCATCAAAGCGTTCTCTGAGACCGGCTTCACCGGGGACCTCAAGAAGTTTGACGTCCCGACCCTTGTTTTGCACGGCGAGGACGACCAGATCGTTCCCGTCAAGGACGCCGGGAAGAAATCGGCCGGGCTCATCGAGGGCGCGACGGAAATCTACTATCCGGGCGCGCCACACGGCCTCATGGACACACATCAAGATCGGCCTAACGCTGACCTGCTCGCCTTCCTGCGCAGCTGATCCGACCTCCGCCCAATCACCTTCCAGGTCTGATCAGGACTCCAGATAGCGCAGCACGGCCAGCACACGGCGGTGATCGGCGTCCGAGGGCGCCAGGCCGAGCTTGCTGAAGATGTTCCCGACGTGCTTCTCGACGGCCCGCTCCGAGATCACCAGAATCCCCGCGATCGCGCCGTTGGAGCGGCCTTCGGCCATCAGGGCCAGCACATCGCGCTCCCGGGCCGTGAGGGAGCCGAGCCCGTCGGTGCGGCGGCTGGCGCCGACCAGTTGGGTGATGACCTCTGGGTCGAGAGCGGTGCCGCCGGCCGCGACCCGGCTCAGCGCTTCGACGAACTCGCCGACGTCGGCGACCCGGTCCTTGAGCAGGTATCCGACGCCGGCGGCACCGCCGCCGGAAGCCGCACCGAGCAGGTCGGCCGCGTACCGGGTCTCGATGTACTGGGAGAACACCAGCACGCCGGTCTTGGGGTGGTCACGCCGGATGGCGATCGCGGCGCGCAGGCCCTCGTCGGTGTAACCGGGGGGCATCCGCACGTCGACCACGGTCACGTCCGGCTGGTGCTCGTCCACCGCAGCCCGCAGATCCTCGGCGTTGCCGACGGCGGCGACCACGTCGTGGCCGCGGTCGGCCAGGATCTCGACCAGGCCCGCCCGGACTACTGCCGAGTCCTCGGCGATCACAATCCGCATCGGGGCTCCGGTTCGCTCAGGCGTGGGACGGCAGCTCGACGGTGACCACGGTAGGACCGTGCCGCGGGCTGGTGACGTGCAGGCGGCCATCCACGGTCCTGACCCGCTCGGCGAGCCCGGCCAGGCCGCCGCGGGCCTCGATGCGGGCGCCACCGGAGCCGTCGTCGCTGGCCCGCATCCGCAGCAGCCCGGGCACGTGCACCACCTCCAGCGTGGCATGCCGGGCGCCACTGTGCTTGGCCACGTTGGTCAGCAGTTCGGCCGCGCAGAAGTAGGCGATGGTCTCGATCGCCGCCGACGGGCGCTCGGGCAGGTCGATGACCAGCTCAACCGGCACTTCGCTGCGGGCGGCGAGGGTGGTGAGGGCGGTGCCGAGGCCCTGGTCCAGGACCGGCGGGTGGATGCCGCGGGCCAGGTCGCGCAGCTCGATGATGGCTTCCTTGGCGCTGCGGTGAGCCGCATCCACCAGTTCCAGGGCCCGCTCCATGTCGGCCTGCGCGGTCCCGCTGGTCGTGCCGCCGAGCTTCTCCTGGGCCAGGCCCAGCTTCATGGCCACGGCGACCATCTGGGCCTGGGCCCCATCGTGCAGGTCCCGCTCGATCCGGCGCAGTCGCGCCGCTGAGTCGTCCACCGCGTGGGCCCGGGTCTGCTCCAGCTCACGCACCCGGTGTCCCAACGGCGGACCGAGCAGCCTGGCGACCAGCTTCCCGTCCTGGGCGTTGCAGTTCTTCAACCACCACGGGCAGTAGAGCAGCGCGGCCACGCCCGCCGGAACCAGGGCGAAGGAGACAGCCAGGGAATGCACCGACTGGACCACGAGCAGGGGATCTGGCTTCCACCACATCAGCCATCCAGGCACGTGGATCACCACGCCGTTGACGTGCAGGATCTCCCACCAGATCGGAAAGGTCAGATATGGGACCCCCCAAGCCAGCAGGTAGATCACGATGATCGCGCCAAGCACCGAGAGCAGCAGCTTGAGCAGCAAATAGGCACAGGCCCGCCAGCCGACCGGATCGGTCAGGACCGCCCGGGCCCGGCCGAAGGCGCCAGGCTGCGGGCGCAGCGGCGGCGGCTGCTCGACCTGCACGCCCAGCAGCCGGCCGGCCAGGCGGCGGTTGATCGCGCCGAGCCGCCGGGCGCCCAGCAGGGCCACCATCAGCAGTGGCAGCCCGACCAGCATGCCAGCGAAACTGAGCGACAGCCCCAAGCCGACGGTGAAGGCGACCAGGATGAACACGAAGCCCGGAATCGCGAGCAGCAGCCCGAGGACCGCGTACTCAACCTGCCGCCCGGTCTCCCGGGTGAACGGAGCCCACAGCAACTTCCGCGCGGTCTGCCGGAACCAGGCCCGGTCGCGGCGGATCCGGGGCCGGGGCACAGAAGGTGTCGCGGGAACCGCGAAGGTGCCGCGCCACGCGTTGTCGGGCGCGGATGGCCCTGCAGGGCGGCCCTGCTGGCTGGTCACCGGGTTGGTGCTGTCCATGACGGAACTCCCCGCTTCTGTTCTCCAGTATCCGCGTGCACCGCGCGCACCGCGAGCGGTCCATACCCCCATGCTCGCGGGACATCGGCCCGCGATCGATGGGGCGGACACCCGAACCTGGGACCGTGCCAGCCGTACCTCAGGTTCGGGTGGCCGCACGGTGGATCTGCTGCCCGCCCGCGGCGAGCATCGAGGTGTAGGTGACCGGAGTGGCCGGCACCGTAGCTCACAGGAGGCATCCCGATGCATGACAGCGTCTATTCTTCGCAGCCCTTGCTCATGAGGTTTCTGGTCAGGTCATGGGAATTCCGCCACCCCAGTGCCTGGGTAACGGTGCGCATGGTCTGCGGTATTTTCAACGTCGGCCTGGCCCTGCTGCTGTTCTCTTACGGCTACTGGGTGGGAGCGGTACCGCTTGCGGGGGCGGCGCTGATCTTCTGGACCGTCTACCGGCTGCAGCTGAGCACCCGGAGGCAGCCTGCCGTCTGACGTTCAGCGTTTCCACGACGAACCGGCCGTCCCGGGGCCATCGCGCTGACCGCGGGCCCTCGCGGTGGAGCGAACCGCCCGCATCTAGGGTGGGGACCACTGAGATCATGAAGGAGATCGCCGGCCGCGACCTCGGCGTGCAGGGGAGGCGTAAGCCCGGCCCCGGAGGAGGAACATGAACGGTGCGGTGCTGGTCACAGGGGCGGCGGGAGCGCTCGGGCACGCGGTGGTCGCCGAGCTGCGCAGCCGGGACCTGACGGTCGTGGCGCTGGACCGCCCGTCGGCCGCGCTGGACAAGCTCGGGGCGGACGACGGGGTGCACCCGGTCCCGGTCGAGCTGGCCGACCGGACGGCGGTTCGCGCGGCGTTCGGTGAGGTCGACGCGCTGGCCACGCCGTCGGCGCTCATCGCGCTGGCCGGCGGGTTCGTCCCCGGCAAGCTCGCGGATCTCGACGAGGACTCGCTCGAGAGCCTGTGGCGGTCCAACGTGGTCTCGCTGCTGTGGTGCAGCCAGGAAGCGGCGCCGCGGATGGCCGCGGCCGGGGGAGGCGCCATCGTGACCGTGGGCTCCAAGACCGCGGTCGGCGGCCCGGCCCCGCTGGCCCACGCGCTCAGCAAGTCCGCGGTGGTGCGGGCCACGGAGCTGCTGGCCGACGAGCTCCGGCCGCAAGGGATCCGGGTGAACTGCGTGCTGCCCTCGGTCATCGACACGCCCGCCAACCGGTCCTGGATGTCGCCGGACCTGGCGGCCCGCGCGGTCGCCCCGGCCGCGATCGCGAAGGTGATCGCCTTCCTGATCGGCCCGGACGCCGCGCCCATCAGCGGCGCCCGCGTCCCCGTCTACGGCGACTCCTGACGTCAGGGCTGCCCTGGCCGCAGCGCGACGAACAGGCCTTCCACGTCGGCGCACAGTGTGTCGCCATCGCGCAGTTCCCCGGACAGGAACCGTTTGCGGCCTTCCTCGCGGTCGAACCGCGCGGTCAACTGAAGTTCCCGTTCGATGGGCGTGATGTTGCGGTAATTGACGTGCAGGTACGCGGTCCGTGCCGGTGGCCGCCCGCCGGTGTTCGACAGCCGGCCCATGACCTCGTCGAAGACCAGCGGGATCGCCCCGCCGTGGACGGCCCCGTTGCGGCCAAGGTGGAGCCGGCCGAACGTCACCCGGCCCACGGCGTGCTGCTCGTCCTGCTCGCCGAGGTGGACCACCGGCACCAGGGCCTGGGCCCGGCCAGGCACGTCGACACGGCCGGCGATCTGGCCTTCCTCGTCCACGGCGTGCGCGCCGAGCCGGACGGCCAGGTCGATGAGGGTGCGTGACACCTCTGCGGCCAGTTCCTCGCTGGGCAGCGAGCCGGTGATCCGGTTCTGCACCACGCGCAGCGCGTCGATCATCCCGGGGAAGCTGGCCGGCACCGGGGCCAGGTCGGGAGAGAGCAGCCCACCGGAACCCAGCCCGTCGGGGAGCGGGCCGAACGGCGCGAGTTCGGCCTCTACCGGGCCGGCCCGGGCGGTAGAGGCCGGGCCGGCCGGCCTCGCGGACGTCACAGCTGTCCCTGGTAGTCGTCCACGACACTGCTGTTCATGCTGGTGACCCTACCGGCCGGGACATCGCGGCCCCCGACGGCAGAAAGGTGCCCGGCCGCCCCCAAGGCAGACAGCGCCGCCGCCGCAGGACTCCTGGCTGGCCCGCGAGAACTACTGGTTCGCGGTCAGGCAGGCGGCCGGAGGGCCGCCAGGGCAGAGCGGACGGGCTCCGGAACCGGGACCGGCCTGCGGGTCTGCGCATCCACGTACACGTGCACGAACCGCCCGACCGCGCGTGGCCGGGGATCCAGTTCACCGCCTTCGCAGGCGAACACGCCGAGCTGGTACACCACGCTGGAGGTGCCCAGCCGGGCTACCGCGAGCCCAACTGACACGTCGCCGGGAAACGAGATCCCGCGCAGGTAGCGGCAGGAGGTCTCGGCGACCACGCCGATCGCCGGCAGTTCCCTGATGTCCACGCCGGTCGCGTCGATCAGCCAGCCGTTCACGGCCGAGTCGAAGAACTCGTAGTAGACGACGTTGTTGAGGTGCCCGTACACGTCGTTGTCGGCCCACCGGGTGGTGAAGCGGCGGTGCACCGGAAAGTCACTCGCGACCGGCTCCTCGCCGGCCCGCTCATCGGCCGACCGCATGGGGACCTCCCTGCCGGGGATGGATGGTGCTGGTATGCAAGCACACGATGCTGCTCCCTGCTTCGTCTGCCGGAAGCATGGCGACCCTAGCCTGATGCCGGGCGGGCCCGTCGGGGTGGACGATCTGGTGGTCGTCTCGCATCTGTCACCGCAGGCGCCCGGCCGTGCTGGGAACCGTGTCTAGCTGGGACACCTCTTCGTGGAGCCGCGCAGGCACGCGGCCGGGCTGGCGGATCTCACCGAGCCGGAAGCCCAGGCTGCCGGGTCGTGGTGCGCCCGGGTCAGCCGGGCGCGGCGCGACGTGGCGGGTGCCGACCACGTATACGCGGCGGTCCCCGGCAACGGGGTACCGCACCTGCATGTTCACCTGCTGGCCCGTTATCCCGGCACGCCCCCGAGGTTCTGGGGGCTGAACGCCGACGAAGGGCCCGGTGCGGAGCGCGGCACCGCCCCGCAGATCGCCCGCCTCGTCACCCGCCTCCGCACGTACCCCTCCCAGCCTCCGGCCTGAGGCATCCGCCCGTGCGATCATCACCAAACGCTCGTGATCAGACGATCGGTGTCGCTCCAACGACACCGATCGTCTGATCACGAGACCGAGCGTGGGGTGCACGGTGCGTGTGGGGCTCCTGTGGCAGGAGGTTCTGCCGTGGCCTCAGATCCGGGTCTCAGGTCCGGGTCTCAGGTCCGGGTCTCAGGTCCGGGTCTCAGGTCCGTGGCCTCAGGTCCGTGGCCTCAGGTCCGGGCCTCAGATCCGGGCCTCAGGTCTGGGCCTGGGTCTGGGCCTGGGTCTCGGCGAGGTGCGCCTGGATGATCGAGGTGAAATCGGGGTCGGGAGCCAGGCCCAGCCGGGCCGCCCGGTCTGAGTGGAAGCGCGCGGCCCAGCCCGACACCATTCCGGCCACTACCGGGTCCGGGACCCAGTCGATCAGGCTGGTCACCGCGGGCCCGGCCACCTGCTCCAGCGCGGCGACCATGTCCCCGACGGTCACCGTGAGGCCTGGCATGGTCACCGCGGTACGGCCGCCCCAGGCATCGTCCGCAGACACGGCGGCGCACCACAGCGCCTCGATGGCCCTCGCGGGGGAGGCCAGCGCCACCTCGGTGGCGGGATCGACGGGGCAGACCGCGCGCTGGCCCGCGAGCGGCTCGCGGATGATGCCCGACATGAAGCCAGAGGCTGCGGCGTTGGGGCGGCCAGGGCGCACGCTGACCGTCATCAGCCGGATACTCCGTCCGCGCAGGAACCCTTTGCGGGTGTAGTCGGCCACGAGTTGCTCGCCGATGAACTTCTGGATCCCGTAGCTGGTCTGCGGATTCGGCAGCGTGCGGTCCTCCACCACGGCCGGGAGGGGGTGCTCGGGGGAGCCGCCGAAGACCGCGATCGAGCTCGAGAAGATCACCGGCGGGTTGGTGCCCACCGCGCGGCAAGCGGCGAGCAGGGCCTCGGTGGCGCGCAGGTTCGCCCGGATACCCAGGTCGAAGTTCGCCTCGCACTCCCCGCTGACCGCGGCGGCCAGGTGGAAGACCACGTCGGCGCCGGCCAGCGCTTCGCGGCCGGCCTGCCCGGGGGCCATCACCCCCGTTAGATCGCCCTGGACCACGGCGACTCGCGCGTGGGCCGCCAGGTCCGGTGGCGCCGGGACCTGGTCGATGAGCGTCACCTGGGACAGCGGGCGCTCGCCGGCACCCGCCACGTCCAGCGAGCCGGCAGCCAGCAGGTCCCGGGCCAGGCGGCTGCCCAGGAAGCCGGCGCCGCCGGTAATCACCACATTTGCCACGGCGTCTCCATCCTGGGCCGGGGGCGTGGAATACAGTGCGATCTTAGGCAGTGGTGGCCGCCGTGCCCGGATCCCGGGTGGCGGATCTGCCGTACCCCGGCTGCAGGGCCGGCGCACGACCACGTGAATCCGGGGGACCGCAGGCGCAGGGAAGGGGCCAGGGTGGTGGGGGTCATGCGGCCGGATGCGGCCGAGGTGTTCGCCGGGCTCCCCCCGGCCCGCCCCGACGACGAGAGCCTCCGGGACTCGATCCGCGCCGTCCGCGCGGCCGGTGACCTGCTCCTGGGCGTCCTCGACGACGACCCGACCGGGTCGCAGGCCGTGCACGACGTCCAGGTCGTGACCGTGCTGGACCAGGACGCCTACGCGGTGGCGCTGGCCGGTCCGGCCGCCACCTGCTTCGTGCTGACCAACTCCCGCAGCCTGGACGGGCCGGCCGCTGCGGACGTGACCACCCGGGCCGCCCGCGGCCTGATCACCGTGGCGGGACGGCGCGGCACCCGGATCCAGCTGATCAGCCGGAGCGACTCGACGCTTCGCGGGCACGTGATGGCGGAGGTGGCCGCGCTGCAGGCGGTCCGCCGCGACATGGTCGGCCGCGGCTACGACGGCGTGCTCCTGGTTCCCGCGTTCCTGGAAGCAGGCCGGGTGACCGCGGCCGACATCCATTGGGCCGCCACGCCGGCCGGGCTGGTCCCGGTGGGTGAGACCGAGTTCGCCAGGGACAGTGCGTTCGGGTACGGCGCGTCGGACCTGACGGTTTTCGTTGCGGAAAAAAGCGGGGGGACGATCCGGCCGGAAGAGGTGCGCAGCATCAGCCTGGCGGATATCCGGCTCGGCGGCCCGGCCCGGGTCCGCGAGGTGCTGGCCGGGGCGGCGGGCGGGGCGTGGGTGGTGGTCAACGCCACCGAGTACTCCGACCTGGAGACGGTGGCCCGCAGCGTGCTGGAGGCCGAGGGTGAGGGCCAGACGTTCCTGTTCCGCACCGGGCCGTCGTTCGTCCGCGCGCTCAGCGGGCTGGGGCCCAAGCGGCCGCTGCGTGGGACGCAGATCTGGGGGGAGCGGCGGCGTGAGGGGCACGGCCTGGTCGTGGTCGGCTCGCACGTCGGGCAGACCAGCCGGCAGGTCGCCGCGCTGCGGGCCCGGCGCGCCACCGCCGACATGGAACTGGACGTGCAGGCGGTGCTGGGCGGCGGGCCGGACGTGGCCGCCGCGGTCGCGCGGCGGGTCACCGGGGCGCTGGCCCACTCCGACGTCCTGCTGTACACCAGCCGCGACGTCGTCGCGGGCCGGGACGCGGCGGACAGCCTCAAGATCGCCCGCACAGTGTCCGCGGCGCTGTCCCGGATCGTCCGCGGCGCGCTGGCCGCCCGGCCGGCCTGGGTGGTGGCCAAGGGTGGCATCACCTCGCACGACGTGATGCTCCACGGGCTGGGCGTCCGCCGCGCCGAGGTCGCCGGCCAGCTGTTCCCGGGGACGATCTCGGTGTTCCGGCCGCTCGACGCGGCGCCGGAGGCGGTCGGGATGCCGTACGTGGTCTTCGCCGGGAACGTCGGCGGCGACGGCGCGCTGGCGCAGGTGGTCGCGATCCTCAACGGCGACCAGGAGGTCCCCTGATGCGAGTCGGCTGGCTCGGGCTGGGCGCGATGGGTGCGCCGATGGCGGGCTGCCTGGCCCGCGCGGGGCACACGGTCGTGGCGTACGACATCGTCCCGGGGCGGGCTGCGGCGCTGGCCGCGGACGGCGTCGGGGCCGCGGACAGCATCCCCGGGGCGGTCCGGGACGCCGAGATCGTCGTGATCATGGTCGCCACGCCGGACCAGGTGGACGAGGTGCTGTTCGGGCCGGGTGGCGCGGCCGGCGCCCTGGCGCCCACCACGGTCGTGGTCATCATGGCAACGGTGGGCCCGGAGGTCGTGGCGGGGGTCGCCTGCCGTCTCGGCGGCAGCGGGGTCACCGTGGTCGACGCTCCGGTCTCCGGCGGGGCGCAGCGCGCGGCCGGCGGCGACCTGCTGATCATGGTGTCGGGTGCGGACGGCGCGGTCGGCCGGGCCGGGCCGCTGCTCGGCGCGCTGGCCCGGAGCGCCCCGGTGGTCGGCCGGGCCCCGGGTGACGGCCAGCGGATGAAGCTGGTCAACCAGTTGCTGTGCGGGGTGCATATCGCGGCCGCGGCCGAGGCGCTCGCGTTCGCGGAGTCGCTGGGCCTGGACCCGGGGGAGTGCTGGCGGGTGCTGCGTGACGGCGCCGCCGCGTCGTTCATGTTCGAGGACCGGGGCGCCCGGATGATCGCCGGGGAGTTCAGTTCGCCGCGCAGCGCCCTGGACATCTTCGTGAAGGACATGGGGCTGGTCAGCGCGGCGGCGGAACACGCCGGCGCATCCGCGCCGCTGACCGAGGCCGCGCGGCGGCTGTACGAGCGGGGTCACGAGCGGGGCCTTGGCCGCCACGACGACTCCGCGCTGATCGAGGTGCTGCGCCAGGACCGGCCCCCGGGCCGGTAGCCACGGCGGCTGGGCAGAGGCGCTGGGCAGAGGCGCTGGGCAGAGCGGCCAGCCGGGGCGCTGGGCAGAGCGGCCAGCCGGGACGCTGGGCAGAGCGGCCAGCCGGCGCCTCGCTGGCGCACCAGGCCAGGTACCTTGCCGCGCTGAATTATCTGACTAAAGTCAGATAATGGACTCTTCCCTGATCAGCCAGGTCCGCCGGTTCAACCGGACCGTCACCCAGCGGGTCGGCGCGCTCGACGACGAGTTCCTGGCCCGTGACCGCCCGCTCGGGCAGGCCCGCCTGCTGTGGGAGATCGGCCTGGACGGCGCCGACGTCCGGTCGCTGCGGGCCCGGCTGGACCTGGACTCGGGGTACCTGAGCCGGCTGCTCCGCGCGCTGGAGGCGGACAGGCTTGTCGCCGTGGACGGCAGCGGGACGGACGGCCGGGTGCGCACGGCCCGGCTCACCCGCCGCGGCCTGGCCGAGCGAGCCGAACTTGACCGGCGCGCGGACGAGGCGGCCGCATCGATCCTCCGCCCGCTCAGCGCGTCCCAGCGGAACAGGCTGGCCGGCGCGATGGCCGAGGTCGAGCGGCTCCTGATCGCGTCGGCGGTCAAGGTAGACGTGCGCCATCCAGCCGACCCGGCCGCCCGGGCCTGCGTCCGGGCCTACGTCGGTGAGCTGGGGCGCCGGTTCGACACCGGCTTCGACCCGGCCCGGAGCCTCCCGGCCGCGGACCAGGACATGATCCCGCCCGCGGGGCTCTTCCTGGTCGCGACCCTGCATTCCGAGGCGGTCGGCTGCGGCGGGCTCAAATTTCACGGCGACGCACCCGCCGAGGTCAAGCGGATGTGGGTCGACCCGGGCGTGCGGGGGCTCGGGCTCGGCCGGCGGCTGCTGGCCGAGCTGGAGACGCGCGCCGCCGTCCGCGGGGTCACCGTGCTGCGGCTGGAGACCAACGGCACCCTGGCCGAGGCGATCAGCCTGTACCGCGCGTCCGGCTACCGCGAGGTGGACGCGTTCAGCGACGAGCCCTACGCCCACCACTGGTTCGAGAAGACCCTGGATCAGAACGCGCCTTGACGTATTCCTATATAGGAATATGATCGTGTCATGGCACGGGCCGCAACCACAGCAGATGCGTTCAACGCGGTGGCCGAACCCCGGCGGCGGGAGATTCTCGACCTGCTGGCCGGCGGGGAACGGCCGGTGAACGACCTCGTGGCGCTGCTCGGGCTGGCCCAGCCGCTGGTGTCCAAGCATCTGCGGGTCCTGCGGGAGGTCGGTCTGGTGGAGGTGCGCGGGGACGGGCGCCAGCGGATGTACCGGCTCAACGCCGGGCCGCTGAAGCCGATCTACGACTGGGTGAGGTCCTACGAGCAGGCCTGGTCGCGGCGCTTCGACCGGCTGGACACGGTGCTGGAAGAACTCAAGGCAGAGGAGGACGGGGAGAATGACCATGACGAGTAGCCGCCGGGCAGTGGTGACGCTGCCGGAGGACACGCAGATCCTGATCACCCGGGAGTTCGATGCTCCCGCACGCCTGGTCTACCGGGCCTGGACCACGCCTGAGCTGGTCCGGCGCTGGTGGAGCGGGGACCGCGGCGAGGTGACCAGCGCCGAGATCGACCTGCGGGTCGGCGGCACCTGGCGCTTCGTCATGAAGGCGAACGCCGGCTTCGAGGTTGCCTTCCACGGCGAGTACCGGGAGATCGTGCCAGCCGGGCGGATCGTCTCGACCGAGGTTTTCGAGGGCATGCCGGACGCCGAGGCGCTGAGCACCATCACGTTCACCGAGGCGGACGGGCGCACGACGATGTCGATACTCGTGCAGCACTCCAGCCAGGAGCATCGCGACGCGCACATCAACTCCGGTATGGAAGACGGCATGCAGGAGGCCCTGGACCGCCTGGAGGAGGTCGCGCGCTCACTTCGCTGAACAGCGCGCGGGGCATGCGCGCGGGGCATGCGCACGGGGGGAGGGGCATGGGGCGCCGCGCGGCCGGGCCGCGTCCAGGTCAGCTGGGCGCGGCCTGGTCGTGCTGGGAGGCGGCCGCCGCCGGGTCGAGGTCGGAGGCCCGGAGCAGGTGCGCCGGTTCCGGCGGGAAGGGCGCCGCGGCGTCGATCTCCAGCGTGGCACTGACGTGCAGTAGTTCGCCTGGGTCCAGCAGGCGCCAGCCAGGGTCGTCATCCATCCGCTCACTGGCGATGATCACTGAGGGTTGATGCGCCAGGTGCTCGGACCGGGCGTGGATCCGTTTGCTGGCCGCGTCGAGGGCCTGGCCGATAGAGCCTCCGCCGGGCGGGCGGTCCAGCACGTACAGCTCATGGGTCGCCGGGTAGCGCAGCGCCCACAAGTCCGTCGCGGTGATGAGCACCAGGTTGAGCGCGTACACGGGCAGCCGGGCGCTGATCCAGCCGACCGCCTCGGTCAGGCCGGCGGCCACGTCACCACCGTGGCGCCGGGTCTCCGCGGTGATCAGCGCGAAGACCCGCTCGCTGTCCGTCTCGCCGGCCGCCAGCCCCGCCGCGCCCAGGTCCGCCAGCCGCCGGTCCATCTCGCCGAGGCCCTGCACCACGCCGTTGTGCGCGAACAGCCGCCCGTCCTGCAGGAACGGGTGGGTGTTCGCCATCGTGTGCGCCCCGGTGCTGGCGTACCGGACGTGCGCCACGAACGTGGTGCCGCGCAGGTCCTGCGCCGCGGTCGCGAACTGCGCATCCTCCCAGGCCGCGATGGGCTGCTTGCTGACCTCCGGTTCACCCGCGGGCCCGAACGTCCCAACTCCCGCGCCGTCGGGGTTGTGGTGGCTCTGCGCGTCCAGGCTGTCCGGCGCGTCGATGAGCCAGAACGTGGCCGCCACGTCCCGGGTGCCGGCGTGCAGCCCGAACAATCGGCACATGGTGGTGCCTACCGGGATGTGGCGGATGGATAAAGGAGCGTCACAGTTCCACCGTATGCGCCTGCTGCGCGGTCCACTGCTCCAGTGGTGCTGGCGGTGACGCCCAGGAGCACGGGTGCCGAGGGTAGGAGCCGAGGTCAGATGCTCTCCACGAGTTTTGGCACCCCCGCAAGGTCAGCACATGGACGATCTTGAGCGCCCGCCCGGTCAATCATCACCATGTCTCCTCACGCCGGGCTAGCGGAAGAGCAAGCCTGCTGGCCAGAGCCTTGGACGGGATTTTCGGCACGCACAACGTAGCCAGCGTCATGAACCCGCAGGTCAGGAGCGTCACGCATTTTGCGGCGATACAGGCATGCCGTCGCGCGGGATGGATCAGTCATCGCAGTGGTTGCCAGCAAATACTCGCTGACATATATTTGTGGACGAGTAAGGGAGGGAGGCGACCCTGATGGCCGCGAAGCGCAAAGTTGACAACTTGATGGCCCTGGCGGTGCTGTCCACCGTCATTCAGCGGCCGATGCACCGCTACGAGATCGCGTCGCTGATGCGCGCCCGCGGCAAAGACCAGGACATGGACGTCAAGTGGGGCTCGCTCTACACCGTCGTGCAGAACCTGGCGAAGCACGGCTTCCTGGAGGTGGTCGGCACCAGCCGGCAGGGTGCCCGTCCGGAAAGGACGGTGTACCAGATCACCGAAGCCGGCCGGCAGGAGATGCTCGACTGGACCCGGGAACTGCTGTCTGCACCGGAGCCCGAGCACCCGAAGTTCGCCGCCGGGCTCTCGGTGCAGATGATCCTGTCGCCAGAGGAGGTGATCGCCCTGCTGCGGTCCCGGCTCGGCAGGCTGGAGGAGTCGATCGCCGCACGTCGTGCCGCGATCACCGGGCATCTCAAGGAAGTTCCCCGCCTGTTCCTGGTCGAGGATGAGTTCGCCGTTGCGATGGTCGAAGCGGAGGCGGCCTGGGTCCGCGCGCTGCTGGAGGAGCTGACCTCGGGAAGCTTCCCCGATCTCGCGTCGTGGCGGGCCTTCCACGACAGCGGCGAGATGCCCCCGGAGCTGGTCGAACTCTCGGAGAGGGGCCTAACAGGCGACTAGAGGACTCTCAATGGCCCCGGGGCGGTGCGCCAACACCGCCGCCGGGGCCCGGGGCGGCTGCTCGCAGCCATCCCGTCCAATGCTCTCGAACCGATGCCCGCACGAGACGAACCCGGCCACGAGGTGGCAACCCAAGGATAGCTGGGTTCCCGTGCGTGATCTCGGCACAGAAACGACCGACGAACACCACATGCAGGAGAGAACCCATGTCCACAGCCGCAACGTCCAAAGTCCGCACCGCCCTGGTCATCGGCGGCGGGATCGCAGGTCCCGTCGTCGCGACCGCCCTGCTCAAGGCCGGCATCCAGGCGACGGTCTACGAGGCCTACCCCACCCTGGCCGAAGGAATCGGCGGCGGCCTGGCCCTGGCCCCCAACGGCCTGGCCGCACTCGGCCTCATCGGCGCCGACGATGCCGTCCGGGCCCTCGCCACACCCATCACGGGCACGGTCATGGCGGTCGGCGGGAACACCCGCAGACTGCCCAGCCTGGCGGGCGTGGAGCCGCTCCAGATCGTCGGCCGCGGCGACCTGCACCGGGTGCTCCACGACCGGGCGGCCGCGTCGGGCGTCCGCTTCGAGTACGGTAAGCGCCTGGCCGGAGCCATCGAAGGCCCGAATTCGGTCACGGCGAAGTTCGACGACGGCTGCACCGCGACCGCGGACGTCCTGATCGGCGCCGACGGTGTCCGCTCCACCGTCAGAACCCTGATCGACCCGGAAGCCCCCGCCGCGGGCTACACCGGAATGCTCAGCTTCCAGGGCTACGTCGACGCCGCCCCCGACCTTGACCCCGAACCTGGCGTCATGACGTTCGCATTCGGCAAGCGCGCGTACTACCTGTTCTGGAAGATGGCGGACGGCCGCGTGACCTGGGGCGCGAACCTGCCGTCGAAGCAGTACATGTCCCTGACCGACGCCCGGGCGATCCCGTCCGGGCAGTGGCTGCGGACGCTGCGCGAGACGTACGCGGGCGACCTCCCGGGCGAGCTGCTGGCGAACCGCACCACCGCGGCAAACCTCGACATCACCGGAGCGATCCACATCATGCCGCCGGTCCCGCACTGGTACTGCGGCCGCATGGTGCTGGTCGGCGACGCCGTCCACGCGCCGTCCAACAGCACCGGCCAAGGCGCGTCGCTGGCGATCGAGAGCTCGATCCAGCTGGCGCGGTGCCTGCGGGACCTGCCTGATGCGACATCGGCGTTCAGAGCCTACGAGCGGTTGCGACGGGAACGGGTGGAGAGGATCACGAAACGGGGCGCCCGGACGAACAGCGCTAAGACGCCCGGACCAGTCGGGCGCAAGGCGATGCACGCGCTGATGCCGATCTTCTTCAAGATGATGAACTTCGAGAAGGTCATGGGGCGGGAGCAGCGGTATCAGATCGATTGGGATGCGCCTGCCATGGACGGGACTTCGGCGGCGTGAGCAGGGCGGGGCCCGCTCAGCGGTGGCCGAAGCCCCCCGCGCCCGCGTGACCGCCGTCCCCGTGACCGTCATGCCCCTGACTACTGGCATGGTGCCCGTCGTCGCCGTGGCTGGCCGCGCGGTTTATGCCGAGGAAGTGAGTACCCACGACCTCCGAACCGACAATCGCGCCGCTGTCAATCACGGCCGTCAGGGCGTGAACAGCGGCCGCAATGACATCGTCCATGGCAGCGGCCGCAATGGCATCGTCCATGGCCGGGAGCAAAGCCGGGTCCAGATCTCCGGCGACGCCCTCCCGGACCAATTCCCCGGCTGCCTCCCCGGCCGCCTCCCCGGTCGGCGGGTCAGCGGCCGGCCCGGCGGGAGGCACCCGTTCCCGGGCGGCGCCCGTGGCCGCCGCGGTCTGCGCGATGACTTGCTGCCGCGCGATCTGGGCCATCCGTGCCCGGCGGGCCTTGCCGTCCCGACCCGGGTACAGCACGTCGCCCAGCCCGATCGCGCTGGCCAGGCCGGCCAGGGCCACTGGGGCGGAGTCGGCCGGTTCCCTGAGGGCCGGTTCCCTGTCGGCCGGTTCCCTGTCGGCCGGCCGCCCGGCGGCGTGCGTCCCGGAGGATTGCGTGATCGCATCCAGCTGTGACCGGGCCGCGGCCATCCGGGAGGCGTCGATCACCTGATAGCGCGGGCCACCCAGGACCCGGCTGGGCTCCAGGCGAAGCACGCCGGCCGAGATCAGCCGGGCGGCATAAGCGGCCCGGATCCCGCGCCGGGGAAGGCCCACCCACGTCTCCGGCCGCGGCAGGAAGGCGGCCCCCGCGAGGCTGAGCAGCGCGGCGTCCAGTTCCGCGTCGCCGGTGGCGGTCCGGTCCCGGGCGACGATCCGGCCCCCAGCGATCCAGGCCCGGCCGGCCGCCGCCAGCCTGATCAGCTCGGTCGCCATCAGTGCCGAGTCGATCCGTCCCCCGGTTATGAGCTTCCCGTCCCGCGCCCGGATCGACAGCAAGAACAGGTCCTCGCCCAGGGTGGCGAGCGCGGAGCCGGACACGGACGGGTCCATGACGCTGACCCTAACCTCCGCCTTGACGCCCGGCCATGCCCGCGGAATCCCGGAGTACAGACCGTCCCGGCGCCGGCCGCGGACAGGGCGCCCGTCCAGCCGGAGTGGACGCCATGCGCTGATTTGCCGCCATGTTCACTGCACGCCCGGTCCGGGTAGCTGCCAAGATATGGCCGTCGATTTCTTTTCCGAGCTCCCGCGGCGCCCGCCGCGGATCGGGAGCAGCTGTTGTGATCGCTCCGTCTGAGGAGTCGCAGGACGGCCGCCCCCCCGGCACCTCCGGCGGCCCCCCGGCGGCTGACCCACCGGCGGCCAGCGCCCCGGCGGCCAGCGCCCCGGGGGCCGGGCCACCGGCGGCCGGCGCCCCGGGGGCCGGGCCACCGGCGGCCAGCGCCCCGGAGGGCGGGGCCGGGACCGACGACCCCCAGGTCGAAGCCAACGCGGCCGAGCGGGTCATCTTCTTCTCCGACGCCGTGGTCGCGATCGCGATCACGCTGCTGGCGCTGGCCCTCCCGGTGCCGCGCGGCTTCGACGGCATGACCAACAGCCAGCTCCTGCACGCGCTGGCCCGCGACTGGAACGATTACTACCCTTTCCTGATCAGCTTCGTGGTCATCGGGAACCACTGGGTTGTGCACCGCCAGATCTTCCGGTACGTCAACAGGGTCAACCGCACGGTCAGCGTGCTGAACATGGGCTGGCTCTTGATGATGATCCTGACCCCCTTCGCGACCCGGATGCTCTCGGGCAACGGCGCGTTCGGCGTCCGCTTCACCCTGTACGCCCTGATCCAGGCCATCGCCTCGACTTGCCTCCTGCTGTTGAGCCGGGAGATCGCCCGCGGGAACCTGCTGCGCCCGGGCGCACCCGAGTCGGCCAGGCACCCGGACCACGCGGCCAGCCTCAGCGTCATCATCGCCTTCCTGGTATCCATTCCCGTTGTCTTCGTCGCGGGAGACTGGGCGTTTGCCCTGTGGGCTGCCATTCCCCTGCTCGCCCGGGTGCTGCGCCGGCTCCTGCGCAGGGGCCCGCGCACCACGAGCTGACCGGCGCCGCCCGGCCGCCGGGCGTGGCGGTTAGGGCCGGCCCGGGCGCGTCACGGTGGCGGGGCTGAGCAGCCTTCTTTTCCTTCAGACAGCTGGGATACCGTCTTGACAGAAGGCATAGGCGCAACCATGCGCGGAGCATGGGCGCAACCGGCGAGGGCCGGCGGAGACCCGGTGCCGCCACGAGCGGACCGGTCGAGGAGGAGTGCAGCGTGCATGATGCGGT
>Ga0187887_10001544_pt1 | contig 19567 bp, 18 predicted proteins | sample June2016WEW_7_10_FD_132977 | JGI IMG/M metagenome (GOLD analysis project Ga0187887, IMG submission 132977) | Peatland microbial communities from SPRUCE experiment site at the Marcell Experimental Forest, Minnesota, USA - June2016WEW_7_10 | ecosystem: Environmental > Terrestrial > Soil >... | reverse complement strand
CCGACGAATCGGAGGCCTTGCGGGTTCACCTCTCTTTGCCTTTTCCGATTTTGTGCGATACGGAACGTCGCGTCGTTAGGGACTGGGGCATCTACAATTCAGGAGAGAAAGGCGGCATCGCCAAGCCCGCCGTCTTCATTATTGACTCTAGCCGTGTGGTTCGTTACGGGGCGGTGGACACGGTCGTGAGGCGTGTGCCCGCGGAAGAGATAGTTTCCTTACTACAAAATGCCGCCGAAGCGCAGCCGGTTCGACGCAGGGTTCACATCCCCCGATTTTCGGAATGGACGAGCGCCATCCGGAATATCGTTCAGCGGTAGCGCAGCGACAACTGACCTTGTTCCTGGGCTTCGCTTTCTTGGATGGGATGCGCGTCGTCGTCACATGGATCACTCCGGTTCGGAGAAATAGCAAGCGCAATCTTAGGTGATTAGGCCGGGCCGTGGGGGATGACAGGAATTGGCGGGTGGGCTCCCTTTTTTATGCGTCCGACAAAACTGAGGATTTTTCAGAGAGAATAAGAATGTGCGAAAGAGAATTGTCGGTTCGGTCCAAACTGTTGCCGGGCAGCCACTTGGCGCGCACTGGATGGATCTGGGACAGATCGCGACCGTGGAGGTCACGTCGGAAGATCCGAAGTTTCCCATTGAATCAGTCTTTACCACCGATGGCGGTCCAGGCTGGCGGGCATCCCAAAAAGGCGCGCAGCAAATTCGCCTCATCTTCGATCAGGTTTTGCCGGTGCGTCGGATTCAACTTCATTTTCCGGAGCCCGAGCGCGACCGCCTGCAGGAATTCACCGTTCGCTGGTTAGCGGCAGACAGTGGCCAGCCCAAAGAGATCGTTCGGCAGCAGTGGAATTTCAATCCTGCGGGCTCGACCAGCGAGCTCGAAGACTATGAAGTCAATTTGGAGGGCGTTTCAGCCCTCGAACTGGTAATAAAACCGGATGTGACAAACAACGAAGCATTGGCAACTCTCGCCGCGTGGCGAGTTGCTTGACAGGTTCGCAGAATCATCCGCCGCGGGCGGTCCGGCCCCTCGACTAGCTTTGCGAGGAGGCGGCAACTCGCTGCGCGAAACGAACCCCCCAGCCACTGCTAGCTTGAATTCTTCGAGAACTGCCTTCGAATTTTGGCAACGTCGTCATGGGAGGGAGGCAGTGGAACACCAAGGCGCCGGATTTCAACGTTTCTTCAAATTCCTTCCGACTGAATGTAACGGTCTGGTTGTGATCGTTCGGACCTACAATTTCGAAATCCACCCGGCCGCTCATGAGCCTCCTGCTGCTCGGGCAATCCGCCGCTGCGCCTGCTCGATCAGTCTCGTCAATTCTTGTGGTAGCGCGAGCCTGCGCCTTGGCATCTCGGCGGCATGCCTTACGCCTGATCCCGGATCATGACCCGCGCCGGACGTGCCAGCGGCAACACAATACCGGTGACACAACAGGAGCGTGAAGCGATCCGGGATTTGCCGACAGGCCCCTCCAGTCGGGGTCAGCCGCCAGTAAGATCATCACTTGATCAACCCGCTGCGAAGCGCCCTCGCCACCGCCTCCGAGCGTGAGTGTACGTGTAATTTCTCGTAAATCGAGCGAAGATGAAAGCCGACCGTGTGCACGCTGATGCCCAGCTCCGCCGCCGCGGTCTTGTTCTGATGCCCGTCCATCAGGAGCTGCAAGAGTCGCAGTTCCTGAGGGGAAAGACCGGAAGCAGCCGAGGGCTCGGGAGTTTGCGACTTACGGAACAGCTCGACCACCCGCTTGGCGACCTCGGGGGACATCACGGCGCCGCCCTCCGCAATTTCCTTTACGGCTTCGAGTAGGCGGACAGGCGATGTTTTCTTGAGCAGATATCCGCAGGCGCCGGCGCAGACGGCCTGAAAAATCCGGTCGTCATCCTTGAAAACGGTGAGGAGAACGGGCGCGATGGAAGGGTACCGCTCCCGCAGGATTCGCACTCCCTCAATACCGCTCAGCCCCGGCAGGCCGATATCTACCAGCGCGACGCGCGGCTGCGGGTCCTGGCCGATTCCCGCGAGAGCATCCTCCATTGAACCGTAGACGTGCTTGCACTCAAAGGGCGGCGTGTTGTTGATCAGGAAAGATAGACCTTCTCGGGTCTCTCTTTGATCCTCGATGATCGCCACGCCGATCATTTGCTGCGCTTTGGATTGCTCAACCGCCAAATTCGTAAGCCGCCTGCCGGGTTCCAGTGTAATCGACTCGCGGTCCCAAGCCACCTGCACAAATGCGTAGCGGATGGCTTACAGTCATGTTTTGGCAAGAGTGTTGCGCCCCGTCGGTACCCGGATCGACACCTTGCAACCGGCCCCTGATTGCGAAGTGAATTGGATGCTGCCGCCGAGCGATTGCGCGCGCTGCCGCATACCGGGAATTCCGTTGCCGCCGGTCAATCTCGGCTGTTTTTCACCTATGTTCAAGCCTTTGCCATCGTCCTCCACCGTAAGCAGGAGATCTCTCTCCTCGACCTCGATCATCGCCACGACCCGAGTGCAGCCGGAATGGCGCTCGGCGTTGTGGACACACTCTTTGAACATCAGAAAGAGTTGGCGCCGAGCCTGAAGACTGATGCTCACATGCTCGCCGAGATGGGTTGTCCGCAACTCGAAGCCGATGCCTTGACTGACAAGCAGATCGATAGCGAATTCGCGCATACGCGCAACGAGAGAGTCAAAGCTATCGGGTTCGGAGCGGATCGACCAGACAATATCGCTCATCGAATCCACCAATTCGCGAGCCAGAGCGCCTACGCGCTCCAGCGACTCGAGCGGCAGGCGATCGCCCCGACCTACACCCGCGCGAGCCACCTCGCTCAGAATCGCAATCTGAGACAGACCGGAGCCGATATCGTCGTGCAGATCGGTGGCAATCGACGTCCGCATCCGTTCCAGGCTCAGCATCTGCGCCACCCGGTAGCTGTGCAGCAAATAAACGATCGCAGCGACGGCGGCCAGGGCCAAACCTTCGAACCACCAACGCCTCCAAATCGGCGGGAGCACAGTGAAGTCGACTTCGGCAGGAACTACGCTCTCCAACCCGTCCGAATTCAGGGCTTTCACCAGAAAGCGGTATTTCCCGGCTGCGAGCGCCGCGTAGTTGATCAAATGATCGCGCCGGAGCGGGCTCCAATCGGAATTCGTATCCGCCAACTTGTAAGCGTAGCGGAGGTTCTCCTCGGGCTCACCGGTGAACGCCACGAATTCGACTTGCAGCTGGTTTCGGGAAGGTTCGAGCTCGATATGCGAGATGAATGTCTCGCCCCGCGGCGACACCGGATACGGCACGCCTCCGGCTTGGAGTGCGGTAATCAGGATCGACGGATTCAGGAGGGGACGGCTGGCAACCGGCACCAGCCGCGACAAGCCTAGTGAGGTCGCAAACCAGAGATTGCCGGCGGTATCGCGGAACGCGGACTGCATTTGGCCGCGCGCGACCCCATCCGCAGTGGAGAAATGTTTGATGTGTCCGGTTTTTGGATCCAATCGATCGACCCCAGCAGTGGTGCCGGCGTAGATGTAACCCTTCTGGTCGTCGACCAAAGTGCGAACTCTCAAGTTAGTAGACCCGTCCGATTGGCGGTACATGCGCAGCTTGAACGACTCGGCGCCGGGATTGTCGAGCACCGCCAGCCCCCCTTCCGCGCCGATCCACAAGCGTCCGATGCTGTCAATCAACAGACTATGTATGGTGCCTGGCGGCAAGCCTTCATCCTGAGTAAACTTGGTGAACCGCCGCCCGTCGTAGCGGAACAGGCCGCCAGGGGTCCACAGACCCAACCAGATGTTGCCCTGCCGGTCTTCGGCAAAAGATTTCACCAAATCGGGCTTCCTAGGAAATTCCTCAAACGTGACCATGGCCTTCGTTTGTGGATCCCACCGCATCAGCCGGTTCTCTTGTAAGTATTGAGCTGATGCCCATATACGGCCTTTGGAATCTTCGAAGATCTGGAATATTTGCCGGTCCGGGAAGTAGCACGCCTGCGGTGCCAGGTTGGCGAGATTGTCCGCTTTAACCGCCCGGTACCGGCAAAGCCCCTTGGAGGTCGCGGCCCACCATTCGCCCGTCCGGCTCTGGAGCAGGATCCGGTTGTTTCCCCAGGTTTGATTTTCCGCAAATACCTTCGGCGCAGACGTCGAGTGAAACTTCGTTCCATCGAAGATGTTCAAAAGCCAGGACCCTTGATTTTCCGAATTGGCAACCGCTAGAACCGTTCCGGCGCGATCTCCAAAAACAGACCAGACACGCTCGGAATGGACGCCGTCCTGCTCACGAAATGTGGTAAATCCGCCGGATTGAATCGTCATGACTCCGGCGGCCTCGGTCCCAGCCCAGATGTTACCGGACCGGTCCGCCGCCAACGCAAAGATACCCCGGTCGGTGAGTCCGTCGGCGCGAGTCAGATGTTGAATGCCTCCGTCAGGCAGTAAGCGGGTAATTCCGTTTTCTGTGCCCACCCAGACCACGCCATCCGCACCCTCGGCGAGCGCTACCACGGTGAATCCGACCTCTCGCGGGAAGACTTGCTGGACGCCGGGAGCGTCCCCTGTGCAGCCATCGCGCATTAACGCCAGTCCGCCGCGGGCCCCGGCCCACACCCTGCCATCCTTGCCCGTGAGTAGTGCGTTCACAATGTCGCCGGGCAAGCCGTCGCGTTTCGTAATCCATTGCACGGCTCCGTCCTTGGCGATCACATAAACTCCAAAGGTGCTGGCCAGCCAAATCTTCCCGCATTTGTCTTCGGCAATGTCCGCGATCTCGACTCCCTCCCATTCAGGCGGCGGGTCAGGTAAGGCTTGACGCCGGAACTGGTGGCCCTCGAGCATTTCAAAGAGTCCACCCGTTGTGCCGCACCAAATCCGGCCGGATGAGGATTCAAAGAGAGCGGTGACGAAGTTCTCGATCGGCTTGTTCCCTGGTTGGAAAGTGACGAATTGGCTCTTGCCAACGCCGGCACGAAACTCCGACAGACCGCGCGCTGTCCCGACCAAATACTGCCCGGAGCGCGTCTCGAGGAACGCCATCGCGGACCTGGCCGGAAGGCCCTGTTCTCTCCCGAAATTGCTGATGCGATGGCCGTCGAAACGCGATAGTCCTTCGGAGGTCAAGAACCATACAAATCCTCGCGAATCCGTGACAATGCCAATGACTTGATCGGCGGGCAGGCCGTCGGCAATCGTATAGCTCCGGATGGGCAGGAGTTCGGCCCATAGACACGACGAACAGGCCAGGGAGGCAATCGCGATCGCTTGTCGGTTCATCGAGTCTTCCGGTTTATCAAGTCTCCAATGTTTCCCCAGTAATGTTTCCCCAGTTTAGCCGGGATGTCAATCTTGTCAAGCATCGTTCAGGAGCGCCTACACGAACGTGCGGGTTGTCTTTGGATCGGCCAAGCCCCATCATCAGCGGGAGGAAGAAAAGCTTAAGGGTTGCCGGGCTGGACCAGAGCGCGCCTCCTGCAGAAAGACGAGAACCACAAGAAATGTTGCGAAACATGTTGAACCGATCCAAACTGTTATTAACCGGCGCCGCGTGCGCCAGTCTTTTGTTCCTGGGAAGCCTCGCCCTGGGGCAACCAAAACAAAACGTCAGAGCTGGAAAGCATCCGAATCTTGCCGCCGCCCAGCGCATGAGCGAGAACGCGTACAACAAGATCATCGCGGCGCAGCAGGCCAACGAGTGGGACATGCAGGGTCACGCCCAGAAAGCCAAGGGTCTGCTCGAACAGGCCAACACCGAATTGAAGGCCGCAGCCCAGTCAGCCAACAAGAACGCGAAGTAGCGGACTGCCACTAGAAACCGGGAGCGGCGTTTGAAGCTTGGAACCAGTTGTTGCATGACGCGTCCTCGACAAAGCCCCACTTCCCGGATCAACTACACGAACGTGCGGGTTGTTGCGAGTGGAATCGAGCCTGATGATGTTTGCGGGGGGGAATGCACAAAATTACTAAGTTCGCTGGATCTCTTATACCGGTTGCGCTGTTTGTCTTCGCGAGCCCACTGCTCGTCTGCGCCCAACCGTCGCCCAGGACGCCGCGAGGAATTTATGCGGTGGTCGCTCCCGCCAAAGAAATTGAGACGTTGCGTCAAGAAAATCCCGGGAGCACAACCGCGCAGTTATATGAGGATCTCGCGAATTTATATTCGGCGCTGCTGGGCAACCCGGCAGTCTCGGGGCTGACGCTTCAGGTCCATTGGGATGAGCTCAACCCTAATCCTCCCGATCCTCCCGCCAACACTGTCACCTACGATTGGACCGTGGTGGATCTCGCGTTCGCCGCAGCGGATAGCTGGAACATGCAGAATCCATCCGGCGTTCCGAAAACCATCCAGCTCATTGTGGACCCGGGCTTTCAATCGCCGCAGTGGGTTCTGGGCCAAATAGCCTCCTGCGACGCGCTGTTTGACAAGAACACGAATGCTCCTCCGAGCGACTGCGGGAAGGTGACTTTCAAGGGCTACTCGGAGCCAACCGACGGCAATGTGCTTCCCTTGCCGTGGGACGCGGTATACAAGAACGCCTGGCAAACGTTCCTCGAAGCGCTCGCCGCAAAGTATGGGTCAGCGTCAGGACTTGTCTCCATCGCGGTCGACGGGCCCAGTGCCGCGTCGGCGGAGATTACCACTGCCAGTAACGCCGACGCGAATAATCCCCAAAAGCAGTTCAGCGGTGGAGACATCTCGCCGAATGACATGTGGCTTGTACTCCTCGGGTTTCATTACCCGCTCCCTTTGTATCAGGGAACAGATCTGGCGTTTATTGATGAGTGGGATGCGGCGATCGACATGTACGGGACGGTCTTCAGCGGCCTGACGCTGGTCGCTACGATGGGCGAGAAACTCCCCGACTTCAACAACGCCACTTACCCGATACCCACCGGCTTCGGTTCGGACTGCGATCCCACCATGAGTTGCGCCGCTGAGACGACGATTCTGTCCTACTTCGCCGAGCCTACCGCCGGCGGAGCGACCAACGCAAAGGCGACTCAGACCAGCAGTTTCACTGCTTCGCACAGGAACTTGAGCCTGGGCATCAAGAGCGTGAAACAGCTGTCGCTGAGGACCGCCCAGTTGCCAGCGCCGTCGGCTCAGATCCTTGGGGGAATCCAGTTCGACCAGTCCTTCGTGCAATACCCCGTTAATCAAGGATGCACCATGGCGTTCCCCCCCGACCCGAGCGAGTTGCCTAGCCCTAGCCTTCCCGGGTGCTCCAAGAAGGACGCCAAACTCAAGCCGAAAGCGGTTCCAGCTGCGTGCGTCCCGGCCGCTTGCTTCGCCGGTGGTTCCTATCCTCCGACTCTGCCAACCACTACGCCATTCGGCCAGATCCCCCAAGGGGACCTGATCCCTCCGGAACAAGCGTTATACAACCTGTTGAATATCTACTTCGACGGCACGCCGGCCGCCTCCTCCTTCGGCGGAACTCCGGGGTCCACGCCTCTCAACTATCTACAGATCTTCGCCGAGGACATCGTATACGCGACCAATCACGCCCAAGCGCCGGTACCAGTGATCGAGAAAGGCCAGTCTTCCCCGGTGTCGGTAACGGCCCAGAGTATGCTCGAACTCGCCAGCCAGCTACTTTTCCAAATCGCGGAGCCCGGACCGAATAATTGAGACGGATATTTCAAGGAGGACATCACCATGACGCTTGCGCTTAGAGCCTGCCAAATCCTGACCATTCTGACGGCCTGCTCCTGCTGGGGCCAGGTTCAATTTCCAACGTATCCTTACATACTGCCCGCCGTCGCGGAGAAGGGCGGGCCCGTTTATGTCATTCCCGGCACCGTCACGGATGATTCCACCATCCCCTTGACGAACGTGACAGGCTCGGTATGCCTGAGAGCTGGCTATTGCACGAACGCCGCCGGAATTGTGACGGCCGCCGCCGGGAATACCACCGCCCCGGGCTTCGATTCTTTCTTCGTTGAGCTACAGCCCGACGGAACTCAACAAGTGTTCGAGTATGGCGCCGTTCTCATATCCATCGAGGGCGTGGGCAACCGGCAGGTATTTCCGGCCATTCAAGCGAACGGCTTGAACAGCATCTCTCCGCCTACCAGTTTCAACGCTTCACAGCCGACCTTCAAGTCCCTTGGCTTTAAGAAATTCTCCGCGCAGAATGCGCAGATCAGGTTCATTGTGGCCGACACCGACTACGGGGACAATTCAGGTGACTACCTGCTGACGCTGCAAACGCCGTCGCTGACGTACAACGCGGCGGCGCCTACGAAAAAAGTCGAACAGGTGGTAGGCCCGTGCGATTGGGAAACGTGGGTACCCCCGGGAACCACAAGCGCCTCCGGCACCCCTATTCCACCGGTATGCGATGAGACGGCAGCGTCCGGCTTTCCTAGCCAAGTGTTGGGCATGGACTTGGGCTTTTCGTTCGAGGATCCAATAGCGGGGAACCTCATTTTCTTGTTCGGCGATACCATCGGCGTTCAGGTGACATCCGGCAGTGCGCTCGTTCCCGCGGTTCAGAGCCCAAGCCAGTTCCCTGACTTCGGAGGGCACGATGCCATTGCGACGTCCGCCAACACATCGACCGCATTGAGCTTTCCTCTGGACTTTCTCGAGAAGCCTGGCACCAGTCCAGGGCCGGGCATACCAAACGCGCCGGTATTTGTAGAGCCTTTGTACGAGCCCAGCAAAGTGCCCGTCCCTATGGGCGGGAATGACGTACCCAACTCCGGCATTCACGTGGACGGTGTCAACTACATCATTGTGAACACCGGGGCAAGCAGCACGGCGGCCACTACTCAGGAGTTCGCACAGTCAGTGCTTGTAAAGTACGTAAGCAATACGAATTTCATTGCGGGCCGTACCATCTCAACAGCCAATGTTCTCGTCTCCGGTGAGGCTGTACCCGATGGGCATTTCGTCTTTGTGGCGCCGCACAAACTGCCGCTCGACTTCGCTCAACAGCTCGGGCTCCCCGAGCAGGTAATGATCTTCGGGAACGCGCAGTACCGGGCTGAGAGCATATATCTCTCGATGATTCCAGCGGACCAGTTCTGGGATAAAGACGGCACCGCAACGACTCTGTATTTCGCCGGCCTCGACGACAATGGGCAGCCGACCTGGACTACTACCGAGTTGTGCGCGGTGCCCGTGGTGTACGACAACCCGTTGGGGACTACGCCGGTCTCCACAGGCAACTCCTGCACGACGACGACAGGACAAACGTACTCTACGATGAGCGATCCCGGCAGGGCCGGAAACGTGTCGGTTTCCTATAACAAGAATCTGAGCCTCTGGCTGATGACCTGGGACGGCGGCCGGCAGACCGGTGCGCTTGGGGGAATTTACTTCAGCTATGCCTCCGCGCCATGGGGTCCGTGGAGCCAACCGGAGAACATCTACAACCCTTGTTTCGCCCACGTATACTACCAAGGCTTTGGCGATTTCATTCACTACTCCCATAATGCTAAAGATGATCTATGCGCAGACCTCGGAGTAACCGTAACGAACGATTCGGGGCCGGCAGGGCCGATTATTGGAGCCGATGGAAGTCCATTCCTGGGCGCCAACGAAAACACAGGCGAAACAGCCATGTCGAGGAACGGCACCGTCTACGCTCCTTTCCAGATCGAGCGCTTCGCGACCGTGCAAGACGGCTTGCTGTCGATTTACTTCAATATGGCAACCTGGAACCCATATACGGTTGTGCTGATGCAATCGAATTTCACAATCGCGCCCTAAGGCCAGACCAGTCGGCGCGATCCGCGATAAGCGCAAAGGCCGTGACGCGCGGCGGCCAAACAGAAGATGAATTCAGCGGACTTTGCCGCGCGGTGCGAATCCGCTTTCGGCGAACCCTCAGGGACGTAAGTCGGCAATCTGAATAGCTCGATCCAGTAGCTGAACACTCGCGAATCGGAATTGGGCCGGCCGTCACCCGCGGACGGTGCCACACGAACCGTGAATATTGCTTACGGATGCGCCGGGATCGAGACGTTTAAGTTCTTTACACCTGCCAATACAATGCCGGGTCTTCGCAAATAGGCCGCCATTGCGTTTCGAACATAGTGCGCGCACTTGGCCTTAAAGGGACTTATCCCGCCAATCCCCGTCATCGGTAGCCCCGCACTAATCGCCAAATCTTTTGCTCGCAGTTTCTGCGACCCTGCCTGATCGGTGGTCACGTGGGCAACCCGGTTAAGAAGAAACAACGAGGAGGAGGCCCGGAGCCGGGCTCTTCCCATGAGAAGCGCAGCACACGGCGGCCCGGCCAGGGATGTTGTAGTCGGCCTCCGATCTACGCCGCGAGTCACCCACCTGGGACAGTTCGAATCCATCATGGGGTCCCCAGAAACATTAAGGAACCTTGAGAGAAAAAGTTGGAAAACCGCGTTTTTGGGGACCCGGAATGAACGAACACACCCCGTAGTTAGTAGTTAACAGTGCACCCCAACGGCTCAGCGCGCCGCGCGGAGCTTAGTTCTGGTTGTCCTTCTTTTCGACCTTCTTTTCATCCTTCTTCGTAGAGTCTTTCTTTGGACTCGCCTTTGAATCTTTCTTGTCTTCCTTGGGCGCCGTCTTGGTTGCCGGCTCCGGCGGGGTCGAGCGAGTGGGTTCGACTGGACGCGGAGTTGTTGAACTGGCCGGCGGCGGAACGTGGCGCTCCAGCGGCGTAGTTTGCTTGGGCTGTGGCGGGGCTGCCTGCGTATCCACAGGCGGGCGTTGCGTAGGGGGTGCCGTGATGGAAGGCGCTGGCCCTTTACCCGCTGGAGCTTGAGCAGCGGGAGCGTGCGCTTGCACCTGTTTCACGAGAGGACGCGGCGCAGGTTGTGCCTGGCGCAGTTGCTGCACCTGATTTTTGTCGAGCGGACGCCCGCCATTGGAAGCCAGAGCGGACTGTTTCTGAGCGAACGGCACCGGCGGAGGTGGAGGCGTTTTCTTCGCCACCACTGGTCGCGCTAATGCGGCCGGCGCTGGTTTGGGCACGTTAGCGCCGGGTGCCGCCGCCCGGGTCACGCTGGCGCGCGTGGGCGCCACTGCGGCCGTGGCCACGACAGGCGCCGATCTTATCGCTTCCGGACGAACTGTGACGGTGGCGCTCTGCACTGGTTTGGCAGACACGAAGGCGTCCCGCTGCACGGCCATCACCGCACCGGGCGCGGAACGATTCACATAATTCACAGTCGTTATGTTGACGTTCGTGATGTTGACATTGTTCACGATGACGGTGTTGCTCACATTCAGTCGCGTAACATACGTCGGGCTGGTGTGATAGGAGGGCACAAAAACTTCATGCGGGCCGAGCGCGAACCAGCCGATTCCGCCGGACACCGCATCGCCGCCCACCCAGGCCACCAGCGCCGGAGCGTACACGGCCCGCTGAGACACCGGTCCGGGAATCCAGCCCCAAGCCCCGCCGACATAGGCCCAGCGCCCATAATGAAATGGCGCAAAGCCCCAGGGCGCGTCATCCACCCAGGTCCAGCCCCACGGATCCACCCAGACCCAATGTCCGAAGTGATATGGCGCCCACCCCACGGGCGTTCCATTGGGCACCCAAACCATACCGTAATCCGGCGTGCTGCGCCAGGTTCCATGTTGATCCAAATCCTGGTAACCCACCATGTCGCGCGAGCAGTAACGGGCCGATTGCAATTGTTCTTCGCGTTGTTCGCGCTGCGCGTTGAAATTGTCTAAAGTATCCGGCGGCGGGATATCGAAGCGCTGATAACTGGGCTGATCGGCGCCCGCCACCTGCACCTGTTCGCCTGGATGTACGGTGAAGGCTTGATCCGGGCCATTCAACTGACCTTCGCCTCCTTTTACCGTCACGGCAGTGACCAAGGTATCGGGGTTCACGGCGATCCGGTAGTCGCCGTTCTGCAACAGTGAGAATGCCAGATTGGGCGTGTCCACCTCGAAAGTGTTCTGATCGCCAAGCGAACGAATGCGAATCAACAGCGTACCTTCGCTCAGCCGCAGTTGAATGTTGGAATCGTCCAGATTCAAAATGTCCACGGCGGTCTTACCGCCTAGCAGCAAAGCACCGCCGCCGATTTGCAATTCCGCGGTACTGGCCGGATCTACAAAAACATGGTCGCCGGTAGTCAGCGGCCGATTGAAGTCGGCCGGAAACCAGTCGTCCACGCCGGCCGGCTGGAAGGAAACTGAACCGTAGGTATAGCTCAGTCGCGCTACGCGTCCTGGCGGATCATCCTGCGCCGCAAGCAGGCAGGCCGAGGCCGCCGTCATCCAAATCAATCGATTAATTAATTTCATCCCCTTCTCTCCTGCCCCTAAACGCACCCCAACATAAGTCAACCATAACAGATCGAAATGACCTTACCTTGAAGAGCCCTTAAAACCGGGCGTAACGACACAGCTAGTCGATTCCCGCAGCAAGCATTTTCGTTTCACACCCTCAGCGCTGGGGGGCAGGCGGTCGATGCCGAACGCGCGTCAGCCAGCTCTTGCGCTCACAATAGACTGCAGCGTTCGTAGAGTTTTGTCGCGTGACGAAAGCGCCTGGAGCGCCTCATTATTTTTTTCCTAAGCATGCCAGCGATTACACGAGTCGATTCATCCGGAGAACTGGAGCAGAACTTGAGATGTATCGCTTGACTGCCCAAGCGCGACATCGAAACAGAGAATCGTCTACCTTGGCTTCAGCCCTCTTTCTCATCGCCAATTTTACCGAGGTGGTTTTCAAACCAATGGTTTACAGCCTCTCTGTAGGTGCATGCCCGTTTCTATTTCTTGTAATGTCGCTCTCGGGGAGCCAATTCCCTTCCACGCAAGGTCTTGCCAGCAGTTCGTTGACGGCATCGCCGCGCCAAGAGTGCGCAACTGGCCGACGTTTCGCGTTGGCAGCCACTCTCCGTTTTCCCTGCCTCCTGTTTGACCCGCCAATCCTGCGCGCCCGCAACTTTCACCCGAGGCCGTTTCTCCACGTCTCCGCGCCGAAAGCTCGAATTGGTAAACGCCTCGATGTAAGTTACTGATTTTATGGTACGCCCGGTAGGATTGGAGCCTACGGCCTTTTGCTCCGGAGGCTACCACTCTCTTATCAATCAATGACTTATCTTAACTTTAGCCCCATTGGTTGTTCAAATTTCCCAATAGTTCCTCACCGTTTGTCGCGTTTTAGTGGGGGAATTGGTGGGGCACACAGCCACAAGAGGATGGCGTAAACGATTCGAGGCACCGGAGTCCGCCTCCAGTGGACATACTCCAGTCCCATCATTGGTGCGCTTGTCTTACGCAGCCCAGAGACCGCGAACCCTGTCGGTCGCCAAAAAAGCATCCGCCGACCACGCAGGGAATCCAATTCAACCTCGCCGTCGCGCACTCGTCGGAGGATCGGCTCAACGGCCTCGGCTTCCTCGCGAATTTGGCGCTGGGTCTTATCGTCAGTGGAGGCGATTGAGGCGGCAAGCATCCAAGTAGACCTTCATTCCCGTACGTCAGGACTACCTCGTTCGAAGCTGGGAGCTCACTGATTCGCTCCAGTCAGCGTATGCCGCTCCAGAGGATCTCATTTTCCTTCAGTTGAGACTCAACCTGAGGATAGGTTTGTGCCACGCCAAAAGCAATCGAGTCTTGTTTGGTCCACTCTGGTTCTAGATCATGTGACGACGGACAATTTCCAACGGCGTGTCAAGCGGCTGGCATGGTAGAGCGCAGCCCTGACAAACTCTGTACGGATTCAAAGTGGCGGGGGAAGGCAAACTATCGCATGCTAAACGGAATTTTTCTTCGCTCTCCAGTAATCTCAGCCGGGTCGACTACTTGCCTGAGGCCAGTCGCCTCGGGTTGCCCGACTACACATCCAAGAGGATGGACCCGCGCCTAGCTAACTGCCGTGACCGGCGTCCCGGTACCAATCTAGACAGACTTCCTCGAACGGGTTTGCGGCTACCGCGTGAAACGGTTTGATAAGAACATTTGCACGGCGAAGTGTTTCATTAGGTGGAGCGCTGTCGAAAACTGAGCCCTCAATGCATCCCCGATCCGCCTCTTGCATGATCCTGACGCATACGCACAACGAATCCACATGCTTTAATCAGGCGCCGCTTCGGCCAAGCTGTAAGCGAAAATCGACTAACAGCGAGGGTATCGCGGCATCGATGCCGACGCCTTGCAGCAGATGCGCTTCTCGAACGGCGGTCTCTGGTTCATCGGGGTCGGCGACCGCAGCGGTAAAGTTGTCAGCAGCGTGGAGAATGGCCGCCAGGTTCGGGTGGAGATCCGACGGCTGGGCGACATGGTGGCCCTCGACCGCGTCAACGACTTCGGGCGGCATCTTCCAGGCCCGGAGAACAATGGCGGACAGCTCACCGTGATTCATTCCCAGGCACTCCGTCTCGCGCGCTTCGTCCCATTGGCCGCGTTCGGTGATCGCGCTGAATTCTTCCGGTAACGCCATAGCGACCAGCAGCCTCGAGACGTCGTGTAACAGGGCCGCCAGATCGGCGTGACTGCCGTGGGGGTTTCCCAGTTGTCTCTCGATCAGCCCCGTCATCACCGCGGTGGTCGAGGCGTGACGGGCATAGCGCTTCCGCGAGAAGGCGGGCGGCAGTTTTGCCCGTGGGCAAAGTGAATTGGAGGAGAGCGACAACACGAAGCTGCGTATCTCATCCAGGCCCATCCGGGTAAGCGATTGTCGCACGGAGTGGATGGAGGATTGGCCCCTGAAGATGGCCGAATTGGCGCGCTGCAAGAAAGCGGCCGTCAAGATATTGTCTTTTTCGATGAGCCGAGTCAGACGCGAAAACGAAACATCAGCCCCAGAGGCCTCTACCAATACGCTGCTTATGACCGGCGGCGGCGGAGACAGCCGGTCGAGTGCGCCAAGAGCGCGATCGACGACAGATATCGTGGCGCCCATATGTCAGCTTATCGGCTGAGTGAGAGGAAACTCGAGGCCCACATGTCCGGAATCAAGGCGGGGGGCTGCAACATGGAGGACCCGCACCGGCGTTGTCCTTCATCATTTGACCTCACGGTGGATTCGGAGCCTAGCATGGGGGTGTCGACTTGAAACGCCCAAACTGCCAATGTGGGGCGCCGGTGATACTGAAACCATAGGTGACTGAGGCTGTTGTGCCGGTCCAGCTGGATCGGTAATGAGAATCGCTTTTGCATCCGCCAACGGCTGCTCTGAGAGGATTGTCAGACACTCGGAGAATGGTCGCCTTTTGGACGCGCCGTTCGGCCATAAGCCCTCGTAAGTCGCCGTCCATTCAACAAACGTGTCTGCGTGCCCGCGCGGAGCCGGACGTGACCGGCGTTTCACGGGGTGCGCCGGGTTAAACCGGCATGTTGTAGCGAATGAAAGAGTCGTACAAGAAAGGAGCAGCGAATCCATCTTGGCCCCTAGTCTTGCGGTCAGCATCGCGAGGTGTTGATCGAAGCGTAGAACGGGGGTATCGGTGGGCCGGGCTATTGAGCTTCGAAAAACGCTTGAACAGGGTGCCGACTCGGTCCTGAGTGGGAGGAAGGCAAAACGGCCGGCTGCGTTATGTCGCGAGTGGTCGGTCGGTCCTGCGTAGTCTAAGAACCCGCGCACGTTGAGAAACAACATGCACGAGAACGGGGAGACCTCCGGGGCGTCTCGGTCCATCCAGGATCGAGACCGGTCCGCGAAGGCCCAAAGCCACAATGCGGGCATGCACGCTCCGGAGGAGTCGGACTGCGCCGTAGTACCGATGAACCAGCCGAACAAAGAGGAGCAATCTTCAGCGGAGGTTGGGGAGGGAAGGGCGCAGGCCAAGGAGAACATCGTTCCGTCCAACACGAGCCCGACACAGAGCGGGGAACGAGTGTCCCAGGGATTGAGCGGTGTGCGACAAGCAGCAAAGAAAAAGAGACAGGAACAGTTCACCGCTCTGCTTCACCATGTTAGCGTTGGTCACCGAGATGTTCTCGTACGAGGGTGGACGGCAGGTCACGGTGTACGTTCCACCGGATCCGCCCGAAGCGATTATCTTCGCCGGTGACGGTCAGCGAATCTCGCAGTGGGGGCGGATGCTCGAGAAGGCCGACGTGCCGTCCACGATGATCGTCGGTGCACATGGGCTGACCGACGAGATGCTGCGGCTCCAGGAGTACTCATCGAGCTTTGCGCCTGAGCGCTTTGCGGCACACGATCAGTTCTTCGTCGAGGACGTTCGCAGATGGACGGAGTTGCGGTTGGTGTGGCGCTGCCCCCTGAACGTACCGCAGTGTTCGGCGCCTCGGCGGGTGGAGAGCTGGCCCTCGCGCTTGGGCTTCGGCATCCAGACGTCTACGGTGCGGTCTTTTGCGCCTCGCCGGGCGGCGGCTACAAGCCGCCTGGAGTTATGCCGAGTCCGCTTCCGCGCATATACCTTGTCGCTGGCACACAGGAGCCGTTCTTCCTGGAGAACGCAAGGAGGTGGGCGGACGCACTGCGCAGTGCACATGCGGATGTCGTCATGTATGAGCGAGATGGATCGCACGGTGGCGCGTTCTGGCAAGAAGAATTCCCGCTGATGGTGGCGTGGGCATATAGACGATGAAGCATCTCGGTATCGCATCGGCGGTCTGGGCCAACGACTCGTGATCTTCGATAGACGAGTAGACAATTGTGCCCGAAGTTCGAGGTTCGCCCAGTGGTTTCACCCGCCGACTAGGCTGTTCTGACCGGAGGGTCGGTCACTCGGACATTGGCCGAAAACGGCTTTATACCGGCCAATTTTCATTGAGGTGTGTCCGTTCGACCAGCGCTCTTACGTCTCTGAAATAAGCTGCCATTTCTTTTTTTCATTCGATTTGTCTTACCGGGAAGTGCGGAAGAGCACTCCAGTGGCCCGTATTACCGCTCTCCGAAGCGAGTGAGTCTGTCAGCAAAGAAAGCAGCAAAGAAAGCTCTTGCTCTCTACGGTTTCATGGTGCAGAATGGCTGCAATACAGGCTGAGTAGCACTTCGAGTTATTGCGGGAGACCGGGCACGGATTGGCCGGTTAAGCGGTTTTCTGGTCACCCAGACCGGGTGAAACGGCCGAGGAGCGCCAACCTTGCCTGTCCTCAGATCAACTCCATTCCCGAAATCGTTGATCATCGTGAAAAAGTCATCGAGGAATTTATATTGCTCAGGGGGGGGCTTGGGAGTTCCTCCAGTCGCTTGCAGACCGGCATCCAGGAAAAGTGGGAACTCGCCCAGCGTGAATCCCTTCAAAATTGAATATCGTTTCCGATCTTTCAGCGCCCACCTGTAGATATCGAAAAGGCCGCTTAGATCCAGTACCCGGCCGAACTCAAGTCCGGGATGCAGACCGCTGCGCGCGGCGGTTGCGTGCGGTACGATGTTGTCCCTATTCAAGGGAAGCTCGGCAAAATCCGGTGACAAGGACGTTCGCACACGTTCCATAAAGGCGGCCGTAAGGCCGTTATTGAGCCGGGATGCGTCATCCGTGCCCGTCGCGCGTTGGACAAAATCCTCAGCAATTACTTGCCGGCCATCACCATGAGGTTTGCCACTGAATGTTTCGAGCAACGGCACGCGACGCCAAATCCGCGAGAAGCATCTGATCGACGGCAATTTCCCAGGGGTGCTTCAATTCCTCTTTGTTGAAAATCTTCATTTCGGAGCGAATAGGAGATTATATCCACATTGGCTGGGACATTGGCAAATACACTCGAAAATCTGCCCTCAGTTGGCGCCGGCATCCAAAGATTTGAAGCTGAACATGACGCAACTTGAAAGATAGTCGGACCTCATAAGAAAAGATACTGTCTCGACGAACGTGCACGTTCCTGCCGTAGACTCTAACGGCAAGATCCCAGCTCTTGTCCCACTCAGATTGTTTCATTGCGCTTGGGATTTCGAGAGCGGTCACAGCGTCCCGAGGCGCTTTCTGAAAGCGACCGAGCCACCCACCTCAGCCGTCATCCTGCGGGGATGATGCCGGAGCGGACGAGGCGTTGGCCTAGCTGATGAAGCCTGAGTCTGTTCCGCAGCACCTCTGAGTCGCCCATGTCTTCTATTTCCAAGCGCAAATTGGCCGTCCACAAGTCAGCTTTCGAAGCCGAATAAAGGAATTCGTGAGCAAGGCGCGTCATCTGTCATTTGTTCGTTCCCTTACAAAGACCGCCTAGCTCCGGTTCACCCAGTGGCTGAGAATAAGGCCGAACGTTGATGTGGCGCGGTACGAGCGGATTTTTAGGAACGCCAAACGCGCTTGCGTCTTCCAACCCCTATTCTGAGCGGATCGGCCACTCGGAGAATAGTCGCCTTTTGGTGCGCTTTCGGCCATCAGTCCTGGTAAGTCTTAGATCTGTATCAGAAGCGATCCGGCGGAGTGCACTTCGTGGAAGTGGACAATGCTGCTGTGCCGGAGCGCTTTTGATACAGAGACTTGAAGGAAGCCGTTACGACAGGTCCACCTTATGTCTTTTCAATCGAGGACGAGCGCTGCGGGCATGCCAAAAAATGGGCTGCTGGCAGTTGGCGAAGCATCGCAATGGTGACGGACGCTGCATATTCGGTGATGAGAGAGGGTAGCGAGTGGTCTGGGGACGCACTGCTCCCGATCGTGGCGATGCACGTCGAAGGTACGAGTTTCGGTAGCGGCGGTCTCATGCGGCGGATGGGACTGGGTCCGGTGGAGAACGAAGGCAAAGTTGCGCGGCAGTGAGCCGTTCGACGATCCGCATGGGCCCGCTGCAGCGAGGGCACTGCCAGACAGCAGTGTGATCCTGCGGCGCATGAGTACTGGTTGTTGACTGTGACGACGCGCCGAGGAGTTGAAAGCACAATGGCAGGAGCGCGGCACGCCTCCGGGTGCTCAGGAAACCGAAGTGGCGGATGCGCACGAAGCCTTTTGGCAGCACGTGCAGCAGGAAGCGCCGGAGGAACTCGTCCACGTGCAGACTCATGAGGCGCTGCTTGTTGTTATGTGCTGAATCGCGCCAGCGGAACGTGACCTGGTCCTCGACCAGCGACACGGGCCGGTGATTGGAGATTGCGACACGGTGCGTGTAGCAGCCGAGATAGCGGAGAGCGTGCTGCGGTCCGCCGAAGGGGCGCTTGGAATACACAACCCAATCCTTGCGAAACAGCAGTCGCAGGAAGGACGCGAACACTTTCGGTTGGGCGAGCGGCTTTTGTGTTCCATGGAAGCCGAGTTTGCCTTCGGCCCGAGCTTTGCGCAAACCGGCCACGAACTTGCCCCGGAACACGCGGCTTAACACACCGATCGGAAGAAAGAACTGATACCGTGGCGTAATCCAGCGCTTATGATCCGGCGCTAATCCGCCGGCCGGAATCACGCAGTGTACGTGAGGATGATGCTGGAGCTTCTGATTCCACGTGTGCAGCACGCTAAAGAAGCCGATTTCCGCCCCCAGATGCTGGGGATCGCGAGCGATCTCTAACAGCGTTTCGGCGCTGGTCCGGAGCAGCAGATCATAGACCACCTTCTTGTTCTGCAGAGCCAGCGGTGCGAGTTCGTGCGGCAGAGTGAACACGACATGGACGTAGCGAGTGGGTAGAAGTTCACGGCCGCGGGCCTCCAGCCAGTGGTCGCGAGCATTAGCCTGGCACTTGGGACAGTGCCGGTTTCT
>Ga0187887_10001542_pt1 | contig 19582 bp, 14 predicted proteins | sample June2016WEW_7_10_FD_132977 | JGI IMG/M metagenome (GOLD analysis project Ga0187887, IMG submission 132977) | Peatland microbial communities from SPRUCE experiment site at the Marcell Experimental Forest, Minnesota, USA - June2016WEW_7_10 | ecosystem: Environmental > Terrestrial > Soil >... | reverse complement strand
CGGCAAGCCGCAGGGGTACGTGGGCGTGACTCAGGATGTGACGGCGCGGCGCGAGGCGGAGGCGAAGCTGCGGCGCTCGGAGCAGCTCTTGCGCATCACCACCGCCAATACGGCGGACACGCTAATCCTGGTCGATAGGGAGCTGCGCGTCCGTTTCATCAATCGGGGCTGCGCGGGGCTTCCCATCGAGGAGATCGTCGGACACGAGCTCGAGGTGCTGTTGCCCGGCGCGGCGTGCGCCGCGGTCATCGGCAAGCTGCGCCACGTGCTCAGTACCGGCGAGACCACCACCTACGAATTCGAGTCGCGCGCGGAGGGGGCGGAGCCTCGGTATTTCGAGAACCGGGCGGTTTTGGTGCAGGACGACGGCATCGGCGCGGGTCTGTCCATCAGCGTCACCGACATCACCGAGCGCAAGCGTCTCGAGCAGGAAATCCTCGAGATCTCGAACCGCGAGCGCCACACGATCGGGCGCGATCTGCACGATGGTCTCGGCCAGGAATTGACCGGCGTCGCGTTGATGCTGAGGAGCCTCGCCACCCGCTTCGAGCACCAATTTCCCGAGGGCGTCGCGACCTTGAACGAGATCGTCGGCCTGGTGAACCAATCGATCGAAAACGCCCGCTCGCTCGCGCGCGGGCTCCTGCCGGTGCGCACCGACAGCGGCGGATTGCCTTTTGCGTTGCGGGAACTGGCCACCCGGAGCCGCGACTTATATGGTCTGGAAGTGAACTTTCGGGCCGAAATCTGGCCTGAGATAACGCTGAGCGAAACCAGTGCGAGCCACTTGTACCGCATAGCACAAGAGGCGCTCACGAATGCCGCGCGCCATGGACATGCGGCAAAAGTGGATATTCTGCTCATGATCACTCGCAATACCTTTTTACTGCGGATCACCGATGACGGCGTCGGCATCCGCCCATCGAATCGGGACAGCACTGGAATGGGACTGAAAATCATGCGGTATCGGGCAAGTATGATCGGCGCCAAGATCGAATTCGGCGCGAATAAGCCGCAGGGCACCATCATCCGAGTGACCGGTGAACAACCTGCGCGCCCCGCTGCGCTACAATACGGGCACGCCATTTACGGAGGTAGCGAATATGGGCGCTAGCAATACCTGGATGCGTTCACCCGCCTCCCCGACGGGGACGAACGGTAAACGCCGGCCGCGGCGCGTCCTCATCGTCGACGATCACCCGATCGTGCGCCAGGGTTTGCGGCGCGTCATGGAGAACGAAGACGATCTGACGGTCTGCGGCGAGGCGGAGACCGCCCGCGATGCGCGCACCGCCATCAAGGAACTGAATCCGGACGTGGTGATCGCCGACATCAGCTTAAAGCAGGGCGACGGCATCGAATTGGTGCGCGACGTGCGCGCCCATCACCCGCAACTGCCCATTTTGGTGTTGTCGATGCACGATGAGACCATCTACGCCGAGCGCATGCTCTCGGCGGGGGCGAACGGCTACATCATGAAGCAGGCGGCGAGCGAGCAGTTCCTCATCTCGCTGCGGCGCGTGCTCGACGGCGGCATCTATGTGTCGGAAGCCGTCGGCAACAACATGATCCAGAAGTTTGCCGCGGGCGGATCCTACATCTCGGCGAACCCCATCGACCGGCTGAGCAATCGCGAGCTGCAGATCCTGCACATGATCGGCAAGGGCATGAGCACGCGCGAGACCGCGCATTCGCTCAACCTCAGCATCAAGACGGTGGAGTCGCACCGCCAGCGCATCAAGCGCAAGTTGAACCTGACCACGGGCACTCAGCTCGTCCAGTATGCGGTGAACTGGTTCACCGGTCGCGAGGGCGGGGTGGCCGGCAACACGGTCGGTGCCCCGGAGCCGCCGCTCGCCGAGGAAGCGCACGGCCTGACCTGAGCGCCGGGCGGGCTAGTCGCTGCGCCGATCCTCGAGCGTGACGGCGAGATGGCGTCCGCCGTCGTGCTGGAAGGCGACGGCGCGCACCCGCAGACGCCTCGGCCCCGCCTTGAAGCCCTCACCCTGGTCGAGCCAGAACTCGATCGCCGTGTGACTGTTCGCGGCGCGCAGCCGCGCGATCGCCTGGTCGGTGGTCGCGGCGGGGAACTCCTGCCATTGGCGGTTGGTTTGCAGCAGCGTCGCGCGCGCATCGAGGAGCGCCGCCGCGACCGGCAAGGCCTCGAAGGCGCCGCGCACGCCCAAAAGATCCGACTCGCTCGAGCGGGGCTGGCCGCTCACATCGCGCATACTGCCGGCGAGATGCACCGGCTGGCCCAGGCCGTTCCGATCCGCCGATCCTTGCAGGCGCCAGCGGGGCGTGCTGCCGTCGGGCAGCGTGACCTGGAACTCGAGATCGAGCGGCCGTCCCTGTTCGAGGTGATCCCGGAACCGGCTCATGAGCTCGCTCCAAGCCGGCGGCTGGATTAGCGGTTCGAGATCGCCCAAGGTCGTGCGCTTGGTCTCGGCGACCCAGTTCAGCTTTTGGTAGAACCACTCGCTGTACCAGGCGGAGCCATCCTGGAGGTTCAGTTCCCAAAAGCCGTCGCCGCAGGCCTTGAGGGCCAGCGTGCCGGGCTTCGTGGTGCAGCGCCTTCTGCGGTGTGATCCGTCCATGCGGAGCGTATCGGTCGAAACGCCCGCGGCTTGATGGGCCGGACGTGCATTTAGGAGATACCCCGATGACTTGGAGCCCAGTTTGACGCAGGATTTGAGCTCGTCTTCCGGCCGGTCCGGGTCAAGACCCCCGGCGCCGCGCCGATAGCCTGGATTATGACAACGGCGACGGAGCTCAAGTTGGCGGCCGATTCGGACACCGGGAGCCGTTTCATCCCCCCGGGGGTCGCCGAGACGTCGAACGCGATCCTGCTCGCGGAAGACGATCCGGTCACGCGCATGCTCATGACGCGCTTTCTGAAGAAGGCGGGCTACGAGGTCAGCGCCGTGGGCGATGGCAACGAAGCCCTCGCCCTGATGAGCGAGCGCTACTACCCGATCCTGGTGACCGACTGGGAGATGCCCGGCATGGACGGCATCGACCTTTGCAAGGCAGTGCGCAATCTCAAGCTCGACGGCTACGTGTACGCGCTGCTGCTCACCGCGCGCCAGGCCAAGGAGCACATCATCGCGGGCCTGGAAGCGGGCGCGGACGACTATCTCATCAAGCCCGTGCACGAGCCCGAGTTGATCGCGCGCTTGAACACCGGGCGGCGCATCCTCGCGCTCGAGCACTCGCTGCGCGCCGCGAACGAGCGCAACCGGATTCTGTCGATCACGGATGCGCTCACCGGCGCCTTCAACCGGCGCTACCTCATGGACCAGCTGCCGCGGGAGCTCGAGCGCTGCCGCCGCTACGGCACCCCGTTGTCGGTGATCATGTGCGATGTCGATCACTTCAAGCAGGTGAACGACGTGAACGGTCACGCCGCGGGCGACGATGTGCTGCAGCAATTCGCGGCGCGCATCCAGATGTCGATCCGTTCCCTGTGCGACTGGGTCGCCCGGTTGGGCGGCGAGGAGTTTCTCATCGTGCTCCCGGAGACCGACTGCGCCGGCGCCGTGATGGTGGCCGAGAAGATCCGCGACGTGGTGAGCGCATCGCGCTTTCACACCCGCGGCGGCGAGGTGCGGGTGACGGCGAGCTTCGGCGGCGCCTCGACGGAGCTGCAGGGCCCGGATCTCGCGCTCAAGATGGAGACGCTCCTGCGCACGGCCGATGAGTGCCTGTATCGCAGCAAGCAGGCGGGCCGCAACCGCACCACGGCGGTCGAGATTCCCGCGCCGTAGCTCAGCCGACCTTGCGCAGCTGCGCGTTGACTGCCTGCAGATTTTCCTTCACTTGACGCACCAGGCCGCCGATGTCGCGCAAGGAATGGCTGCGGGCGGCGAGCTCGAGGTTCGCGGCGGCGGCGGCCAGGCGATGCGCGTGGATGTTGGCGCTCGCGCCCTTCAGGGCGTGCGCGCGCTTGCCCAGGGTGTCGAGATCGCTGGTGCGCACCGCGTCCAGGATCTCTTCGAGGCATTTGTCGCCGCTCGCGACGAAGGTGTCGATGAGCTCGCGCTCGAACTCGAGATCGCCGCCGGTGAGCTCGCGCAAGGCGCTCAAGTCGATGTCGTGCAGCACCTTGCGATCGCCCAGGTATCGGCTCAGGCAATCGGCCAATTGCGTGGGCACGGTGGGCTTGCCGATGTGCGCGTCCATGCCGGCGGCGATGCAGCTCTCGCGATCCTCGCTCATGACGTTCGCGGTGAGCGCGATGATGGGCAGGCGCTTGCCCAGGCCTTCCGCGCGCTCCCGCTCGCGGATGCGGGCGGTGGCGGTGAAGCCGTCCATCACGGGCATCTGGCAGTCCATGAGCGCGGCGTCGATGCCGCCCTCGGCGAGGCGTTCCAGGGCCTCGGCGCCGTTGTTCGCGAGAATCACGTCGGCGCCGAGCTGCTTCAGCACCCCCAGGGCCACGCGTTGATTCACCGCGTTATCCTCGACCAGGAGGATGCGGCAGCCGCGAAACAGGGTGGTGGCGCGGGCGGGGACGGTGGTTTTCGGGAGATCCAGGGTCGGGCCCAAGAGCGCCTTCTCGATCAGCTTCGCGAGCTTGTAGGCGCGGATCGGCTTTAAGCCGATGCCGTCGGGCTGGTGCGGCCAGCCGGCGATGGCGGCGTGATCCGAGCCGAACAAGGAGAGCAGCACGAACGGCAGCCGCGCGGTGCGCGGATCGGAGCGCAGGGCCGCGAGCAGGTCGAGGCCGCCCTTGACGGGCATGAGCTCATCCGACACCACGCAGTCGAAGTGCTCGCCGCCGGCGAGGCGCTCGAGCGCCGCATCGACGCCGGCGACCGTCACGGGCTCGAAGCTGAAGAGCTCGAGCTTGGTCACCATGCTGGCGCGGCTCACGTCGAGGTCGTCGACCACCAGCACCCGGCGGCCGGCGCCCAAGGGGCTGCGGCCGCCCTGATCGCGGGGCGAGGAGGCGGGGAGGGTGACGCGGAAGGTCGAGCCCCGGCCGACCGCGCTCTCGACGCTCACCTCGCCGCCCATGAGTTCCGCCAGGCGCTTGACGATGGAGAGCCCCAAGCCCGTGCCGCCGTAGTGGCGGGTGGTGGAGGAGTCGACCTGCGAGAAGGGCTTGAACAGCCGGTCGAGGCGGTCGGCGGGGATGCCGATGCCGGTGTCGGAGACTTCGATGCGCATCACCGAGTTGCCGTCGTTGCCGTGGGTGCAGGAGAGCCGCAAGAGGATGTAGCCCTCGTGCGTGAATTTCTCGGCGTTGCCGATCAGGTTCATGATGATCTGGCGCAGGCGCACGGGATCGCCGCGCGCGAGCACCGGCACGTCCGCGTCGATGTCGACCACGAGCTCGATGCCCTTGACCGCGGCCTGGAGCGCGGTTGCGGAGGCGGTGTCGTAGACCACATCGCGCATGTCGAAGTCGACTTGCTCGAGCTCCAGGTGGTCCGCTTCGATCTTGGACAGATCCAGCACGTTGTTGATCAAGGAGAGCAGCGACTGGGCGCTGCCGCGGATCAAGTCGACGTACTCGCGCTGGGTGTGGTCGAGCGCGGTCTCGGCGAGAATCTGCGACAGACCGATCACGCCGTTCATGGGCGTGCGGATCTCGTGGCTCATGTTCGCGAGGAAGTTGCTCTTGGCGCGGTTCGCCGCCTCGGCGGCGAGCTTGGCGTCGAGCGCCGCCTGTTCGGCGCGCTTGCGGTCGGTCACCAACTGCATCGAGCCCGCGAGCCAGATGGGACGGCCGCTGCTGTCGCGCTCGGCCTGGGCGCGAAAGCGCATCCATTCGTAATGACCCGCCCGGTGCTTCATGCGGGCTTCCACGTCGCACAGGCTCCCCGTGCGCAGGTGCTCCTGGAGCACCCGCCAGCCGCGCTCGGCATCCTCCGGGTGCACCAGCGACCAGAAGCGCTCGCGCGTCTGCCCGAGCGTGCCCAGCTCGAGTCCCAGCAGTTCCTCGAAGCGCGGCCCGAACCAGATCCGGTCGGTGGCGACATCGAGCTCCCACACGCCGTCGCGGGTGCCGAGCATGGTGCGGGCCAGGCGCTTCTCGGTGGAGGTGAGCACGGCCTCGGTGCGCTTGCGGTCGGTCACGTCGATGAGCGCGCCGGTGATGCGCAGGATCGCGCCGTCCGGGCCGTGCGCGACCTCCGCCTTCTCGGCGATCCAGCGCTCGCCGCCCTCGGGCAGGCGCACGCGGTACTCGCAGGCGTAGCCGGGATGCGCCCGGTCGGTATCGAAGGGCGCGCGGCGGATGCGCTCCATGTCCTCCGGATGCACGCTCGCGAGCCGGCCGTTCAAGTCGTTCAACTGGACGGTCGGCGGGATCGCGAGCATCTCGTGCAGGTTGTCCGAGGAGATCCAGCTGCGGCGATGGAAGTTCAAGTCCAGGGTCGCGACGCCGGCGGCGCTCTGCGCGATGTTGAGCGACTCGGTCTTTTGGCGGAGCGAGGTCTCCAGGTGCTTGCGCTCGGTGATGTCGGCGACCGTGCCGATGATCCGCGCGGGCGTGGCGTCCGCCGCATGCGCGATCTCGCCGCGGGTCGCGAGCCAGCGCACGCTCCCGTCCGGGAGGAGCGTGCGGTATTGCGCCTCGAAGTCGCCGCCCTTCTCGATCGCCCGGTTCAGCGCATGGATGACGGGCTCGAAATCCTCGGGATGGAGGGTGGCGAGCCAGTCGTGGCGGGTGAACGGCAGGCCGTGGGACTCGATCCCCGTGAGCTGAAAGAACAGGGGCGTCGCGTCGATCCGCGCCGACGCGAGATCGAGCTCGAAAATGCCGAAGCCGCCGACGTGCTGGACGAAGCGCAGGAACTCGGCGGAGCGCCGCAGCTCCGTTTCGCGTTCCTGGCCGCGGTAGACGAGCGCGTGCAGGGTTTCGGAGAGCGCATCGAGCTCATCGCCGCCGCTCTGGGAGCCGGCGTCCGGGTTGGCGTGATGCGCGAGCTGTTCCCGCAGGTCGGCGATGCGGGTGTTCAAGCTGTTCGCGATGGCGAGCGCGACCGCCCCGAACATGACCAGCACATCGAAGGTCAACAGGCCGAGGACGAAGCGGTGAGGGGGACTCGCGAGGGCAAGCCACGCGGTGGAGCCGATGGCGAACGCGGCCGCCACCGGGATGGTCAGCAACTTGGTGCGGATCGGCCAACTGCGCATGCGTCATCCAACGGCTGGGCCTGCGCCCCGGGTGCCTTGAGGTTATCGGCCGGATTCGGGACCCCTTGAGCTATGATTCGGCTCGATCGCGGTGATCTGAACCCTGCTTGCGAGACCGGAAAAAGCCCCATGGAACCTCAGGTATTTGCCGGCCGCCTGCTCGGCTGGTTCGACGCGCACGGGCGCAAGGGCCTGCCGTGGCAAGACAATCCGACGCCCTACCGGGTGTGGGTGTCGGAGGTGATGCTGCAGCAGACTCAAGTGGCCACGGTGATTCCGTACTACGGGCGCTTCATGGCGCGGTTTCCGAGCCTCGAGGCGCTGGCGGCGGCGCCGATCGATGAGGTGCTGCACCTCTGGACGGGGCTCGGGTATTACGCGCGGGCGCGCAACCTCCAGGCGTGCGCGCAGCTGATCGTCGAGCGGCATGGCGGGAGCTTTCCGGGGACCCTCGAGGAGATGGCGGCGCTGCCCGGCATCGGGCGCTCGACCGCGGGGGCGATTCTCGCGCTCGCGCGCGGAGAGCGGCATCCGATCCTGGACGGGAACGCCAAGCGGGTGCTGGCGCGCGTCTTCGGGATCGAGGGGGATCCGAGCTCGGCGGCGGTGCTCGCGGCGCTCTGGGCGCGGGCGGATGAATGCACCCCCGAGGTGCGGGCGGCGGCGTACACGCAGGCCATCATGGATCTCGGCGCGACGCTCTGTACGCGCACGCGCCCCGCCTGCACGGTGTGTCCGATGAGCCCGGAGTGCGTGGCGGCGCGCGAGGGGCGCCAGGCGCTGCTGCCCGGAGCGAAACAGCGGCGGAAACGGACCGCGCGGGAAGCGGTGCTGCTGCTCGCCGAGAGCGGCCGGGCGGCGGATCGTGCGGTGCTGCTCGAGCGGCGGCCGAGCCGCGGCATCTGGGGCGGGCTCTGGTCGCCGCCGGAGTTCCCGAGCGAGTCGGAGGCGCTCGCGTGGTGCCGGCGCGAGTTGGGGGCGCTCGAGTCGAGCGAGACGCTCGCGCCGATCGAGCACGCGTTCACGCACTTCGATTTGCGGCTGAATCCGCTGCGCGTGCGGTGCGCGCGTGCGAAGACGGGTCGCTCCGCGGGCGTGCGCGAGGGCGATGAGCGGCTCTGGTATGCGCTCGAGGCGCCGCCCAAGGTGGGATTGCCGCAGCCCATTCACGAGCTCTTCGAGCGCCTGCGCAGCGGCGCGGGCTTAGCGTAAACTTCACCCATGGCAAGACGTGTGCACTGTGTGCTGTTGAAGCGCGAGGCCGACGGCCTCGATTACCTCCCGTATCCCGGCGATCTCGGCCGGCGGATCTACGACAGCGTGTCGAAGGAAGCGTGGGCGCAGTGGGTCGCCCACCAGACCATGCTGATCAACGAGAACCGGCTGACGCCGATCGAGCCCAAGGCGCGGGCGTTCCTGGTCAAGGAGATGGAGAAGTTCTTCTTCGGCGAGGGGTCGGAGAAGCCCAAGGATTTCGTGCCGAAGGAGCCTTGAGCGGAGCGGAGTTTGCCGGGCGGTCGTAGCTCGACCGCAGGCCGTTAGCAAGGCTTGCCGCTTCATGGTTTCCCGGAAAGGCTGAGCAGCAGCGTCAGCCAGCGTATGAACGCCAAGGTCGCCGGACCCGCCCGCTTGTGGCGGTGGCGAACCAAGTAATAGCCGCGCTGCGGATTGATCGTGGTCGAGAACGGCGAGACCAGTTGGCCGCTCGAAAGCGCTCCCGCGCAGGTGGTTTCGTCGCCCAACATGATGCCTTGCCCGGCAATCGCCGCGGTTTGCACCTGAATCATGTCGGAAAATCCGATGCCGGCGCTGCGCTTCGGGAGCTTCACGTGACAGGCGGTGAGCCACTGCTCCCAATCATCCCAGCGGCGCATGAGGAGCGGAAAGCGCAGCACATCGGCCGGCTCGTGCAGTCCTCCGGGCACGTTCAACAACGTCGGGCTGCACATCGGCATGAATTCCACGTCGTAGAGATGCTGCACCCAGTGTTTCGGCCACTGGCCGTCGCCGAAGGCGATGAACAGATCGACGTCCGGGTCCGTGACCTCGTCGAGCTCCGCGGCGCCGACGATCTGCAGCCAGATATTCGGATGCTCGGCGTGGAACAGGGCGATGTGCTTGCACAGCCACATGGAGGAAAACCCGGCGGTGCTCGAGACCCTCAGTACCCCCTCGATGTCGCGGCTGGGGCGCTCCTGCTGGGCGTTGGCGAGGAGCGCCAGCGACTTGCGCACCTCCTGCGCATAGCTCTTGCCCCGCGGCGTCAGCACGACGCCCGTGCCGGCGCGCGTGGCGAGCTCGAAGCCGAGAATGTCTTCGAGCATGGCGAGGCGGTGGCTCACGCCGCTGCGCGAGATGCCGAGCTCTTCCGCCGCCTCCCAGACGGTGCCGAGACGCGCCAGCGCCTCGAGCGCAACCAAGGTGTGGGTGGGCGGAATGCGCGTCTTCATAGGGTGCAGGATTTTCACCTAGGAGCTGCAAACATATCACACAGAGGGCGTTTCGCCGACTCGATAATCGGGCCATTACACAAGTCGGAGCCTCGGGGATGAACCAACCACATCGGCTCGTTAAACCGGTCGCGGCACACGCCAAGGTGCGGCTGGCGGCGGCGATCTCGGCGATCCTGACGAGCGCGACGCCGCTGCTCGCGTCGGTTGCCTCCGCCGCCGATGCCGCCGATGCCGCCGATGTCGGCGATCTCGGCGCGATCGTCGTCACGGCCACGCGCCGAAGCGAATCGGTCTCCGACGTTCCATACAATATTTCCGCGGTGAGCAGCGCGGATATCGTCAACTCGGGCGTCACCGACTTGGTGGACCTGGCGCATATGGTGCCCGGCCTGGTCACGCCGGATCTCGGCCCGCGGGCGAGCAACACCAATGGGACGCTCACGATCCGCGGGCTCAATGCGAGCAGCGTGAATGCCCAGGATCAGAGCCTCTCGGTGCCGGTGGTGTCGACCTACGTGGACGAGACGCCGCTGTTCGCCAATCTGAAGATGACCGACATTGCGCGGGTGGAGATTCTGCGCGGCCCGCAAGGGACCCTGTATGGGTCCGGATCGTTGGGCGGCACGGTGCGCATGATCCACAATGAGCCGGATCTGACCACCACGGAGTTCGACGTGACGACCCGCGGCTCGCACACCGAGAATGCGGTCAATCCGTCGGAATCGCTGGACTTCATCGGCAACCTGCCGTTGAGCGACACGGTGGCCGTGCGGGTGTCCGGCGGGTACGAGAAGCTCGCCGGCTTCACCAATGCCTTGTCGGTCGCGGAGATCACCGCCAATGCGCAGCCGGTGCTCGCGGATCCGAGCGATCCCCTACACAGCGGCCTGACCTTCATGCAGCAGCAGGGGGTCGATTGGTCCAATACCTGGTATGCGCGCAGCGCGCTGATGTGGAAGCCGGGTGATGATTGGAAAATCATGCTGACCTATCAGCACCAGACCGATCAATCCGGCGGCTATTCGCAGACCAATCCGGCGTATCGCTACGATCAGACGCTCTATGTCGATCAGCCCGGCGAGTTCCAAACCGATCTCGGGTCGATCGATGTCTCGAAAGACGTGGGCTTCGCGACCGCCTCCTCGGACACCTCGTTCACCAGCCAGAACTCGATGAGCGAATACGATCTCACCGGCCTGTTCGAGTCGATCGCGAGCTACTACGGCAACTATCCGCGAAATCTCTCGCCGATCTACATCCAGTCGACGGACAAGGATTTCACCGAAGAGGCGCGCCTGGTGTCGAAGGAGTCCGGTCCCTGGGATTGGGTCGCGGGCGCCTACTACAGCGAGCGCCGGCAAACGCTGGAACAGCTCGAAACGCTCGAGGGGTTCGGCAGCTGGAGCCAGCTGCCGGGATCCGGCGAGCCGGCCGGCTGCACGGTGCAAAGCCCGACCTGCCCCTACCCGACGTTCGGCGATGTGATCCAGTACGTGAATGGCGGCACCAATCCGGCCGATATGTCGAATCCGGATTTGAACTTCACCTTCAACCGGCATGTGAGCTTCACCGACGAGGCGATCTTCAACGAGACCTCCTATCATTTCACCGACAAGTGGCAGGCGACGGCCGGCGGCCGCTACTTCTGGCAGCATTACGCGCAGGAGCTGCAGCAGGATCTGCCCACCTCGACGGGCTTGCTCAGTACGGCGGATGCCGCGGGATTTCATAACGAGATCTTCAAGCTGAACACCTCCTACGAAATTGCCGATCACACCTTGCTGTACCTCACCTGGTCGGAGGGTTTCCGGCGCGGCGGGGTCAACGCGCTGCCGATCGGCACGTGCTTTTTCTGCGAGACGCCCGCGCTTCTGACGTACAAGCCGGATGAGGCGCGCAACACCGAGCTCGGCATCAAGGGCTCGTTCGGGGCGGGCACGAGCTACACCTTCACGATCTACAACATCAATTGGTCGAATCCGCAAATCGAGGCCAACACGGTGCTCGGCGGTTTCGGCTTCGTGACCAACGGCGTCGCCGCGCGCTCGCGGGGCGCCGAGGCGGAGCTGACGATGCCGCTGTCGACGACGACGAAGCTCGAGCTCGGCTATAGCTATACCGATGCGATCCTGACCGCCGGATTCACGGCGGGCGTGGTCCCGGATCTCGTGGGTTACGCGGGCGACCGGCTGCCCAATGTCTCGAAGCAGCAGGCGACGGCCGCGCTCGATTTTGCGGAGCCGCTCGCCGACAACCGCGACTTCCATGCACGCCTCGATGCCTCTTATCGGAGCGATTTTTGGACCGCGCTGCCGAGCACGGCCTTTGCGACGGATCTGCCGGGCTTTGCGCTGGTGAATGCACGCGCCGGTTTCGGCTTCGGCAAGGCCTGGCGGCTCGACGCCTTCATCAACAACCTCACCAATGCGGAGGCCGCGACGTCGGTGTCGACGGTGCCGGGCCCCGAGCATGATCGCGCGTATTTCGTCGGCCGACCCCGCACCATCGGCGCGGAGTTCAACTATTCCTTCAAGGATCATTAGGGTCGTTCAACATGAACACGGCTGGTAAGCGCCTCGTATTCGACTGGGTCGACAGCCACGCGTTGACGCTGTCGTGCTGGCATCAGGTGATCTGGCATTACGCCGAACCGGCCTTGCGCGAATATCGCTCGGCGGCGTGGTACGTGAAGACGCTGCAAGAGTCGGGCTTTACGGTGGAGACCGGCAGCGGCGGCATGCCCACCGCCTTCGTCGCGACCTATCGCCGGGGCGACGGTCCGACCGTTGCGACCTACGCGGAATACGATGCCGTGCCCGGGCAATGCCAGGCGGCGACGACCCGCGAAGAGCCGCGGGCCGGCCTGTCACGGCATGCGGCGGGCCATACCGATCCGCACAGTGCGCTCGGCATCAGCGCCTTGGGCGGGGCGCTCGCGGCCAAGGACGCGATGGAGAAGCTCGATATCGAGGGCACGCTCAAGGTGTTCGGCGAGCCGGGCGAGAAGCTGCGGGTATCGAAGCCGGTACATGCCGCCAAGGGCTATTACGATGACCTCGATGCGGCCGTGAGCTTTCACCCGCATTGGTCGATGCCGGTGTGCAATACGACGGTGTGGAACACGCATTGCGGCGTCGGCTACAACTATGTGTACACCTTCAGCTGCGCCGCGCCCGAGGACTGGCTCACGAACGATCGAACCGGCACGAGCCGCAAGAACGTGCACTACGCCGCGCGCGCGCCGGGGGCGACGGATGCGCTGGTGTTTTTCTACCAGTTGAACGAGAGCACGCGCCGCTCGATGCTGCCGGCGAGCGGGCTGTGGAGCTTCAACGAAGCGATTCTCGCGGCGGGGCAGGCCACGGCGGACAACCTGGTGCCGCAGTTCGCGGAAATCGACTACATGGTGCGCGCCGCATCGATCGAACAGGCGGACGCCATCAGCGCGGTGATGGACAACAACGCCGAGGCGGCGGCAACCGCCGGGTTCTGTGAATGGCGCAAAACCTGGGTGTCGAAATCGCGCGCGGGACTCGCCAATCAGGTGCTCGCGCGCGCCGCCTATCGCAATCTGGAATTGGCGGGAGCCCCGGTGTGGGGCGCCGAGGCGATCCGCACCGCGCAGGAGATCCAGCGGCATCTGGGCATGCAGCCCCAGGAGCGGCCGTTCGCCGCCGCCACCGAGAGCTTGATCGATCCGGAGGCGGCCGAAGCGGCGGTGCGCAAGTTCCTGCCGGAAGTGCAAGAGCATTTGACCTCCGATGACTACACCGAATACACCTGGCACTGTCCGACGGTGCGCCTGATCGTCGCCCGCCCGGCGCTCGCGGCGCCGCCGGGAAAGAGCTACCCGGCCTGGGTGCACAACGCGCTCGGGGGCATTCCCGCCACCATCGACCCGACCATTCAAACGGCCGCCAAGGCGATCGGCGCGACGCTGATCGAGTTGTTGATGGACGAGAAGCTCCTGGCCGATGCGCGGGCGGAGTTCGTCGAACGGACCGGAGGCGGCGTCGGGGGCGAGCGCTGGCAGGCGCCCTTGCTGCCGAGGGACTTCAAGGTCCCGCATCGACTACGATGGCCGGAATACGTGACCACCGCGCGCGGCGAGGAGTGGTGCATCCCCTGGCGGGAGGACGAGTAAGCGGTTGACGGCCTCGAGGTAGCGCGTGACGCACAGCGTTCGGACGGCTCGGTTCACTTCACCCACGCGGCTGGTGGCGCTCCTGTCGGTGGGCGTGTTCATCAACTACGTCGACCGCGGCAATCTGGCGACCGCGGCGCCGCTCATGCAGGGCGAGCTGCACTTGAGCGCAAGCCAGCTCGGCGCGCTGCTCTCGGCGTTCTACTACGGCTACGTACTCGCCATGGCGCCGGTGGGCTGGCTCGCCGAGAAATACGGCGCGCAGCGAGTGCTCGCGATCTGTGCGGGCGTGTGGTCGCTGGCGACGCTCTGCACCGGCTTCGTGTCGAGCTTTGCGGGGCTGCTGCTCCTGCGCCTGTTGCTCGGGGTCGGGGAAAGCGCGGCATTTCCGTGCGCCTCGAAGCTCCTCGCCCAGACGGTGCGCGTGAGCCGGCTGGGCGTCGCCAATGGCGTCTTGAGCTTCGGCTATCTCTTGGGGCCTGCGGTCGGGACGTTGCTCGGCGGACTCCTGATGACGAGATTCGGCTGGCGGCCGGTGTTCATCCTGTTCGGCGTCTGCTCCCTCGTCTGGCTCGTGCCGTGGCGGGGCGTGGTGGTCGCGCCGGCGGTCCCTGAGACGGCTGCGAGTGACCCGGCGGCGAGCGAGCGAGCGCCGGCCTTCCGCGAGATCTTGAAGCAGCGCGCGCTCTGGGGTGCGGCGATCGGGCTGTTCTCGGGCAACTACGGCTTTTACTTCATTCTCGCGTGGCTGCCGTTCTACCTGGTGAAGACGCGAGGCTTCTCGATGGAAGCGATGGCGTGGACGGCCTCGTGGGCTTATCTCTTGAACGCGGTGAGCGCGCTGCTCATGGGCTGGCTCACGGACCGTTGGGTTCGCGCCGGACGCAGCCCGACCGTGGTCTACAAGGGGGTCATGGGCATCTTCAATCTGGGAAGCATCGCCTGCATGATCGGCATGGTGACGCTGCCGACGACGGCCTCCATCGCGACGCTTTTTGTCTATGAGGTGCTCGCGGGCCTGTCCTCGCCCGCGATCTTCGCCATCCCGCAGATCTTTGCGGGACCGCGGGCGGCGGGCCGTTGGGTCGGCGTGCAGAACACGGTGGGCGGTCTGGCCGGTCTCGTCGCACCGGCCATTACCGGCGTCGTCATCGATAAGACCGGACATTTCGGCGCGGCCTTCGGACTCGCGGCCGCGCTGCAGGTGGTCGGCTTCATCGGCTGGGTGGTGGTGCTGCCGAAAGTCGCGCCGCTGCGCTGGGGCCCGGCCACGGCCTGAGAGATCGAACGATCAGGCGCGCGTTCCAGCGTCCAACGCCTCGCCGGGGCAGCCGGCCGCCCGCTTGCCCGCGATGTAGTCATCGATGAGCTCGAGCATGCGGCGGCGGCCGAAGCTCGGGCAATGACCGCCGTGGACGACGTTGACGGGGATCTCTCGGAGGCGGGACATGCTCTCCAAGTATTCGTCGGGACCTCGAGCGTAGTTATCGTCGATCAAGGTGCCGTCGTACAGGGCATCGCCGGTGAACAAGGTGCCCGTGGCTTGTTCCCAGAGGCCGATTTGACCCGGTGAATGGCCGGGCAAATGAACCACGGCAAATACCCGATCGCCGAGGTCGATGAGGTCGCCGTCCTCGACCTGGCGCGTCAAGGGAGCGGGGCGGACGGTGTAGGTGAGCGGCTCATATCCCGCGTGCGGCAAGCGCGTGAAGCTTTGCGGCGAGAGGTAGCGATCCGCCAGCGTCGTGCGGCCGGTGGGTGCCGCATAGACTTCCGCCTCGAGCCGATGGCCCAGCCTCTGGTCGAATTCGTAGTTGCCGCCCCAATGGTCGAAATGACAGTGGGTGGCCACACACACCACCGGCCGCTCGCGCAGTCTCGGGATCTCGGTGCGAAGCGGGCGCACGCCTAAGCCCGTATCGATCAGCAAATCGCGATCGCGGCCTTGAACGTGCCAGATGTTGGCGCGGATGAACTCATCCACGTGGGGTTCGTAGATCAGCGCAATCCCATCGCCCAACGTGTCCACGTGAAACCAGCGATCGGCGACGTCGAGTGTGCTGTTCATTCGCGAGGGTCACACCATGTCATGGAGAGCCACCGGCTCAATTGATGAATTAACTTGGCCGAATTGTCAATGTCTGGGTAAAGGCGATGCGGCGGGTTCTTGCTGGGTAATGCAGTGGATGCCGCCGCCGCCGCGGAACAGATCCCCGAGAGCGACCGGCACGATGGCGCGGTCCGGATAGGCGCGGCGCAAGGTGTCCATGACGCCCTCATCCTCCGCGATACCGTAGGCCGGTGCGATGACGGCGCCGTTGGCGAGGTAGAAGTTGACGTAGGAGCGGCAGATGCCTTCGGGCACGCCGGAGCGCGGCGCTTCGGCAATCGGCAACAACTCGAAACGGCGCCCGCGCGCGTCCGTTTCGCGCTCGAGGACGCGACGGTTCTCGGCCATGATCGGATAGCGCGGGTCCGCGGGATCGGCAACCACCTCGCAGAGCACCGTGGCGGGCCTGACGTACGCCACGAAGCCGTCGACGTGGCCGTCCGTTTCCGTGTCCAGCACGTCCCCGGGCAGCCAAATGACTTTCTGCACGCCGAGCATGGCGCGAAGCTCGGCCTCGGCGTCTGCTTTGGTCCAGCCGGGATTGCGATTGGGGTTGAGCACGCAGGTCTCGGCGGTAATCAGCGTTCCTTCACCGTCGGACAGGAAACCGCCGCCCTCGACGACGAGTTTGGACCGGTAGACCGGAAGATCCGCGACGCGCGCGATGCGCTCGCCCAAGGTCGCGTCCTGGTCATGGGGATGGTATTTGTTGCCCCACGCGTTGAACGTGAAGGCGGCAGCCGCGCGGCCACCGGTCCGATCGACGAGGAACGTGGGCGCGGAGTCGCGCAGCCAGGAGTCGTCGATCGGCATCGGCAGGACGCTGATCGAGGGACCGCAGCGTCTGCGCGCCTCGGCCGCATCCGCAGGGTCCGCGATCATCGTCAGGGGTTCATGGGCGGCAATGGCCTGGGCAACGCGGACGTAGTCCGCCCGTGCGCCCTCCAGGTACTCCCGCCAGAGTTCTCGGCGCTTGGGCCATGCCATCCAGCAACGGCTGTGTGGCGCCCACTCGGCGGGCATCGTATATCCAAGGTCGGCTGGCCGCATCTCGACTCCCATTGCTTTTAGCGAAAATCGCTCATCGATTTGATGAATTTTCCTCTTTTGAATGATTCGCGGCGCCTCACTATGCTGCCGGGGTCGAAATTTCCACGCACCGAGGTTGCCATTTATGTCGGGTTCTCAGGAGCGGTCCCCCACGGCGTCCGCAGGCTTCGGTGCCCTCATGCTCGACCCGCCACTGAGCGCGGGATTTCGAATGCCCGCCGAGTGGGTGCGGCATGAATGCTGCTGGATGGCGTGGCCCAGTCGCGAAGATCAATGGGTCGACGGTCTCGCGGGGGCACAACGAACCTACGCGGCGATCGCGCGGGCCATCCGACGCTTCGAGCCGGTACGCATGGTGGCTGAACCGCAGTGTACCCAAGACGCGCAGGCTCAATGCGGCGCGGATATCGAGATCGTCCCCCTTCCGATCGATGATCCCTGGATGCGCGACAGCGGTCCGACCTTTCTCACCCGGGCGGACGGCAGGAGGGCCGGGACCGCGTGGCGCTTCAACGCGTGGGGCGGGAAAGTGTCCGAGTACGTGGACAATGCTCGATTGGCCAGACGAGTGCTGAGCCTGGCCGGCGTCCCCTCGTATCAATCGAGCCTTTGTCTGGAGGGTGGGGCGATACACACCGATGGCGAAGGGACCGTCATCACCACGGAATCGGTGGTGCTGAACCCCAACCGCAATCCGGGAATCAACAAGCGTGCGGCGGAACGCGAGCTTTGCGACGCGCTCGGCGCAAGCACAGTCATCTGGCTGCCGGGCGATCCCGACAAAGTCCATGTGGATATCACGGATGGCCACATCGATGGGCTGGTGTGCTTCGTCAAGCCCGGAGTCGTGCTGTACGAGAGCGATCCGAGCGCCTCGGGGGCCGCGCGGCAGCTTGCGGCGGACAATCGGCGCGCACTCGAAGCCGCCGTGGATGCGGCCGGGCGCCGGTTGCAGATCATTTCGATCGACGATGCCTACGAGGCAGCGACGCCGCACGACATGTTCTGCCGCTCCTACGTGAATTTTTACATCGCCAACGGCGGCATCGTGATGCCCGCCTATGGCGTTCCCGGCGACGCCCGAGCCCTCGCGGTGATCAAGGCTTGTTTTCCGGACCGCGAGGTGGTGCAAATAGACGTGACCTACCTTGCCAGCGGCGGCGGCGGAATCCACTGCATTACCCAACAGCAGCCGGCTTGAACACCCTGGCTCAAAGTCCTGCGGCGGTCACGGCCGATGAGCGGCGCAAGCTCTGGGTAGAGGACTACGGCGCTCCGGGATTCGCCTCCGAGGAAGCGACCACCCAAATTGAAGTCGCTCGCTCCGGAGAGCTCGCCTATCAGCGGGGCACTTACGTGAGCCGCGCCGCCAATGACAAGGGCGAGATCGGCAGCTCGACGGGCAAGTTCCTGGTGGTCTGGAAAAAGCAGGCATCCGGTGGGTGGAAGGCCATCATCGACATCGATAATTCAGATCAGTGATTTGCAAGCCGCGGATGCAGACCCGCGAACTTTCCCGCCGCACCCTCAACCCATCACGGTGCCGAACACGCGCCCCACGCAATAGGTGATCAGCGCGGCCGCCGCGCCGATGACGACCTGCCGCGCACCGGAGAAGAGCGGCGACCGGCCGTTGAAGAAAGACGTGACCAGTCCGAGCAGAAACAACGCGGTCAGCGCCGCCGCGATGCTGGCGATGATCCCCGAGCGCACCGTCAGCACGAAAAACGGCAGCAGGGGGACGCTTGCGCCGAGCGCAAAGAGCACGAACGAAATCGACCCGGCACTGACGGGATTGGCGCCGAGATGAGCGGGCTCGATGCCGAGCGCGTCGCGCACCAGGGCATCCGCGGCGGCCGGCTCGTCGGAGAGTATTTTGTCGGCGGCACGCCGGGCGGCGTCCTCGGTCATCCCTTTGGCCTCGTAGATCAGCGCCAATTCCTTGGCCTCCAGCGCGGGACTCGCGTGCGCATGCTCGACTTGCTGGTCGATTTGGCGCGCGGCCATTTCGCGGGCGTTGGTGACCGACAGCCACTCACCCAAGGCCATCGCGCAGGCCCCGGCGAACAGGCCGGCGACACCGGTGAGCAAAATGATGGAGCGCCGCCCGCCGCCGCCGGCGACTCCCATCAGCAGGCAGAAATTCGATACCAGTCCGTCATTCGCTCCCAGCACGGCGGCTCGCAAATTGTTGGCCAGGTTGCTGCCGCCCCAACTCGATCCCTCGGCCTCCTCTGCGCCGCGCGGAGGCGCATAACTGCCGATGGTCCGCATGACCGCCGCATGAGCTCGCTCCTCTTTGGCCAGTCCCGCTTCACGGGCGTCGTCCTGCCCCGAATAATGATCCCGGTCCGCAAGCTCCCGGGACGTGATGCTGGGGATGACGAAGGCGACGCCAAACTGCCGCGCCAGCTGCGTCAGCATCCGCGTGCGCAGGGAGGGTTGGAATGGCGGAATGGGGTACCCCGCCGAGCGCAGGCGCTCCTCCCAGAAGCTCGAGTGATCGCGTTCCGACGCCGCCAGCTTGCTGAACACGCTGCTCAGGCTGCCATTGCGTTCGATGCCGGCAAGCGCCTGGTAAAGCGCCGCGCTGTCGCGCTCCGCTTTCCAGTTGCGCAATAATCGGTTTAGCTCATTCGATTCCACATGCGGTCCGGCGCACGGCCTAGCCTTCGGAGT
>Ga0187887_10001540_pt1 | contig 19587 bp, 18 predicted proteins | sample June2016WEW_7_10_FD_132977 | JGI IMG/M metagenome (GOLD analysis project Ga0187887, IMG submission 132977) | Peatland microbial communities from SPRUCE experiment site at the Marcell Experimental Forest, Minnesota, USA - June2016WEW_7_10 | ecosystem: Environmental > Terrestrial > Soil >... | reverse complement strand
CTTCTATCGGCACACATTAGAATCCCCTCAGAATCTGAGGTAATGAGCGAGAGGATGAGAGACGAGGGACTGAGGAATTGAGGGAATGGGGACGGGTGTCACGCCCAATAGCTGCGATCGAGTGTGCGGTACTGGATGGCCTCGGCGAGGTGGGCGACGGTGAGGTGTTCGACGCCTTCGAGATCTGCGATCGTCCGGGCAACTTTCAGGATGCGATCATGGGCGCGAGCGGTGAGGCCTTGCTGTTGCATGGCTCGTTCAAGCAGACGCTCGGCATCCGCACCGAGTTCACAGTGTGCGCGAATCTGCCGGGTTGTCATTTGCGCATTGGCATAGAGGTGGTCGCCGGATTTGTGGAAGCGCTGACGCTGCCGTTCGCGCGCGGCCATCACACGAGCGCGAATTTCCGATGAGCCTTCCGCTGCTGCTCCGCCTCGCAGTTCTTTGTACTGCACGGCGGGAACCTCGATATGGATGTCGATGCGGTCGAGCAAGGGGCCCGAGATCTTGGCGACATAGCGCTGAATCATTGGTGGCGTGCACATGCACTCGCGCGATTTGTCGTTGAAGTATCCACAAGGACACGGGTTCATGGCGGCGGCGAGCATGAAGCGGGCGGGGAAGCTGAGCGACATGGAAGCGCGCGCGATGGTAACGGTGTGATCTTCAAGCGGCTGCCGCATGACCTCGAGCACGTTGCGTGGAAACTCGGGTAGTTCGTCGAGGAAGAGCAAGCCATTGTGCGCGAGAGAGACTTCGCCCGGCCGGGGAATGGCTCCGCCGCCGATGAGGCCGGCATCGGAGATGGTGTGATGCGGTGACCGGAAAGGCCGCTGTGTCACGAGGCCCGCGGCACCATCGAGGACGCCGGCAACGGAGTGAATCTTCGTCGTCTCTAACGCTTCTTCAAAGGTGAGGGGAGCGAGGATCGAAGGCAGCCGTTTGGCAAGCATGGTTTTGCCGGAGCCGGGCGGACCGATCATGAGAATGTTGTGGCTTCCGGCGGCGGCTACCTCGAGCGCGCGCTTGGCAGTTTGCTGGCCACGCACATCTTTGAAGTCCACCGAGAATTGCTGCAACTCGCCGAGCAGAGTTTCTGTGGCGACGCGGAACGGTTCGCGTTGAATCGATCCCACGACCGAGGTATTCAACAAATCGAGAACGTCGAGCAGCGAGGAAACGGGATAGACATTGACGCCCTCGACGACCGCGGCCTCGGCTGCGTTGGCGGTGGGAAGAATGAGATTGGGAATTCCCTTTTCGCGGGCCATGATGGCGATGGGCAACATGCCGGGGACGCCGCGCACGCTTCCGTCGAGGCCGAGCTCGCCCACCATCAGGAATCGGCTCACGTCGTCGACACGCAACGCTCCGTAGGCGCCCAGGATGCCGACAGCGATGGGGAGGTCAAAGCCCGCGCCTTCCTTCTTCATGTCGGCAGGCGCGAGATTGATGGTGATGAATGTGGGTGGAATCAGGTAGCCGGAATTCTTGATAGCGGCGCGAACGCGATCGCGGCTTTCGCGCACGGCGGCATCGGGAAGTCCCACGGTGTGGAAGACATCTTTGTCGACCACGGCTCCGCTGTAATCCACCTCGACATCGATGAGATTGGCATCGATGCCGTATACAGCGGCACTCAGGGCTTTAAAGAGCATGGCGGAAAGTCGGAGTGAGTGTACCATCCGCAGAAATGAAAGAACTGTGATGCGCGACGCAGCACGCCCAGCCAGGAAAGTGGCAGAGCTCCACTACAGCATTTCGGAACGAAGGCGGAGTTCCGGGACAGATTAGAAGCACCCTCGCGAAGTCGATTGCGCGAATTGGCTCCTCTCGCTGAACGGTTCCGGTCCGCCCATCCGGCTCTCTGGCGGCATGCGAAGAACGGGGAGAGATACAATCGTTTCCGTGACTACAAGCCTTTTCGACCTCTACAAAATCGGCGTCGGCCCCTCAAGTTCACACACCATGGGTCCCATGCGCGCGGCCTGGCGCTTTGTGCGCGAGTTGCAGGAAGCTGGGTTGCTGAACCGTGTTGCGCGGGTGCGCACGGAGCTTTACGGGTCGTTGGCGCTGACCGGGCGAGGACACGCAACGGACCGCGCGGTATTGCTGGGACTATCGGGATACGAGCCCTCCACGATCGACCCAAACGCAATTGAATCGACGGTGGAAGGAATTCGGAAGGCAGGTGAACTGCGCCTGGCCGGCATTCAAGCGATTCGTTTCAATGAGGAACAGGATCTGATTTTCGATCGCGCGCAGATGTTTCCCCCGGGAGCACAGACGCACCATCCCAACGGACTTCGCCTGAAGGCGTTCGACGCGGCCGGGGCGGAAGTGAGTGAGCGCACATTCTTTTCCATCGGCGGCGGATTTATTACGGAAGACGGCGTAAGCGCACCGGATGAAAAGCATCAGTCCGCGATTCCATTTCCTTTCCACAGTGCAGCGGAGTTACTGGCGACGGCCCATGCCAATGAACTTTCCATCAGCCAATTGATGCTTGAGAACGAGTGTGCCCTACGAAAGAACGCGGCAACCGAACAGGGCCGCGCTCCGGTCGATATGGTGCGCGAAGGGATCGACCGGATCTGGACGACGATGCAGGCCTGCGTGCAGCGCGGCATCGAGACTGAAGGAATTCTCCCTGGGGGATTGGAGGTACGGCGCCGCGCCCATCGCCTGGCTGCACGATTGGCGGAGAAGGAAGCAATCGGTCTGCGGGGCGATCCATTGGCCCCGCTCGACTGGCTGACCGTCTATGCGATGGCCGTGAACGAAGAGAATGCGGCGGGGGGGCGCGTGGTGACCGCTCCAACGAACGGCGCAGCGGGTGTGGTGCCCGCGGTGGCGCATTATTATTCCCGTTTTATCCCAGGCGCGGACCATGAAGGCATCCTGCGCTATTTTTTGACTTCTGCGGCAATCGGCATCCTTTATAAGGAGAACGCTTCGATCAGCGGCGCGGAGGTCGGATGCCAGGGCGAGGTAGGCGTGGCCTGCTCAATGGCCGCAGGCGGCTTGATGGCGGCGCTGAATGGAACCAATGGGCAGGTTGAGCATGCGGCGGAAATTGCGATGGAGCACAATCTGGGGATGACCTGCGACCCGATCGGCGGCCTCGTGCAGATTCCCTGTATCGAGCGCAACGCGATGGGCGCCGCGAAGGCCGTGCACGCGGCGCGCATCTCCATGAATGAGTCTGAGGCTCATAAGGTCTCGCTGGACCAGGTGATCCGTACCATGTACCTGACCGGCCTCGATATGCAATCGCGGTATAAGGAGACGAGCCTGGCCGGCCTTGCGCTGAATATCATCGAGTGCTAAGTTTCCGCTGAGGCCGGTCCCATGTTTCTGCGCGTCGCCACTACTTCTTTGCTGGGCTGCATTTTTCTTGCGATCCCGGCTGTCCTCGCAGCCGATCATGGGCCGTCCACTGCCGAAGAACGCAAGCAGGCTCTGACCATCATTCGCCGGTATCAGGCCGATCCATTCAACGTGGAACTCCAGCCGCAGGTTCAATGGGTGGCGCAGTGGACGCGCGATGTGCCCGACATTCGACTCGATCTATGCATGAGCTTCTACAAGCTGGACAAGGCGAAGAAGGCCGATGGCGCCGCATTATTCACTGCGATGCTGCTGGCGCAGACCGCACTCGTTCTTGAGAATCCAGAGCGTCGAGACGATGGAATCGCGCAGGTGCAGGCGGGCGTTGAGGGCATGCTGCACTTTTATGCGCTGTTGTTGAAGGCGAATTCACACGATCGACAACCGTATCTCGATAAGCTGATCAAACAGCGCGATGCAGGAACGCTCACGCAGTTTGTGAAGCAACATGCGCCATCGGCATGCAACAACTAATCCGCTTGATGCTCAAGTCGGATGCGATGGCCTCGACCATGGGGCGATGTTGGACGCAAATCGGAAAAAATTGTTGACCATTTTTCCACTCTTCGTTCGTTTTTTTCTTGACACTTGCGAAGCATGAATCTATACATTCATCAACTGCAATTGAATATTGCAGAACTCGATGCAAACCATCGAAAAGGGAGAATAGGCAAAATGGCAACCAAGAAAGCAGCCAAGAAGGCACCCGCGAAGAAGGCAGCCGCTAAGAAGGCACCCGCGAAGAAGGCCGCAAAGAAGAAGTAACTGCGGTCAACCATCAACAAGGCAACACGCGAGGGGGACGCTCAAAGCGTCCCCCTCAGTGTTTTTGCGCAAAAAACATTTTTGGGCGCCTCGGGTGCGATGAATCCAGCCAAGACACGCGTCGAATCCGGGCCACGGTAGACTAATTGCAATCTATACGGAACGAGAGCAGCCACCACGCATTGCCATGACACGACGCCGATGGATCGCCGAACACTGGGACGCGACAACCGCCACGATCGTGGGCGCGCAGGCCGAGCATCTGGCGCGCGTATTGCGCGCACATGAGGGAATGGAAGCCGACGTGGTTGCGGGTGGGCGGGTCTTTCATGCTGCCGTAACTGCGGTGCGGCCCTCAGAGGTTCGGTTCAACCTGATCGCTGAAGTTGAGGCCGACCCCGCACTGCCACTGACCCTGGTTCTCTCGATCTACAAGTTCGACCGCATGGAGTGGGCCATCGAGAAGGCCACCGAACTCGGCGTTGCGGGCATTGCGCCGGTGATCGCGCGGCGGACGGAGAAGCATCTGGCCCAGGCCGCGGAAAAACGTGTGGAGCGCTGGCGCCGGATCGCGCACGAGGCAGCACAGCAGTCGCGCCGTTCCGATGTGCCCGTGATTCACGATACGCGCACGCTCTCCGCTTCGGTTGCCTCTGCTTCCGGGGCAACGCGCATCGTTCTCGCCGAGCAGGAGAGAACCGCAACGCTGATAGAAACCGTTCAACGTGCTTTAGCCGTTGTCGCAGAATCCGTGCTCGATTTTCAGATTGCCGTGGGGCCCGAAGGCGGATGGGCGCCGGAAGAGGAAGAGCTGTTCGCAGCCAATGACTGGAAGGCCGTCACTCTCGGCCCGCGCATCCTGCGTGCGGAAACGGCTGCGATTGCCGCGCTCTCAGTTTTCGCTTCCCTCTTGGATTAGGCCGGTCTTGTCTGTTTGATTTCAAATATGCGCATAATGCAAGATCAGACCGGCGAGGGCGCCGCCGGCAAGATCTCCGATGATGGGAGTGGCTGCATAACGCCAGTTCGACCCACCCTTGCCAGGAATCGGCAGCAACGCGTGAACGATGCGTGGACCTAAGTCGCGCGCCGGGTTGATGGCGTAGCCAGTGGTTCCACCCAACGACAGGCCGATACCCCAAACCAAACTTCCAACCAGCCATGGAGCCAGACCCGGAGCGGGGCCGGTTGCGGAGACGCCGTGCGAGCCGATGGCCGCGGCGACGACGATGAGAACGGCCGTGCCCATCATCTCGCTGAACATGTTGAAGAATGGACTATGCACCGCGGCGTTGGTACAGAACACGCCCAATTTTGCGGAGGGGTCGGGTGTCTGCGCCCAATGCGGGCCATAGTGAAGCACCATCAGAATCGCTCCAGCCATGGCGCCGAGCATTTGCGCAGACCAGAAATAGAGAAGCTGCGAGAAGTCGCCGCTGTTGATCGCTGCGGCAAAGGTGATGGCTGGATTCAAATGCGCGGCGGAGCTTCCGAAAGCCTGAGAGACGAGCACGCCGCAAAGAACTGCGAGGGCCCATCCCGTCGCGATCACCATCCAACCTGCATCTGCCGCGTAAGACTTCCGCAGAAGGACGCCAGCATTGACGCCTGTTCCCAGTAAAACCAGGACGAGGGTACCGGCAAATTCACCTAACCACACAGAATGCATCGCTGTCTTCCTTGCCGTTGCGCCGGGCCGGCATTCCGCACCGGTGAGACGCGAACGAAACGAGAATTTGCGGAACTCAAGCATGATGCACTGTCTGGCCTAACTTCGCCAAGAGGCCCAGCGCCCAGCAGGTCTATCCGCCTTTGTCATAAACTCGACCTTGAGAGCCGTGCATCGATTTTCGCGCGCAAGATGCTGTGGATCGGCCTTGTTCAAAGAAGATGCCATGAAAACAGACCAGGAACTTTTCGATGAACTTACGTTCTATACGTTGGCGCATGGCGATCCTGCGTTCATTCACCAGAACGTGGTGGATGCCTTCGCGGCGCAACATGCGGACGAGAGCTCGAAGCCGATCTACGTGGTCTTTGCGCTGGTCGGTCTCTACTTGTGCGTAGAAAAAGGCTTCACGGGTAAACAGGCGCAGAAGGCGCACATGCAGCTGGCGAAGCGGCGAAGGAATTGGGTGAAGCCGCCGCTCCCCGCCGATCGAGGGGTGGTTGGAATTGCGGACGTGGTCGCGGCCGGCCCGGGAGAAGAGCGTGATGCCATGATTCACCGCTGGTGCGCGTCGGCGTGGAAGGCGTGGAGTGGAAGCCGGCAGCAGATTGTCGATTTGGTCCGGGTCGAACTTGGTGTCGAGTGAACTTCGGCGGCCGTTACGGTTGCGCGGACGGAATGCGCTGGGAATCCTCGGCCCAATGCGTCAGTAGCTCCTGCACCACCGTGTGTCCCACGATATATGCGGCCTCAAGAGATGGCAGGTAACCGCTGTACTTGCCGATGCGCTGGGTGGCCAGGCTCTCCGCAGCCGACATGCCGCGGGGCTGGCGGTCGTAATTGCTGACCGTGCGCAGCACGAGAACGCGCTCCTTATCAACCTTGCCCGCGTTGGCCAGGTACTCAAGCGATTGCAGAGTGCCGGTGTCTTCCATTGCAGTGGTGACGAACTCGCCCTGGCCATTCGTAAAGTAGCGCATCCATTCCGACGCCCACGCGTCGAAGAGCTTGCCATGCCAATAGCGCGAAGACGACACTTCATCGCCCATGGCGACAAACGGAGGCCGATCGGCTGATGCTCCGTCGAAGTTGACGCGAATCTGCTTGAGATGATCGCTATCGACAAGTGCCGTGTTGCGCGTGAGGGTGTAGGCCCATTGCGCCAGCCCTTTGTTCAGCACATACATTTGCCCCGGAAGCGGCACAGCGGGCTCTTCGAAAGGCTTCGACTTGCGCAGCGGTACATATCCGGTGGTCCAGTCCTGCGGTGTCTCTCGCGAATCGATCTCGTAGCCGAGATCGCCATCGACGACCCATCGCACCCAGACCGCCGACCCAAGCGATGCGCGATCGGGGGTTGCGCCGGCGATGCCCGCAACAATCCAGTAGGCGTGGCTGAAGTCGAAGCGCGGATCGAGGCCGAGGGCCATGATGGTTGCGGCGGCGTGCGCGGTGCCCTGGCCGGTGAGCACGGCCATTTCGCCTTCGTTGTTCATGCGGGCCGCGTGGTAGCCCGCGGGGAGAGGGTAGATTCGGTCAAGATGATCGCGCTCGACCCAGTATTGAAGTTCGCCGGGCTGATCGCCGGTGTCGGCGCCCACTTCAAACATGGCGACAACCGCAACCTTCACCACAATGGGCTTGGGTTTCGCCATCGCTGGGCCCGCGAGACAAGCCAAAAACCCCAGCGCAAGAAAACTCCGCATATCGATGGTCATTAAATGCGATGGTAGCGGACTTTGCCGCAACTGCCAAAGCTCTCCGAGCTCAATCGCGATACCATGGGAGAAATCCTGGATGGTCCTGATCCAGCTCATCCGCAAATGGGCTGCGTCCTTCACGAATCATCCTGTCATCTATCGTTCGAAATACGTTCGAGTTCGTTTTGGGAGGTTCCTCGGTGATGAGAAGCGCGTGTCGTGTCGTCATCTCGTTCGGACTGGTGGCTGCATTGCCACTTTTCGCAGCATCGCAGCAAACAACCGCACCTCAGGGACACCATTGGTCGATCGTGGTGCATGGCGGCGCCGGTGTGATCGAGCGGCCCGATCTCGGACCCAAGGGCGACGCAGCTTACCGTGAGTCGCTCAAAAAGGGTATTGAAGCCGGCGCGAAAGTGCTGGACGCAGGCGGCTCCGCCCTCGATGCCGTAGAGACCGTGCTGAAGATGTTCGAAGACAATCCACTGTTTAATGCGGGACACGGGGCGGTGTTCACGTCGGAAGGAAAAAATGAACTGGACTCTTCGATCATGGATGGATCGAATCTGAAAGCCGGCGCGGTGGCTGGAGTTACGCACACGCGCCATCCCATCAGCCTGGCGCGGGCAGTGATGGAGAAATCGCCGTACGTGATGATGGCCGGGCCGGGAACGGACGCATTTGCTAAAAGCGTGGGCCTGGAACAGGTGGACCCAAGCTTCTTCTTCACCGAAGCGCGCTGGCAATCGCTGGTGAAGCAGTTGCAAAAAGAAGGCAAGCCGGTGCCTCCGCGTCCCGTGGGCGCGCCGCCACCGGGTGCGATCGACCCAGTGGCTTTTTACGACGAGCCGGGTGACTCACGCAGCCATGGCACCACGGGTGTCGTTGCGCTTGATCGGAGCGGCAATCTTGCCGCGGGAACATCGACAGGCGGATTGCAGGGTAAGATGCCGGGCCGTGTAGGTGACTCGCCTATCATTGGAGCGGGCACGTACGCCTCGAATCAATCGTGCGCGGTATCCGCAACGGGGTCCGGCGAATATTTCATTCGGCTAGGCGTGGCGCGCGAGATTTGCAATCTTGTCCGTTTCAAAGGCATGCCGATTCAGCAGGCCGCGGACCAGGTCATCCACAAAGAGCTCGAAGACCTGCACGGGGATGGCGGCGTGATTGCCATAACGCCCGATGGCCAAACCGCCTTCAGCTTCAATACGCCGGGCATGTTTCGCGCGCGGTTGGCCGAAGGCGGCAAGCTCGAAGTGCACATCTATAAGGATGAGCAGGACGCGAATCAGTAGTCGCTACGCGTGAATGTGTAGACGGGCGAGTGCGGATCGTGCTCGCTTTCGTCCACGTTGATGAGCTCCGCCTTGTTTGCGCTTACGAGCTTCATGCGGAAAGTAATCGGCGCGTCCTGCAAGGTATTTGGCGGATGCGCGCGCCGGTGGCTCACCTGGAAGGTAAACGTGGTTCCATCGAAGCGCGGGCTCATCAAAGGTTCGGGCGAACCAGGCGTTGCGATCTCCGCCTGGCCTGGCTCGCGGCGGTGCAGATAGAAGAGCACCGCGCCGGTGAGCGGACCGCCTTCATCGGTAACGGTAAGCGTCACGGCGGGCAAGCCGTTCATGTCGCAGCGCCAGATCCCGAGTACGGCCTGGTTGCCGGACGTTTGCGAATCGGAGAGAGCGTTGCCCCTGCTCTCCGGTATGGCGCGGCAGGGCACGCAAACAATGGTCGCCGCAAGAACTCCGCCAGCAGCGATGGTGAAGAGTCGATTCTGCATGGATATCCTCCAGATTTGTTCCTCAGCTTTGTGTTTTCGGGATTGCGGCCGTGGCCGACGGCCTCAATGTCCGTATCGCCTTACCTCAGCCTCCGAAGTTTGAGACGGCTCATCCAACGATGGTGCTTTCTCATCCTTCAGATACTTGCCGAGGAAGGCTCGTATGTAGCGCTGCGTGAGACTTAAGTTGTGGATCGCCACTTCATTTTCCCTGGCATCCTTTGCGGCGCTCAACGGATAGTCGCTGAAACTGCCGTGAAACAACCCCGGCGCTTTTAAGAGAACGTCGTAACTCCCCGCAGGGCAGAGGTTGAGTTGCGCTTCTACCTTCTTCCGGAAATCGTCGAATTGAGCCGGACTGAACGGCATTCGGTCGTGTGCGTGATCCACCTCAAGCAGCATGACCGGCTGCTGAAACCCCTTGCTGTCGTTGAATTGCGGGAAGGCCGCTACCGGCGGCATTTCTCCATCGAGACTCACGCAGGCATGGAAGCGCACATCGAGCTGGCAAGCTCCCGTTGCGAACGCACCCCCGGCGGAATGACCCATGGCTGCCACACGATTCAAATCGAGCCTTCCATGGAGAGGGAAATCCTGGCCGCCGCTCTTGTTTAATTCGGCCAGGGTGTTTAAGGCGAATATCTGGTCTTCAGCGCCCTGTCGAATTGCAAGCCCAGTTGAATCCATCATGCGTTGCCAGCGCTGCTGTTGCGTGAGGCCGGCAGGCTCGGCATCATGATGCGCAGGGACAACCGTGCCGTTGGGGAATGTAACCGCCGCGGCCATATACGTATGCTCGATCGCCGCCACCACGTATCCATGGCTTACGAGGTCCTCGATCAACGCGGTGTATTCAAGGCCCGTACCGCCCGCTCCATGGGAAAAGATCACCAGTGGAAGCAGACTCTGGCTCTTCGCAACAGGTGCATGTTCGATAGCGTGCGACTTGATGGCACCGGAGACGATAAGCGGCCAATGCGCACCGAATTCGTCGGTCATATGGGATCGGGCTTCCGGATTCGCATCCATCTGTCTTGCACCCGGCAAGTAAGGCTCAGCACCTCCCGCGGCGTTTCGCGGCGCCGGGTACCAGATGTATACCATCAGCGCGCGATGCGCCTTCGGATCTGCTGAATAGGGATCGGAACGCGCATTGTCGGTCCATTCGTAGCCTACTCTTCCAATCCCATCGGGCCCGGATGGAACGGGCAACTTGAGAGCCGCCGGTTGCGCGCTTGCTGTTTGATCGCTTATCGATGGAGTGACTACTGCGCTGGTTTGGCCATGAAGCACGCCGAACGCGCGGGCCACACCGACTATCGCGAAAGCTGCGATGAATGATTTCATCCTCATGGCTGACACCATCTCTTGACGTTACTGCTGTTTGGCAATTGCCGCCGTCGCCAGCGTTCCGCCAAGGCCCATGGTCTCTACGGCAGAGGAAGGCACGATGACCATCGAACCGCGCTCTTTGATGGCTTCGTAGAGCATGTTCATGGCGCGCAGGTGCAGGGCTCCTGGGTTTTCTGCGTAGACGCGCGAGGCCTGGGCGAACTGATCTGAAACCTGCACCTCAGCCTGGCCTAGAATCACGCGTGCGCGCCGTTCTCGCTCAGCTTGCGCTTCCTGCGACATGGCGTCCTCGAGCGTTTGCGGAATGCGGACATCGCGAATTTCAACGGACTGAATCGTAATGCCCCATGGGTTGGTTTTCTCGTCGAGGATCTGTTGAAGCTGGCGACCCATCATCTCGCGCTCGGTGATCATCTGCGCAAGCTCGTGACGGCCAATCGACTCGCGCAATGCTGTTTGCGCGCTCATGTTCACGGCTTCGATAAAGCTTTCGACTTCCAGAATTGCCTTCTCAGCGTTCCACACCATCCAAAACATATTGGCGTCCACGTTCACGGGAACGGTGTCGCGCGTCAACGTCGACTCCGCGGTGACGCTGTGAACGCGGACGCGCTGATCCACAATGGCGCTGATGGTCTCAAGCACCGGCACCATGTGAAAGAAGCCCGGGCCGCGCAGGCCGACGTAGCGGCCCAGGCGCATGAGAGCGACTCGCTCCCAAGGTTGGACCACCTGGATGGCGAAGAGAAAATAGAGCCCGATGAGGGCCCCGATTACCGCGGGGTAAGGCCGGCTCGTGAATGTGCTGCCCAGGGCTCCCGCGCCCGCACACACAACGAACAACGCAATGGCCACACGATTTTTTGGAAGAGCTTGAATCTTTGCCATGTCTTTCATCTCCCTCGCGCCGGCTCTGATGGGAGCCCGCGGAATTCCTCAATCAATTCCTCTACGGTGAAGCCCGCGGCGCCTGCGCGCGAAATGCAATCGGCCACAATCTGCGCCAACTGCCGCTCTCGCTCCGCATCGGCCCGCTTCATCTTTTGTGCGCTGATAAAAGTGCCTGTTCCCTGCTGCGTTTCCAACAGCCCACCAAATTCGAGTTCGCGATAAGCGCGGACCACGGTGTTCGGATTAATGGCAAGATCCACCGCAAGGGCGCGTACCGTCGGCAGTTGATGTCCGGCCGTCAGAAGACCGGAGGCAATGCCGCCACGCACCTGATCGATGATCTGGCGATAGGCCGGCACGCCGCTGTGCAGGTCTAACTGGAAGCGAAAACCGATAGATGAGAGCCGCTGACTCATTGCAAATTCAATGTACTATAAGACTAGTACATTGTGTCAAGAGAAAAACAGAAAAGGTTAAAGAATTTTGCGCTGGACGCCCGGTTTATTCGGCACTCCAAAAGGAAAACGGCCATCCGCGTGGGATGGCCGTTGCTTCACAAGAAATGGAGGAGGGCTATTGCGAGAGGGGTACGCCCTGCGCTCCTTCATTCCGCGCCTGCGCCTTCTGCGTGAGCACCTTGTGCACGTTGTCTTCCAGGGCCTGAGCTTCCGGCAGATAGGTGAGCGCTTTCTGAATCATGGGGTCCCAATCGGCGCGCGTGCGCAGGCCTTGCGACTCACCGAACTGAATGGTGAAGATTCCGCTTTTGATGCTTTCTTTAACCCAGTCTGCGACGCCGTCAAGATCCGCCTGCGTAAACGGGATGTTCTTGCTATTCAGGTACTGCTTGAAATCGTTCATCACCGATTCGTCGACCTGGAAGCTTTTGTCCACGGTTCGGTTGGACAGATAAACAGGCGCGAACAGGAAAAAGACATCTTTCGAAAGCAGCAGTTCCTGGAAGTGATTCGCCTTGGGCGGCTCGATTTTTTCGTCGGGCGTGATGCCGCCGCCACCATAGACTGTGCGGCCTGAATCGGTGAACTTCACTTCGCGATTGGTGGAATCGGGCGCCGATGCGCCGGCGTGGTTGTAGTAGTAGTCATAGAGCGAAACACCGGTGTAGTTACGCTGAATGAGCCGGCCCGATGGCGTGTAGTAGTGATAGGTGGTGAGAGCCAGGCCGGTATTCTCGCTCAAGTTGTATACGGTCTGCACGAGGCCCTTGCCGAAGGTGGTCTGGCCAACGATGAGCGCACGGTCATGATCCTGCAGCGCTCCGCTCACAATCTCGGCTGCCGAGGCGGTTCCGCGGCTCACGAGCACGACGATCGGGAAAGTCTTGCCGTCGTTTCCGTGCACGGCCGTGTAGTTCTGGTCAGGATAAGCGCGCCCGCGCTGCGAAACGATGTTCTGGCCTTTGGCGAGCAGATGGTCGCACACTTCCACGGCCTGGCTCAGCAGCCCGCCCGGATTGTCGCGCAGGTCGAAGACCAGCCCGTGCAGGTCGCCGAAGCCGTCGATGGCTTCAATGACTTCCTGCGCGGTGGTTTCCTGGAATTGTTTCAGATGGATGTAGCCAACGCCGGGGCGGATCTCATATTTAAGGTCAACAGAGGGATTCGGAATTTCGTCGCGGACGAGATCGAAGACCATGGGCTTGGACTGGCCTTCGCGGGTCATGCTGACCTGGACGTGCGTCCCTTTGGGCCCTTTCAAGGTTTTGGCGACGACGTCGGAGGTCATGCCTTCAGCGCTTTTGCTGTCGATAGCGGCGATTACGTCGCCGGGATGTATGCCGGCCTTGAATGCCGGACCGCCCTCCATGGGAAACACAACGTAGACCTTGCCACCGCCAAAAGCCTGCTGGATGGTCATGCCGACGCCGAAGTAGCGCCCGTGCTGATCCTCACGCATTTTGGCGTAGGCTTTCGGGTCATAAAAGTTGGAGTGGGGGTCGAGTACGCGCAACATGCCCGGAATTGCGCCGTCGTAGATGGCCGCATCGGCTTTGTCGCCCTGGATGGGCTCGGCGTAGTTCTGTTCGACGATGGCATAGACATTCGTGAAAGATTTCAGGCTGTCGCGGAGCTGGCTCTCATCCTCAGAGGATTGCGCGCCGACACGGCGCTGCAGCATGCTGCCGACGATGGCGCAAACCGAGAAGAAAAGAACCACCGTGAAGAGGGCACGACGCGCGCGGGGAGTCATCAATTCGAAAAACCTCCAGACGGCTATTGAGTTCAGGCTCCCTGACAGGGGTTCCAATCCATTGCGGCCAAATTCCGGTTCTGGCGCGGGCATCCCGCTAAAAGAATTAGCCCTGCCCGGCGAATCGTGCACGCCTCCGGCAAGGCTGATGGGATTGGAACACCGTTTAGGGCTTCCCTCAGAGCTGTCCTACGGTAGAGTATACACCCGGTTATTTGACGCGGACGGAGCGGATTCGGGTAGCCTGGCGGCCCTGAAAGGCCCGTGATCAGCGGGTCGCCAACGCGCCAGGATGGCAACTGAACCTGTTGGAAGCGTGGGGATTCTGGAAGGCCGATGGGAATGCTGGCGACATGCGCGAATCTGGCGGCAAATTTGACGCTGAATCGCCGCCGAGTCGCGCGGCTGCTCCCCAGCCATTTACAATCACGTCTATGCTTCAGGTGCGGATCGTGTGCGCCTGGCGTGTCTTCCAACTATGACCCTACGACTCCTCAGCATTCCCGCGGCTTTCGTGTTTGGCACAGCCCTGCTTGCAACCTCCGCCTCAGCCCAGACGCGTCCCGCGGCTCCACAGAGCCCGTATGGCGGCACAACCGTTGAGGATATCGTTGCCCGTGTGAACGACCAGATCATCTCGCAATCGGATTATGACCGGGCAATGAAGGAGATGGACCAGGAGGGTAAGCAGCAAGGTCTTTCGATGCAGCAACTTTCAGAGCATCATCGGGACTTGTTGCGGAGCCTTATCGACCAGCAGCTCTGGCTTTCCAAAGCCAAGGAACTCGGCATTAATGGAGAGACCGAGCTGATTAAGCGCCTCGACGAAATCCGCAAACAATACAACATGCAGTCGTTGCAGGACCTGGAAAAGGCGGCAAAGGAGCAAGGCGTATCGTTTGAGGACTTCAAGGCTCAGATCCGCAACGGGATCATTACGCAGTTGGTGATGCGCGAAGAAGTTTCACGCAAGGTGCAGTTCACCGAAGGCGAAGTGGAGCGCTATTTTGAAGCGCACAAGCAGGAATACGTCAAGCCAGAAAGCGTGCAACTGAGCGAGATCCTGGTTTCTTCCGGCGCCAACCCCGACGATCAGGAAAAGGTTGCCGCAGCCAAGGCCAAGGCAGACGATATTGAAGCGAAGCTGCATGGCGGGGGAGATTTCAGCCAACTGGCCAAGTCATTCAGCGACGGCACAACAGCTTCTGAGGGCGGCGCCTTCGGAACATTCAAGCGCGGCGGGCTGGCCAAGGTGTTTGAAGACGCAACGTTCCCGCTGAAGAGTGGCGAATATACCGATCCGATTCGCACCAAACAGGGATTTGTGATCTTCAAGGTCGACCAGCACATCGCGGGAGGAGTCCCGGCGTTTAAAGATGTTGAGCAGGACGTGGAGCAGAACTATTACGAGGGCCGCATGGAGCCGGCGATGCGCGCCTATCTGACGCAAATGCGCGAAGAGGCTTATATCTACACCAAGCCCGGCTTTGCTGACACGGGATCGAGCACAAAGGAGATCACGCCCACGTACAGCGTCTACACGCCACCTTCTCCGAAAAAGAAGAGGAAGGTGGAGCGCACGCGATTCCGCGAGACAGCGCGAACCTTCCGCCAGAAATCGCCACAGGCCGAATCGGCCACAGAACCTGCGGCAGCAGCGCCGGCCACCAAGAAGAACGTCAACGCGACGGTGCAGAAGCCCGGCAAAAAGGAAAAGATTCGCTTTGGCAAGGCGCCTACCAAGACGCTGCCGAGTGCCGCCTCAACAGCTACCGAGGATGCGGGAGCTGTCCAGACGCCGGCTGCGGCGGAGCCTGCCAATCCGCTTGATGCTACCAAATCTACTGAGAAAACGCGCTTCAGTGCCCGCGCCAAGGAACAGAAGAAGAACAAGCCAAAGGGCCCCCAGTTGGATAGCGATGCGCCCGCGCCTCCAGATGCCGCTGAGGTTGCCGACCGGCAGCAGCAGGCTGCTCCGCTTGGATTGAACGGCGAAGACACTTCGAAGAAGAAGAAGGGCACGGCGACCACGGGAGACAAAACACGGCTGAGCGACAAGAACAAGAAGCCAGTGACACCGGAATCGAACCATCCGCCGGCGACGACTGACGCTCCGGCGGCGCAGCCGGCACCGGCACCAGCACCGGCGCAGCCTGCCCCCGCGCCCCAGTAATAAGCAGGAGAACGATGTTTCCAGCGAGGCGGAGGCACATAGCTTCCGCCTTCTGCTTTTTGGGTAACAACAGGCAGGTGCGGTAAGCTTCTGGGCAGGATGAAAGACATTTATATCTCCGATCTGGCGAACTTCGAAGAAGGCAAACTCTTCGACGGTTTTTTCCTCGTTCTGGCTAAGCAGCAGCGGACCACCAAGAACAACAAGCCTTATTTGAGTCTCGTTCTCGGAGATAAGACCGGCCAGTTGGAAGGGCGCATCTGGGAACTAACCGACCCGCGCATTGCGAAGGACTTCGATCGCGGGGACATCGTGAAAGCCCGCGGAAACGCCTCGCGCTTCGATGAGCGCCTGCAGATGAAGATTGACCAGCTCCGTGTCGCATTGCCTCATGAAGCAGACAAGACTGACATGTTGCCCTGCACGCATTGCGACGTGGCTGAGCTGTGGCGTCAGCTGGTGGGCTTTGCCGAGAGCCTGACCAACCCTTATCTGAAATTGTTGCTCACCACTCTGCTGGACGATCCCGCACTTTCCGCTGCGTACCGCGAGGCGCCGGCTGCGAAACAACTGCACCACGCATGGCTGGGCGGACTGCTGGAACACGTGATTAGTTTGTGTACCCTGGCCGACCGGGTCGCGCCGCACTACCCGCTGCTTGATCGAGACCTGCTGATGACGGGCGTGATTCTGCACGACATTGGTAAAGTACGCGAGCTGAGCTGGGAAGTTGGATTCGAGTACACCGTTGAAGGAATGCTGCTGGGGCACATCCAGATCGGCGCTGCTTTGGCCGAGCGGACAATGGACAGCCTTCCCAACTTCCCTCCGAAGCTGAAGACACTTGTGCTGCACATGATCCTTTCGCACCACGGCAAACTGGAGTTTGGCTCGCCCAAACTTCCCATGATTCCGGAGGCGCTGGTGTTGAACTTCATCGACGATCTCGATGCCAAGATGCAGGCCGTATCGTCAGAGTTCGACCGGTCGCTGCGCGAGGGCAAAGGCCCGGGTGAGTTGACCAATAAGGTGTGGGCTCTCGATAACCGGCAGTTGCTGAACACGAAGCGGTGGTTGGGAGAGTAGGCGGCAACGCGGCGTTTGAGGCTCGTGCATTCCCGCCCAGATTTCTTACCGAGGTTCGTGTTTGGGTTCGTGCTTTCCCACCCATCGCAAAGGGCGCGATGGATGGGGCACCCGGCAATGGATGAGCACCCGGCTTTCCCATCCGGATTTCTTGCCGAGCTTCGTGTTGGGGTTGGTGGTATCCCAGGTCTGAAAATCCAAACCTGGGGCAACCAGCGGTTTCTTCGCACTTTGGGTAATTGCTGGTAGAATTTGAGAAGTCGTGGGGCTGTAGCTCAGCTGGGAGAGCGCCTCGTTCGCAACGAGGAGGCCAGCGGTTCGATCCCGCTCAGCTCCACCATTCGACTCTCCTCCCTGCATTTCATTCCCCCTCCCCACCTAAGATTGAAAACAGTCGCACAGGGATGCGTCTGACCTTTCGCGAGCGAGCCCAATTTCACCCAACTGTATACTTGGAGTGCTTCTCGATGAGGTGATCTTTGCCCCAGTCAAGCACGAGCGCCGTTTCTTCGCCGGAGGCACCAGACAACTCGCTCCGCCCGCTCTGCGTTGATCTCGACGGAACACTGATCAAGTCCGATAGCCTCGTCGATTCCCTACTCGTACTCATGCGCACCCAACCAGGCAGAATCTTCCAACTGCCGGGAGCGTTGCTGCGCGGCAAAGCCGGATTCAAGGCGTTCATCGCACGGTCCGTCTCAATGGACATTGCGCATCTGCCGTATAACAACACCGTGTTGCGGTTTCTGCACCTCGAACATGCGCGCGGCCGGCCGCTTTATCTTGCGACGGGCGCGGACATGCAGCTGGCTACGCGCGTGGGAGGCCACCTGGGAATTTTCAACGACGTGCTTGCGTCCGATGGCAGCACGAATTTGACTGGCCGCAACAAGCTCGACAGCCTGCGCGCGCAGCTTCACTCCGCCGCATTCGATTACATCGGCAACGCATCCCCCGACCTTCCGCTGCTCGCGCATGCAACGGAACCGATGGTGGCCAATCCCAGCATCGGATTGCGGCTGCGGCTGAGAGCTCGCGGGATTCACCCGACACAGACATTCGTTGAGCGCCGCCCCGTAGCGATCTCACTGCTCAACGCTCTTCGCGTGCATCAATGGGCAAAGAACCTTCTGGTCTTTGTGCCGCTTCTGCTGTCGCATGCCGTAACCCCGCAAAAGCTGCTCACGGCACTGGTGGCGTTTGGTTGTTTTTCGGTGACGGCATCGGCCGCCTACATCGTCAACGACCTTCTCGACATTGAAGCGGATCGCAGGCATCCGTCGAAGCGCATGCGCCCCTTTGCCGCAGGCGATCTTCAGGCAATCACCGGGATTTTTCTCGCGGCCTTGCTGCTTCTCGCCGGCTTTTTCACGGCTCGCACTTTGCCCTGGCCATTTTTCGACTGGCTACTTATCTACCTGGGGACAACGCTTGCTTATACGTGGTATCTCAAGCGGCTCGAATTGATCGATGTGCTCGTGCTTTCCGGGCTTTACATCCTGCGGCTCCTTGCCGGCAGCGCCGCCACGCAGACGCCAATCTCGCACTGGCTGGCGGGCTTCAGCATGTTTCTGTTTCTGTCGCTGGCCATCGTCAAGCGGTTTGCCGAGCTGGAAAACCTGCGAGTCAGTAATGCTTCGCCACAGAATGGCCGCGGCTACATTCTGGCGGACCTGAATCAACTGCGGGCGTTCGGCACTGCCAGCGCCTACGCGGCAGTTGTGGTCTTCGCCATCTATATAAGCAGCACCGACGTTGTGAAGCTCTATCGCGAATCGCGGCTCTTGTGGATGATTGTGCCGCTGATGATCTTGTGGCTGAATCGCGTCTGGCTATTGGCTTCGCGTGGAAAGCTGAATGAAGATCCGGTGGCTTTCGCGCTGACGGACTCCATCAGCCTGGTGATCGGTCTCCTGGCGGTGATGATCGTGCTGCTTGCGCTATGACGTGAGCGGATAACCGCCCCCACGTCGGGGATAAGTCCCCGACCTGCCGCCAGACCGAGGTTTTCCGCAGCCTGTTAAGCCCGCCCCGTTTAGTTGAACAGGTCTTTCATTTTGTCGAGCAGGCCTGGGGACGTGGGCTTGTTGTCGACGTTCAAAGATTCGCCAAGCTTGCTGACGAGTTCCCGTTGCGCCCGCGACAGCTTGCGTGGAATCTGGACAAGCACCTTGACGATGAGGTCGCCATTGCCTTTGTCGTTGAGGTACGGTACGCCACGGCCGCGCACGCGGATTTCGCGTCCGCCCTGGGTGCCTTCAGGGATCTTGACGTTGATGGGTCCGTCGATTCCGGGCACTTCAAATTCCGCCCCCAGCGCTGCCTGGGGAAAGCTGATGGGGATGACGCAATGCAGGTCGTAGCCGCGGCGTTCAAAAAAGTCGTGCGGACGAACGGAGAGCACTACGTACAAATCGCCGCGGGGTCCGCCGGACCGGCCGGCATCGCCTTCGCCGGTGTAGCGGATGCGGGTTCCTTCTTCAACGCCGGGGGGAACCTTCACGGTGAGTTTGAATTCGCTGCTTACCCGCGTTTGTCCGCGGCAGGTTTGACACGGATCGCCGAT
>Ga0187887_10001537_pt1 | contig 19605 bp, 21 predicted proteins | sample June2016WEW_7_10_FD_132977 | JGI IMG/M metagenome (GOLD analysis project Ga0187887, IMG submission 132977) | Peatland microbial communities from SPRUCE experiment site at the Marcell Experimental Forest, Minnesota, USA - June2016WEW_7_10 | ecosystem: Environmental > Terrestrial > Soil >... | reverse complement strand
GCAAGGGGATTATCTTCGTCGCGACCAACGGCGACGTGTACCCCTCGGGATTTCTCCCGGTGCGCCTGGGCAACGTGCGTCAGCAAAAGCTGTCCGACATCTATCGCGGAAACGAGCTGCTGCGAAAGATTCGCGCCGCCGACTTCAGCGGCGTGTGCGGACGCTGCACCTTCGCTCAGATCTGTGGAGGATCACGGTCGCGAGCCTTCGCCACGTCCGGCGATCCGTTGGCGTCCGACCCCGGTTGCCTGTTGGTGGAGTCGGGACACCGTACGCTAAGCGTCGGTTAACCGCCACGTTCGAGCACGTGACCGCACGTGTTCATGGGTGGACGACTCTCAGTTATTGGCAGGGGCTGCGCGGTCCGTTGAGCGCCACCGGGAAGAGTGTCCCGTTGATGCCGGCGGCGATGTCGCTGGCGCAGAAGCTGGACGTCGCGAGGTTGTACTCGGCATTGAAGATGGCCTTGTGGCCGAGGTAGGCGTTGAGCGCCGAGCAGGTCGAGTACTGATTGCACTGCTCGGTCAAGACGGCGTCGGCCAGGGGCTCCATCACCGTGGCGTAGTTGTCGCCGGTGTCGTCGGGGTTCTTGATCACCCAGCCGAGGCCCAGTCGGTGCATGTAGTTCGCCAGCTTGGTCATGTAGGCGACCTCGTCGGCCTGGTTGAGGCTGAACCCCGTGGTGCCGTCGGAGCCGGCGTAGGTCTCGTCGAGGTCGGTTTCGACGGCGTCGAAGCCTTTGGCGGCGCACTGCTGAGCGATCATCGCCTCGGTGATGCGCACGGTGGCCGGCGAATTGATGTTGAGGAACTCCTCCGGGTAACCCGAGAGCGCGCTGCCGAGAACCCCGGCGGCTTGGTACTGGGCGTAGTACGTGGTGGCGATCCCTTCCTGGGCCGCCGAGTAGTAGTTGCCGGCCGAACCGACCTCGATGTAGCAGATGACGTGAGCCCCGCGCGCGTGCAGGGCCGTGACCGTGGACGCAGGATTGATGATGCCGTCGATGTCGTAGACCTTGGGCGCCGGCGCCGGCTGCCCGTTGGGCAGCGTGTCGTTGGTGCCCATGTCCGTCGCGTTGCCCAGATTGAGCGGGTGGTCGATCTCCCATTGCCAGGGCAGCACACCCGCGCCTGGCTTCCACCAGCCGGTCGTCGTGACCGGGCTGGCGTGAAGGACCGTGGTCCTCACGCGGTTCGAAGGACGCGAGTTCGGTCCGGTCGCCCGCTTGTTTCTCGCGACGACCGTGAACGTATAGAACGCCCCGTTATGGAGTTTCGAAATGGTGCACGTGGTTCCCGTGGTGACGCACCGCTTGTTCTGAGGATGCGAGGTGACCACGTACGTGGTGATCGGAGAGCCTCCATCTGACGAGGGCCTCGACCAGGTCACGCGGGCGTCGCCCCGCCCCGCGACGGCGTGGACCGAGAGGGGGGCCGACGGACGGGCCGTTGTCGTGGCGGCCCCGTTCGCGGGGACGGCCACGCTCAGGGCCAGGGCCATCAGCACGGCACCGACGAAGACCGGACGTTTCCATGGCTGGTGCATCATTGCTCTGCTCCGCTTCGTCGTCTCGAGTGTTCCGGTAGGGCGCCTGTGCTTAGCCCACGGCCGAATCACGTTCTCTGCAACGTGGTTCGGCCGTGGCCTGGCCTACTTGGTGGAGGTGCTGGGGATCGAACCCCAGGTCCGTCAGCTTTTTGGTGATTCTTCTCCGAGCGCAGCTAGCAGGAAGTTGTCGGGAGCGACACTGTTGCCAGCATCGGTGTCGTTCCGTAGTCAGCTGAAGTGTCCCAAAAAGACCACTGACGAGTCTCGTTGGTAAGCCCTACTTCATGACGCCCGATATCTGAACCGCAGGGCTGGGTCCAGGCGGACGTTGCTACCTAAGCAGCAAACGCAAGCTGAGGCTTGGCGTTTATTTTTGTTCCGGCTCTTTAACGTGGCTCCGGAGACCACGGCTCGCTTCATTCACCTCAACGACTAACGTCGAAACCAATCACCCCCTCTGGCACAACTTGACCGACGTGGTCACGACTCCAGCGTACCGGTTTCGTCCGGCGTCCGTCCCTGCACTACGCGGGGCTAGGCGAACTTCTCGTTGTTACGCACGCTGCGGGCGATCTCGCGCTCCGCGTCACGCCTCTTGATCGCCTCGCGGCGATCGTGCATCTGACGACCTTTGGCCAGCGCGATCTCGACTTTGGCTCGTCCGTCCTTGAAGTAGACCCGCAGCGGCACGATCGTGAGGGGTTGCAGGCGCGTCTTTTGGTGGAGCTGATCTAGTTCGTGGCGGTGCACGAGGAGCTTGCGCTTGCGGTCGGGATCATGGCTCCCGTAGCCCACGGCGTAGCTCCACGGCGGGATGTGCATGGCGAAGAGCCACAACTCGTCGTCGTCAATCCGCGCGTAGCTTTCGACGATCTGGGCCTTTCCTTCCCGCAGTGATTTCACCTCGGAGCCGCTCAGCACGATGCCGCACTCCAGCGTCTCGATGATCTCGTAGTCGTGTCGGGCGCGTCGATTGGAGGCGACCACCCGGTCGCCGTTCGTCGCGTCGGCCTTGTTCTTGGCGCGCCGCTCCTGGACTTGCTTGGCACGAGCCATTGGTCCAGCGTAGTGACAGGGCCTCGAGACCACGGGTCGCTGGCTAGGGTGTCGAGGTGCTGGTACTGACGACGACGCAGCGAGACGCGATGGTGGCGACGTGCGTCCGCGCATTGCCCAACGAGGGCTGCGGGCTGCTGCTGGGACGAGACGATGGCGTAGTGGTCGACGTGGTCGCGAGTCCTAACGTGGCGAAGTCGGCGAAGCTGTACGAGATCGATAGCCGAATCCTGCTCCAGGCCTATCGACGCGCCGACGACGAGGACCTTTCGGTCATCGGGGTTTTCCACTCCCACACGCACACCGAGGCCTATCCGAGCCCCACCGACGTCTCCTTGGCGCCCGATCCCGCCTGGCACTACGTGTTGGTGTCGTTGCGCGACGTGCCAAGCGTCGTGCGCAGCTTTCACATCGTCGACGCGACCGTTGAGGAAGAACCCGTGGAAATCAAGTAGGGGAGGACTTTCCCCGGCCACCAAGAAGTTTGGTCACAACCGTGAGCGGTGGTGCTAAATTTGACCAAGTTAGTCATGAATTGGTGATCGAGGCGGAAGGCAGGCGATGACGGCGACAGTGAGAATCCCTACCGTGCTTCGCCCGTCGATGGGCGGAGCCACCACGGTCGACGTCGAGGGGCAGACCATCGGCGCGGTGCTCGATCAGCTCACGGCATCCTTTCCCGCGGTCAAGGGCCAGCTACTCAATGACGACGGCACCCTTCACCGGTTCCTCAACGTCTACGTGAACGACGACGACGTGCGGTACCTGGGCGGCGTCGACGCCCCCGTGCTGAACGACGACGAGATCACCTTGCTGCCCGCGGTGGCCGGCGGAGCTGGTTAGTGGCGCGCTTCGCGTCGATACTCGATCTCATCGGTAGCACTCCCGTGGTGGACGTCAGTTCGTTGTCCCCCAAGCCCAACGTCTCGATCCTCGCGAAACTCGAAGGCTTCAACCCCGCGGGCTCGGTCAAGGACCGCGTGGCCCTGGCGTTGGTCGAGGCGGCGGAGAGCGACGGCCTCCTGGTGCCGGGGAAGCCGGACCAGGTCCTCCTGGAACCGTCTTCGGGCAACACGGGGATCGCGCTGGCCATGGTGTGTCGTCTGCGCGGTTATCACCTCAAGGTGGTGCTGCCGACCAACGTCTCGCCCGAGCGGCGACAATTGTTACTCGTGTGGGGCGCCGAGATAATCGACTCCCCGGGTGGCGAAGGTTCGAACGGCGCGGTGAGGCTGGCCCAGCGGTTGAGTGAACAGCATCCCGAGTGGGTCTTCCTCTATCAGTACGCCAACCCGGCCAACCCGCACGCGCATTACGCCACCACCGGCCCCGAGATCACCAAGGACGTGCCCGAGATCACGCACTTCGTGGCGGGACTGGGTACCTCGGGGACCCTGATGGGCGTCGGTCGGTACCTGAAGGAACAGAATCCCGATATCCAGGTCTGGGCGGTCGAACCGCCCAGCGGCGAGCTCGTGGACGGTCTGCGCAACCTCGACGACGGCTACATCCCGCCGATTTTCCTCGACAACGACGGGGCGGCGCTGCTTGATCGCAAGGTGGTGGTTCGACCTAGGGAGTCGATCGAGTGGACGCGTCGGCTGACCGAGGTCGGCCTCTTCGTGGGCATCTCGTCGGGGGCCATCATGGCCGGCGCCGTGAAGTGCGCCGCCACGGTTCCCGATGATCGTTCGGCCACCATTGTCTTCATGGCCCCCGATGACGGGTGGAAGTATCTCTCGACCGGCGCGTGGAGCGACGACATCGACGTCGTCGTTGAACGGGCGAAGAGCACCATCTACTTCTAAGGGATCGCGCCTCACTATCCGCTAGCGTTGCTACGCAGTCTCGCCGACCCAAAGGAAACCGATGTCCGTACTTCGAGCCGATGGCCGTACCCCCGAGCAGGCCCGCCCGCTCACCTTCGAGCGTGACTTCACCGAAATGGCGCCGGGATCGGTATTGGTGAGCTTCGGGCGCACGCGCGTGCTGTGCACCGCGTCGGTGGAGGAGGACGTGCCACGCTGGCTCAAGGGCAAAGGTCGCGGTTGGGTGACGGCGGAGTACTCCATGCTGCCCGGCTCGACACCCGAGCGCGCCAATCGAGAGGCGGCCAAGGGCAAGCAGTCCGGGCGCACCCAGGAGATCCAGCGTCTGATCGGCCGCTCGCTACGAACGGTCACCAACCTCGAGCTGTTGCCCGACGTGCAGATCACGGTCGACTGTGATGTGCTGCAGGCTGACGGGGGGACTCGAACCGCTTCGATTTGCGGAGGCTACGTGGCGCTGCATGACGCCGTCACCCGTCTGGTGCAGGCGGGCACCCTCAAGGAGCACGCGCTCACTGATCTGGTGGCCGCCGTCTCGGTGGGCATCGTCGACGGCGTCGCGATGCTGGACCTGCCCTACGAAGAGGATTCGAGGGCGGACACCGACATGAACGTGGTCATGACCGGCTCGGGCCGTTTCGTCGAGGTGCAGGGCACCGCCGAGCGCGAGGCCTTCACGCGTGCCGAACTTGACGTGCTGCTCGACCTGGCTGCCGCCGGGATCGCCGGCATCCACGCGGCCCAGCGCGAGGTGTTGGCGACCGCGCCATCGTCTCGCGGGTCGTGACCACTTACGTCCTGGCGACGGCCAATCCGCACAAGGCCACCGAGATGCAGGAGATCCTCGCTCCGCTCGGCCTGCAGCTCGTCCCGAGACCGGCCGGGGTCCCTGACGTCGACGAGACCGAGGACACGCTCGAGGGCAACGCGCTGCTCAAGGCGCGGGCACTGTGCGCCGCGACCGGACTGGCCGCGATTGCGGACGACACGGGTCTCTTCGTCGACGCGCTCGGCGGACGGCCCGGGGTGTTCAGCGCTCGCTTCGCCGGCGATACGGCCAGTTACCGGGACAACACCCGCAAACTGCTTGATGAACTTAGCGGCGTCGAGCCCCCGCGCACGGCGCACTTCACCAGTGTCATCGTGGTTGCTTTCCCTGACGGTGACTGGTGGAGCGTCGAAGGAGTGCTCGACGGCACGATCGCCGAAACGTCGAGGGGGAACGAGGGTTTCGGCTACGACCCGGTCTTCGAACTCCTGGGGGAGGATCGGCGCACCCTGGCCGAACTGACGCCCGACGAGAAGAACGTCGTGTCGCATCGTGGCCGGGCCCTTCGGGCGCTGGTCGAAAAACTTGCCGCCGAGTAGGTCCGTTCACGCAACGTTCACCTTTAGGCTGGTGGCGTGACAAGTCGAGAACTCCCGATGTTCCCCCTCGGCATGGTTGTCTTCCCTCATCAGCAGTTGGGCCTGTACGTCTTTGAGTCCCGCTATCAACGAATGCTCACGGAGCTCGGACCGGATCGACGCTTCGGCACCTGTCTGATCGCCAGGGGATCGGAGGTCGGCGGCAACGACGAACGACTCTCGGTCGGCACCGTGGTCGAGATCCTCGCGGCCCAGCCTTTCGTCGACGGCCGAACGCTCATCCTCATCGAAGGGGTGCACTGCTGCGAGGTCACGCTGTGGCTCGACGACGCGCCTTATCCCCGAGCCGTGGTGCGCGAGCGACTCTGCGTGGACTGCGGCATCGATCCGACCTTGCTTAAAGCCACCGAGTCGACCGTGAAGGCACTGCGCGTCCTGCAAAGCGAGGTCAACGCCGACGAGTGCATCCAGTCCAACTGCGCCATGGACCCTGATCCCAGGGTGCGCAGCTGGCAGCTGTGCGCCATGACGCCGATGTCGGCGCTCGATCAATTCAAGGTACTCAGCATGAGCGACCCGAACGATCGCCTGCGACTGCTCGCGGAGATTTGCTGCGAGCGATACGGTGACTACCAGCGCATGCTGGCCGTCGACGCGTCGGATCGTTCGTTCAACTAACGGACGTCGACCAGGTCGACGACGAAGATAAGTGTCTCTCCGGGGGCGATGACGCCGCCCGCGCCGCGCTCGCCGTAACCGAGGTGGGCCGGTATGACGAGCCGACGACGGCCGCCCACTTTCATGCCGGCGACTCCCTGGTCCCAACCCGCGATGACGTGGCCGGCGCCAAGCGGGAAGGAGAAGGTGTCGCCGCGATTCCACGAGGCGTCGAACTCTTCGCCGTTGGAGGCCGCGACGCCGACGTAGTGCACGATGACCGTGCGTCCGGCCTCGGCCTGCTCGCCCGTGCCTTCGATGATCTCCTCGATGATGAGATCATCAGGAGCTGGTCCCAGGTGGGGTTCGACGAAGGGCTTCTCGGGCATCACGTGAGGTTATCGCCGTCGTGCCCGTCGTGCCCGTGCGTTGATCTTCGTACGAAGCGCCGACCTCGCGTCAGGCGAAATTAGCGCCGTTGGCGCCCTCCGCCGACCACGCGAACGTTTCGAGCCTCGCGACCCTTGGGTCCCTGAGACTCCTCGAAGGTGATCTTCTGACCTTGACTGAGTGACTTGAAACCGTCACCCTGGATGCTCGAGAAGTGGATGAAGAGGTCGTCGCCCTTTTCGTCGCTCGCGAAGCCGAAGCCCTTCGAGTCGTTGAAGAAGCTGACGACGGCTTCCTTGTCCTTCTGGCCGCCACGGGGCGTGACGCCGCGGTCGTTGAAGCGGGGCTGTTGGCGGTCGTTGCCTCGTTCGGGGCGAACGCTACGCTCGCCGGGCGCGCGCTCGACGCGCGAGGGTCGTTCGACGCTGCGCTCGACGCGTGGGCCGCGCTCCGCGAAGCCTCGGTCGCTGCGGGGTGCGCGTTCCGGTGTGGCGCCGCGTGGCGCGTACGTGCGGTCGCTGCGCGGTGCGCGTTCGGCGAAGCCGCGCTCACTTCGAACGGGGCGCTCGCCTCGGGGCGACGAGGTGCGCTCGCGTGGTTCACGCCGCTCGAAGTTCCGGGGACCACGGTCGTGGTCGCGCGGAGCCGATCGCTCGGATCGACCCTTGCCGCCACGGTCGTCGAGGCGTTCTGAGGCCACCGTGTCGTCGACGGCGCCCAGGCGGATCGCCGGTGCGTCCTCGCGCGATTCGATGGACATCGCGATGCCCAGGGCCTTCTGCAGGCGCTTGACCTGGCCGATGACGTCTTCGCCCACCAGGGAGATGACGGCGCCGGTGGCGCCCGCCCGCCCGGTGCGTCCCGAACGGTGCAGGTAGTCGGTCGCCTGCGCCGGCGGGTCGTAGTGCACGACTACCGGCAACAACTCGATGTGGATGCCTCGGGCGGCGACGTCGGTCGCGACCAGCACTCGAACCTGACCACTCTTGACGCTGCGCAGCGCGCGTTCGCGCTGGGCCTGGGTTCGGTCGCCGTGCAGGGGGACCGCGGAGATTCCGCGCTCCTCCAGCTGGCGCGCGAGGCGGTCGGCCCCGTGCTTGGTGCGCGTGAAGATGATGGCGCGCTCGTACTCTTCGACGATGTCGGCCGTTATCTGGGGACGCTGATCACGCGGCACCCGCCAGAAGAAGTGGTCGACGTCGCTGGGAGCCTCGTCGCCGACGACGTCGTGGATGGCCGCGTCGTGGGTGAACTCTCTGATGAGCGATTTGATGTCCGGCGCCATGGTCGCCGAGAACAGCATCACGTGGCGGTCGCGGGCGGTGGCGCCGATGATGCGGCGAACGGCGGGCAGGAAGCCCATGTCGGCCATGCGGTCGGCTTCGTCGACGACGACGGTGACCGTGTCGGAGAGGTCCAGCGCGCCTTGTTCGAGCATGTCCTCGAGGCGGCCCGGGCAGGCCACCACGACGTCAACGCCGTAGTTGAGGGCCTTGCGCGCCACGCTGTAGGAAGTGCCACCGTAGATGCAGATGACCCGTCGGCCGCGGTCGTCGGTCAGCTGGGCCAACTCCTTCTGCACCTGCGCGGCCAGTTCGCGGGTGGGCACCAGGACGAGCGCCACCGGCTTGCGGGGACGGGCTTTGGTGAGGCGGGCGATGAGGGGCAGGCCGAAGGCGAGGGTCTTGCCCGAACCGGTGATGGCCTTGCCCACGACGTCGCGTCCAGCGAGGGCGTCAGGAATGGCGGCCTCCTGGATGGGGAAAGCCTCGTAGATGTCGCGCGCAGCGAGACGTTCTACGAGGTTCGATGGCACGCCGAGGTCGGCGAAGGGCACGGACATATGACTCCTACGAGTTGAGATGAGCCCAACTCGAATTGTCATAGTCGAATCGGTCTCCACCGCATTATGCGGCGAAACAGCAAAGACCACGCTAGCAGAGCGGCGCCCCCATAGCCAGTCAATGGCCAACAGGGTGGTGCGGGCGGAGGGACTCGAACCCACACTCCTAAGAACTGGTACCTAAAACCAGCGCGTCTGCCAATTCCGCCACGCCCGCAAGAGTCATCATTCTACGCCGTCAAGCGAAGAGTCCGCAGTCTCGCCGGTTAGATTGGTCGCATGAATAACTACTCCCGGGCCGAGGGATTCGGCGCCAATGACCTAAGCCAGCGACTTATTCGCGAGCGCATTGTCTTCCTGGGCACCGAGGTGGACCAGGACTCCGCCAACCGCATCTGTGCCGAGCTTCTCTTGCTCGAAGCGGAAGACCCGGACAAGGACATCAGCCTCTACATCAACTCACCCGGCGGCATCGTCTTCAGCGGGCTCGCGATCTACGACACCATGCAGTACGTCAACTGCGATATCCGCACCATCTGCCTGGGCCTCGCGGCGTCGATGGGCCAGTTCTTGTTGTGCGCGGGCACGCCCGGTAAGCGCTTCTCGTTGCCGCACAGTCGCATCCTGATGCACCAGCCTTCCATGGGCGGCATGCAGGGCCAGGCCTCCGATATCGCCATCCAGGCCGAGCAGATCGGCTACTCCAAGCACGTGCTGGCCGAGCGCATTGCCTTCCACACCGGACAGACGGTGGAAAGGATCGAGGCCGATTCGGACCGCGACCGCTGGTTCACCGCCCAGGAGGCGCTCGAGTACGGGTTCATCGACGCAGTAATCGATCGTTCGGCGATTCGCCAAGGGGTCTAGTGAGTAGCGCCACGCCGGCGGGGGTCCCGCGGCGCCCCATCGAGGACGCCCCCGTGCGCGTGCTGAGCGCCCGACCGAACCTGCTGACGCGGCTCAAGAACCTGGCCAACCGGCGAGAACTGCTGACCAGTCTGATCACGTCGGACATCCGCATCAAGTACAAGAGTTCGGTGCTGGGCATCTTCTGGTCCATGCTCGCGCCCGCGATGACCTTGGGGATCTACTTCCTGGTCTTCTCGGTGTTCCTGAAGAACGGCATTCCCAACTTTTTCATCTACCTCTTCTCGGGTCTGGTGGTGTGGAATCTCTTCCAGACGGCCATCAATACGGCCACCGGCGTCATCGTCGACCGCGCCTCGCTGGTGAAGAAGGTGTCCTTCCCGCGCGAGATCCTGGCGCTGGCCAACGTGGGCGCGTCGGTGGTGTACTTCTTCATCCAGCTGGGCGTGCTGGCGCTGGTGCTGCTGCTGGTCGGCCACGCCCCGGCCTGGAACTACATGTGGATCCTGCCGGTCTCCTTCGCCTCGCTGTACTTCTTCACGGCCTCGGTCGCCATGGTGACCTCGGCGCTCAACGTCTACCTGCGCGACATCAAGCACCTGATGGAAGTGATGCTGATGCTGTGGTTCTACCTCACGCCCATCGTCTACAGCTACGAGAACACCATCTCGCTCAAGCTCCACCGCCACGGCATCGCCCTGCTCTATTTCTTGAACCCCGTCACCCTGATCGTGCTCACCTTCCAGCGCGTCTTCTACGTCGCCACCAGCGTCACCTCGACCGTGGCCCCGCATCCGATACTGAGCATCCTGCCCACGTGGTCGGTGTCCCACTTCCTCTTCCTCAACCTGGCCCTGCTCGCCATCATGGTCGTGCTCTTCCTCGTGTCGCTGACGATCTTCGGACGCCTCGAGGGCAACTTCGAGTCGGAGCTGTAATGACCAACGTCATCGAGGTCAGCAACATCTCCAAGCAGTTCAAGATCCACCACGAGCGCCACAAGTCGTTGAAGGAGCGGCTCCTGCACCCCAAGTCCGGCACCACGGAGCTCTTCAGTGCCTTAGTCGACATCGACTTCACGATCTCGGACAACGAGACCGTGGGCATCGTGGGCCAGAACGGCTCGGGCAAGTCGACGCTGCTCAAGTGCATCTGCGGCGTGCTGCAACCCACCACGGGCGAGATCCGGGTGCGCGGCAGCTTGGCGGCGCTGCTCGAACTGGGCGCCGGATTCCAGCACGAACTCTCGGGCCGCGACAACGTCTACCTCTACGGCGCGATGCTCGGATTCTCGCGCAAGATGATCGACAACATCTTCGACGACATCGTCTCGTTCAGCGTGCTCGAGAAGTTCATCGATACCCAGGTCAAGTTCTATTCCAGTGGCATGTACGTGCGCCTGGCCTTCGCGGTGGCGGTCAACGTCGATCCGGACATCCTGGTGGTGGACGAGGTGCTGGCGGTGGGCGACGAGAGTTTCCAGGCGAAGTGCCTCGACCGCATCGCCCGCTTCCAGGACGAGGGACGTTCCATCCTGCTGGTGACCCACCAAGCCGACCAGGTCCGCGCGGTGTGTGACCGGGCGCTGGTGCTCGACGGAGGCCACCTCATCGCCGACGGACCGGTGCAGGAGTCCCTGCGCATCTTTCGCGAGCACCTGCTCGACGACGCCATCGAGCACGACCTGGCCGGCGTGCAATCGAACGTGAGCATCGGCGCCATCACCACGCCGTCGGGTTCCTTCGACGTGCGCAGCGGCGCGGGCATGCACTTCGACGTGGAGATCAACTCGGAAGGCCCCTACAGCGGCAACTTCGTCTTGGAATTCTTCACCCGCGGCGGACTGCTGGTGAGCCGCAGCGACGCCCAGGGATCACCGGTCAACCTGCACCCCGGTCGTAACAGTGTCGGCGTGGACCTGGCGCAGATTCCACTGCTCGACGGGATCTACGACGTCAACGTGGGCATCGTCGACACGCACGGCAATACGGTGATCGCGTGGAAGGAACAAGGCGCCACCATCCAGGTCATCTACGACGGCCGCGAGGGCGGCATCGTTGAGATGGGCGCGTCGATCCAACAGCAGTGATCAGCCGTGGGGCAGCCGCGGATAGCGGCGCAGGGCCCCCAAGAACCCGAGACGACCCACGTTGAACGGGTAGGTGGCGCTTTCGAGCATCCGACGGTCCCCCCGGGAGTTCCCGTAGGCGTAAATAGCGGGCTCGACGCCGTAGTGGCGCTCGTCGATCCACTCGCGAAGGCGGCGCATCTTTTCGGTGCCTCGGCAGTTCTTGCCGAGGTAGCCGCCCGTCAGTTGGCCCAAGGGGTCCACGGCCAGGCGCGTCCCCAGGGCGCCCGTGACCTTGAGGGCCTCGGCGACGACGTCCACGTAGAGCTGGGGCGACGCGGAGACGATGACCACGTCATGGCCCTGCTGGCGGTGCCAGTTGAGTCTCGCGATCACGGGAGTCCTCGCCGCGTGTTCCAGGTGTTCGAGGGAAAAGCGCCGCGACTCGTCGCTCACCTCTTCGAGGTCGCGGCCACTGAGCAGGTCGAGGAAAAGCCGCTCCTTGGCGCGGTCGGCGCTCGGGCCGCTGCGAATCGCGCCGACGGTCAAGGGACCGGCCAGGCGCAGGGTCGCCCTAAAGACGGCGGGCGAGCCCGCGAGGTCGCGCAGCCAGGGAAAGACGCTGCCGCCGCGGGTGAGGGTTCCGTCCAGGTCGAACGCCGCGACCGAGGGTGTCAGCGCTTCGTCCATCCCTTCAGTTTCACAGGCTTCGGGACGCGGTCGGTGCAAACTCTATAAATCAACTAGATATTGTCCACATTGACGAAGAGCCCGCTACAGTAGTGGGGTTCAGTCAAGGGACTGACGTCTTTCATACAAGGAGCAATTTCATGGCAATTCGCCTTGGCGACGTGGCCCCCGACTTTACGGCGGAGACCACCGAGGGAACAATCAACTTTCACGAATGGCTCGGCGACGGCTGGGGCATCCTCTTTTCACACCCCAAGGACTTCACGCCGGTGTGCACCACCGAACTCGGTGGGTTCGCGGCGCGCAAGGGCGATTTCGACAAGCGCAATACCAAGATCATCGGCGTCTCCGTGGACGACGTGGCCTCGCACGAGAAGTGGAAGGCCGACATCGCCGAGACGCAGGGGACCGCGCTCAATTTTCCGCTCATCGGCGACGAGGACAAGAAGGTGGCTGACCTCTACGACATGATCCACCCCAACGCCAACGACACGCTGACCGTGCGCAGCGTGTTCGTCGTCGGCCCCGACAAGAAGGTGAAGCTCACGCTGACCTATCCGGCGTCCACCGGCCGCAACATCGACGAGATCGTCCGCGTGCTCGACTCGCTGCAGCTGACGGCCAACTATTCGGTGGCGACGCCCGTCAACTGGGTGGATGGCGGCGACGTGATCATCGTCAACTCGATCAGTGACGAGGACGCGGTGGCCAAGTTCCCCAAGGGCTTCAAGAAGATCAAGGACTACTTGCGGGTCACGCCTCAGCCCAACAAGTAATTTTTCACCGCGCGCGGCGTCCGTTTTCGAGCGGCCGTCGCGCGCGGTTTTCTTTAGAGTGGCCGCGCCAGCGACGCCACCAACGCGTCGCGCAGTTCACGTTTGAGGATCTTGCCCTGGGGATTGCGGGGGAGTGGTGCGGGGCGAAAGAAGATGCGGGTGGGCGCGGAGAACGTGGCGATGCGCTGGGCCACGTGACGGGTGACCTCTTCGGCGTCCATGGACCGTCCGGGCCGCAACACGATGACGGCGGCGACTTCCTCGCCGAGGGTGGGGTGAGGAAGACCGACCACGGCGCAGTCGGCCACGTCGGACAGTTCGAAGATCGCCGCTTCGACGAGGACCGAGTAGACGTTCTCTCCACCTCGGATGATCATGTCCTTGGCCCGGTCGACGATGAAGATGAACCCTTGCTCGTCGATGCGCGCGATGTCGCCGCTGTGGAGCCAGCCCTTGGAGAAGGTTTCTCGCGTGGCCTCGGGCTTTCGCCAGTAGCCGCGCACGACGTTGGGTCCCTTGATCCAGAGTTCGCCCACCACGTCGGGGCCGCGTTCGAGGTCGTCGGTCGGCTCGTCGCCCGCGAACTCCTCGGGCACGATGGCCACTTCGTTGACGGGCAAGGCCGTGCCGCAACTCTCCGGACGTTGGACGTAGTCGGCCGCGACGTTCATCGAGATGGCCGCCGAGGTCTCGGTGAGCCCGTAGCCGTTGCCCGGCACGCCCAGCGAGAAGGCCGCCGTAATGCGCTTGACCAGTTCGGGCGGCGCGGGCGCGCCGCCGTAGGAGACGCTGCGGATGCTCGACGTGTCGTAGTTCGAGAAGGTGGGGTGATCGAGGACCTGCATCACGATGGTCGGGACGCCGCCGAAGTTCGTGATGCGTTCCGCCGCGATCAAGTCGAGCGCCTGGCCCGCGTCGAAGTGGTGCGTCATGACGAGTTTCCCCCCGGACGCGGTGTTGGGGACCACCACGGAGAGCAGACCCGTCGCGTGAAAGAGCGGTACGTGGAGCAGGTACGAGGACGGGAAGGCCTCCCCTGCACGGTCGACTTCGTCAGGGAAACGCAGCGCCTGGCGCTGGGCGACGTAGAACAGGTTCATTAAATTGGTGACGGCGTTGCGGTGGGTGCCGACCGCGCCCTTGGGTCGGCCCGTGGTGCCTGAGGTGTAGAGCATGGTGGCGTCGTCGTCGGCCTCGAGGTCGACGACGGGCGGAACGGCCGAGGGATCGACGTGGCCGAGGAAGTCGCTGAAGGAGATAATGCGAACCCGCGCGTGCGGCGGTCCCGGCGCGGTGGGGTGCTGCCCGTCGGTGATGACCACCACTGTTGAAAGATCGGCCAGATCGTCCAAGACCGGTCGGAGACGTTCGAGTCGCTCCTCGTCCACGAAGACGATGGAGGTGCCCGAATCAGCCAGCCCGTAGGCGAGCTCCTCGCTCGACCACCAGGCGTTGAGCGGCACCACCACGGCACCGCTCACGACGCCGGCCCAGAACGAGCAGACCCACTCGGGGAGATTTCGAGCGATGATCGCCACGCGATCGCCCTTGTTGACGCCGGCGTCGCGCAGTCGATGCGCGAGGGTGGAGGCGCGACGGTAGTGCTCGTCGAAGGTGACGCGCCGGTCTTCGTAGACGAGGAACTCCTTGGGCGCGTGGTTGAGTGAGAGGTCGAAGACCTGGCGCAGGTTGAGAGGTGCGTTCTTCCAGACCTTCGTCTCGATGCCGTTGACGCGGGCCGTGCCGACCTCGAACATCTGTCCGGTCGCGGTCATCAGGGCGTCCGCGTCAGTCAGTGAGATCGGGTGATCCTGCACGCCGGGTCCTAGGTGGTGCTGGTGGGGCGGAAGAGCTGAGTCCGGTAGTACTTGAGTTCCTCGATCGATTCGCGGATGTCGTCGAGGGCGCGGTGCGCGCTTTCCTTCTCCGGCAGGCCCTCGAGGACGTCCGGATACCAGCGGCGGGCGAGTTCCTTGATGGTCGAGACGTCAACGTTGCGGTAGTGGAAGAAGGCCTCGAGCGTCGGCATGTGGTCCTGCAGGAACCGTCGGTCGGTGCCAATGGAATTGCCGCAGAGCGGAACCGTTCTCGCCTCGCTGATGTGCCCTTTCAGAAACTCGAGCGTGGCGGTCTCGGCGTCGGCGACCGAGATCGCGGACGCCGAGATCAATTCGATCAGCCCGGACTTGGTGTGCATCTCGGTGACGAAGTCACCCATCTGGGCCAATTGGTCCGCGGTCGCGTTGATGACCAAGTCGGGTCCTTCGCCGACGACGTTGAGCTCGTCGTCGGTGACCAAGGTCGCAATCTCGACGATGACGTGACGATCGGGCTCGAGCCCCGTCATCTCCAAGTCCATCCATACCAGCACGTTGGAAGGTTACATAATGACCTGCTTTCGAGGACGGAGGCTCGACCGGTAGCCTTCGGGCAATGGAAATCCTGGCGAAGAGGCTTCACGAGGAGGCGGTCGTGCCCAACTACGCCCACCCGGGCGACGCGGGGTGTGATCTGGTGGCCGTGGAGACCTGCACGTTGGTTGCCGGCGGGGGACGGGCGATGGTGGGCACCGGCCTCAGCATCGCCATTCCCGAAGGTTTCGCCGGGTTGGTGCTGCCTCGAAGCGGGTTGGCTTCCAAGCACGGGGTGACCTGCATCAATGCTCCGGGCCTCATCGACGCCGGTTACCGCGGCGAAGTGAGGGTGGCGTTGGTCAACCTCGACCCTGAACACGACTACGTCGTGCACGTGGGGGACCGGATCGCTCAACTGGTGATCTCGCCCGTTGCGTCGGTCTCCTTTCGAGTCATCGATGAACTGCCGCCCGCGCAACGCGGCGACGGTGGATTTGGAAGTTCGGGACGATGACCCAGTTTCTCGATCCCCTCGACAGCGCCTTCGTCTTGCTCGAGGTGGCGGGCTCGGCAATGAACATCGGCGCCGTCATCGAGCTCGAACCCGGCGAACCGTCGGACGCTGAGAAGCGCTTCGAGCTGATCCGCGACAACGTGGCCTCGCGGATCCATGAAATCCCCATCTTCACCCAGCGGCTCGTGCGGGCACCCTTCGACATGACCTGGCCGATACTCGTGCCCGAGGAGAGGTTCGATATCGACCGCCACGTGGTGCGGGTAGTGGTGCCCTCGCCGGGGTCGCCGCAGCAGTTCGACGCGCTGGTGTCGGAGTTCTTTTCGAGGCCCTTGATCCCCAGCCGACCTCTGTGGCAATTGCTGGTCATCGAAGGCCTCCAGGGCGGGCACGCCGCACTCGCGTTGAAAGTCCACCACGCGCTCGCCGATGGCGTCTCGGGGGCGGAGGCCTTCGCCAACCTCTTCGACATCTCGCCCGAGGTTCGAGACCCCGCGCCGTTGAATGAGCCCGAGGACGGTGCCGCCGCCGTGGTCACCAGTTCGATGGGCCTGCTGCGCCAGGGGCTCGGCAAGATTCGCCGGCATCCCGCGATCATCATCGAGAGCGTTCGGTCGTGGGTCGCGCGTTCGTACGAGACGGTGCGCGCGGTGTTTCGGGTCGCGGTCGACCGCGGGCGCCACCGATCGGCTTCCGACCAGCCGTCGATCTTTGAAGCCCGACGCACGTCGCTCAACGGTGCTGCGGGCGTGGAGAAGACCTTCCATCGTGTCCGCGTGCCCCTGGCCGACGTCAAGCGCGCCGCCAAGAGTCGCGGTGCGTCGGTCACCGATTTTGTCATGGCGACCTCCAGCGGGGCTCTCCGGCGCCTCTTGGACGACCGCGGGGAGGCGCTGCGAAAGGACCTGGTGGCCTTCGTGCCCATCAACGTCCGAAAGGAGGGGGCCCTGTCGGACCTCGGCAACCAGATATCTGGAATGCTCGTCCGTTTGCACACGGACATCAAGGATCCCGAGGAGCGCCTGGCGGCCATTGCTAAGGATTCACGGGCGACGGTCTCCAATCAGCGTGAGCACAACGCGAAAGTGCTCCAGAACATTCCCCGGGTGCTCGGCCCGATGGCGCTCTCCTTCGGCGGGAAGATGGTCTCGGCCTTCGAGCTCATGAATCGATTGCCGCCCATCGCCAACCTGATGGTTTCGTCCGTACCGGGTCCGCCGATACCGCTGTGGATGAGCGGCTACCGGGTTGCCTCGGCCGCGCCCGTCGGACCACTGATCGGAAGCATCTCCCTTAACATCACGGTCCTCGGCTTCGAAGAGAACCTTGAATTCGGGTTACTCGGTTGCGCCGATCAAATGCCCGATCTCGCGACGCTGCGCGACTACATCCTCGAAGAGGCGAACGAACTTATCGCGGCCACTCCGCACTAGTCCGCGCTCCACGCATCCAGATTCTTGACCTTCGGTGATGGGAAGGGCCGCTGACGTCGGGTTCGTCGTCTCGGGTTGGCCGAACGAAGTCGCTGGGCTACTATGGGGGGGACGCGGACGTAGCTCAGTTGGTAGAGCGCGACCTTGCCAAGGTCGAGGTCGCCGGTTCGAGCCCGGTCGTCCGCTCCAAGAAGAGACGTCGCCCGTGCGGCGCACCCGTGCCGAATCATTCACGCCGTGCGTCGGTTGCTCATGACATCCCGTGGTCGGCGAACCGTCATCCCGGCAGTGCGACGAAACCTAGGATCCGGCCGCGCCGGCCCCCGCGCTATTTCGACCAGGCGTCCAGGATCTCGCGGGCCAGGACTTCGACCTCGTCAAAGTTCGGCACTACATCGTCCACGTCATCGAAACTCGGCAAGGGGCTGAAGAGGAGGAGTCGGTCTTGGTCGTAGACCGCCGCTTGGTCGTCCGTGTCAACGGCCGCGTCCGCCAACGCCCCGACGTCGGTGTCCTCGGGTAGCTCCGCCACGTAGACCGTGTAGGAGGGCTCGCCCTCGACGCCATCGGCGACGAAGCTCAAGCACCCGGTGCTGCCCACGTAGGAACCCGACACGGTGAGCGAGAAGCACGTGGCGGGCAACTGATCCTGCCGCAGGGGTCCGGTGATGGCCTTGTGGGAGTCGTCCAAGGCGTTGGCGAGGTTTACCGCAAGTTGGGCCAGGTTGGAGCGAGGCTGGAACTCGATCTCGTGGGCGCCGAGCTTGGGGGCTCTGCTTATGCCGCCGCGAGTGGCGTCGCGAAAAACCAGCATCTCGACGAACCCCACTCCCTGGTCGGTCGTGACTTCGGCCACGTGGCACTGCTCGAGAGCGCTGACCCGGTTCATGGCTTCGAGCGCCACGTCGAATCGCATAGCCGAATCCCCGTCCGCCAGGTCTCCGAAGCGGTTAGCGATTGCTGCCGGGTCTGCGCCCAGCGAGCGGGCGATGAAAAGGTTCGCTTTGAGCCACGTGTCCCACGGGACGTCGTGGTCATTCGACAGAAGCGTCCAGGCGTCGAGCGCCTCGAATAACAGCCCGAGCGACGATTGGCGACGACCTTGCAGGGTGCGGCGCGTGGCGAAGAGCAGCAACGCATCGGACCCTTCTTGATCGAGACCGCGGCGAAACACCTCACAGCCCAGGTCGCCTTCGGCGATGGCCGCGCGAAGCACACCGGCGATGACCTCATCATTCGAGTCGACTTTGAATCGGACGAACTCGTCGGCCCCCGGCCCGTAGGGGTGCGATGAGAGGCGTGAGCAGAGCGTCGTGATCCGGTCTCTAGCGCTCGGGTCGATCATTGAGCTGTCCCCCTGATAGTCGAAGTGGTGAGCGAGGCGACCACCGCAGGGCGGCACTCGCGTCTCGTGACATGCTTACCGTACTCGCAGTGGTCATCGATGCCGACCTTCGTCGAGCCGATCCTCTTGTCACTACCATGACGTGATGGAATTCTCAGAGGTCATTCGACGGCGACGGATGGTTCGCGACTTCACCGATCGCCCGTTGGATCCCGCGGTCATCGAGCGGATTTTGGCCAGCGCGCTGCGGGCGCCGTCGGCCGGTTTTTCGCAGGGCTGGAGCTTCTTGGCCCTCACCGAGCAAGGGGACCGGGACCGCTTCTGGCCGTTCGTGCCGACGCGCGTGCAGAACTCGCCGGCAATTCAGTTAGCACCCTTGATCGTCGTTCCCTTCGCCAACAAGAGCGTCTACTTGGAGCGATACGCCCAACCGGACAAGGGATGGCAAGACCGCGATGAGGATCGTTGGCCGGCGCCGTACTGGTACATCGACACGGGCATGGCCGCTCTACTTATCCTCCTCAGTGCGGTGGACGAAGGGCTCGGCGCGTGCTTCTTCGGTATCGAGCCGCAGTATCTGGGGCCCTTCGCACGCGAGTTCGACGTGCCCGAGGAATTTTCCGCTATCGGCGGCATCGCCGTGGGCTACCGAGCACCTGACTTGGCGGCGCAGGGAGAATCGTTGACGAAGCGCAGAAGAGGAGTCGACCAGGTTATCCATCGCGGTGCGTGGGGTCGGCATTGACGGATTGCTCGACGTCGATGCACCTGCGAAAGCGGTGACGGGGTCTACCTGACGACACGTCGACCCGGAGGGACGTGAGGCGATGACGGGAGCGGCGCGCCCTTTCAGTTGGTGGTAACGAG
>Ga0187887_10001531_pt1 | contig 19662 bp, 15 predicted proteins | sample June2016WEW_7_10_FD_132977 | JGI IMG/M metagenome (GOLD analysis project Ga0187887, IMG submission 132977) | Peatland microbial communities from SPRUCE experiment site at the Marcell Experimental Forest, Minnesota, USA - June2016WEW_7_10 | ecosystem: Environmental > Terrestrial > Soil >... | reverse complement strand
TTGCCAACCATCGACACATACTTCAGCGCTTCGGGCCCGTTGCCGATGAGGGTTGCGCCCTTGACTGGCGCGGTGACGACGCCATCCTCGATCAGGTACGCCTCACTCGCCGTGAAGACAAACTTGCCGCTCGTGATATCTACCTGGCCGCCGCCAAAGTTCACAGCGTACAGGCCGCGCTTCACCGACTTCAAAATGTCGCCAGGCTCGTCCTCGCCGTTCAGCATGTAGGTATTCGTCATGCGCGGCATCGGGATCGACTGATAACTCTCGCGGCGCCCGCTGCCGGTGTTCGGCATGTTCATCAGGCGCGAGCTCAGCTTGTCCGAGAGATAGCCGCGCAGGATTCCATTTTCGATCAGCACCGTCTCCTGCGTGGCATTGCCTTCGTCGTCGACGTTGATGGAGCCACGCCGGCCAGGCATGCGGCCGTTGTCGACCACCGTGACCTTCGGCGACGCAACCTGCTGCCCGATGAGGCCGGCAAACGCCGAAGTCTTCTTGCGATTGAAGTCGGCTTCGAGTCCGTGACCGACAGCCTCATGCAGCAGAACTCCAGGCCAGCCGGGACCCAGCACCACTTCCATCTCGCCAGCCGGAGCAGCTACCGCGCCGAGTTGCAGGATGGCCGTTCGCGCAGCCTCGCGTGCGAAGTGTTCGGGCGACTTCTCACCCTGAAAGAAATCGAGCGTGATGCGTCCGCCACCGCCGCTGGTGCCTCGCGCGGTGTTGGTCGCGTCTTTGGCGATGACCGCCACGTTCAGGCGAGCGAGCGGCTGGGTATCCGAGGCGTACGTGCCATCGGAGGCGGCAATCAGGATCCGGCGCAGCTCGTCGTTGATCGACGCGCGAACCTGCGTGATGCGAACATCGTAGTCGCGGGCGGCCTTGTTGGCGCGCTCGATCAGCTTGAGCTTCTCGGCGATCTCAGCGTCCGCGGTCACGCCAGTGACGGGGTAGAGCGACGGAGTTCGTGTCTCGTTAAATCCCTGAACGCGTTGGGTCTGCGGGCCGTTGGCGATGAGTGCCGCAGTGCGCGCGGCCTTCAGCAGGCGCTCGGGGCTGAGGTCGTCGGTGTAGGCGTAGCCGGTCCGCTCGCCGGAAAGAACGCGAATCCCGCAACCCACGCTGATGCCTTGCGCTGCCGTTTTGACGATGCCCTCGTCCATACCTAACGATGTCGAGGTGACTGCTTCGAAGTAAAGGTCGGCGAACTCGCCACCTGCCGAAAGCGCTTCCCCGAGGCAGCGTTCCAGAAGCCGCTCGGTGAGTCCGAGATGGGTCAGGAAGTAACGCTTATGGTCCGGGGCGTGAGATGAATGAAGGTTGGGGGCGGAGGCCATTAACCTAATTGTAGTCTTATAACACTCAAAACCCAGCCCCCGACGTGACCAAACGCATCTCGACTGCAAATTTAATCTCGAATCAACGGCTTCCGGGCCTCGATACGCTCCGCGCGCTGGCCATTGCCGTGGTCATGGTCTTCCATTTACATGGTGTGCTACCCGACATAGTCGGTCCCATTGCGCGCTTCGGATGGATGGGCGTGGACCTGTTCTTCGTGCTCAGCGGCTATCTCATTGGGTCGCAACTGTTTAAGCCGGTGCGTGACGGTCGAGGTATTTCGCTGCTTGGTTTTTATCGCAAGCGAGCGTATCGAATCCTGCCGGTGTATCTCGTGGTGCTGGCGTTGTATGTGTTCTGGCCGCTCTGGCGTGAGGCGCCGGGAATCTCGCCGCTGTGGCAGTTCCTCACCTTCACCGAAAACTTCTTTGTCGACTACTCCGTCAACCAGGCCTTCTCGCACGTGTGGTCGCTGTGTGTGGAAGAGCACTTCTATCTGCTGCTGCCCATGATCGTGCTCCTGATGTCACGGAAGGCTGCGGCGTGGAAGACGATTGCGTTGCTGGCGTTGTTGGTCGCGCTGGGGCTGGCGATTCGCAGCTACGTCTACTTCCACGTTCTGCTGCCGCTGGGGCGCGACAGCGATGAGTTTTCGGTGCGCTACATCGAGCGCATGTACTATCCGACGTATACGCGGCTGGATGGATTGCTGGCGGGAGTGGCGCTGGCGTTGATGCGGATCTTTCGGCCGGGCTGGTGGTCCACGCTATCGCAGCGCGCCAACTGGCTATTGGCCGGGGGCGTGATGCTGATGGGCTGCACGCTATGGATGTTTGCCGATCGAGCCAGTGCCGTCGGCAACGTGATTGGGTTTCCGCTGATGGCCATCGCGATGGCCATGCTGGTGATGGCAGCGGCCGACAGGCGATCGTGGTTTGGAAGAGTGCGCGTGCCCGGCGCCAGGCTGGTTGCTACCCTCGCTTACAGCTTGTATTTGACGCATAAGGAGATCGCGCATCTGGATGAGCTCTGGCTTCCGAAGGTGATGGACGCGCGCGATTGGAAGACCGTCTGCGTCCTCGTGTTGAGTTGTGTGGCCGCTGCGGGCCTGATGTACGTTGCGATCGAGCGGCCGTTCCTCGCCCTGCGCGATCGCCGCGAGGGGCGCCCCATCGCGGACCTCGATCAGGAAGCGCGCGTCGAGCCCGCGCTCTGACCCGCGCTCTAGCGGCCGTGCGAGGGGTCAGCGCTGCTGGCCAGATCCATGTCGAGTAAAACCGTGGGAACTCCGGGAGCATAGCAGTTGCCGTCCGCCGCGTAGGTGTTGCTGCAGGCCTGCGTCAGCTCCGGCCGGCGTGGTGATTGCGAGTATTGCCACGCGATCAGATCGCCGCCCGGACTCAGTGGTTTCACGCCAGCGCTCGACAGGGGCTTCGCATTCACTGTGCAGCCGGGCGCGGGCGGACAGGCATCCTGCGCGTCGAACATGGCGATGGGATGGAGACGATTCTTGACGACGTGCGCGCGGATGTCTTCGATGGTGGTGATGGTCTGGCCTGGCCCGTTGGGTACGGGCTGGCCGCTGGCGTAGACGCCGGGGCGGTAGTCCGTTGCAGCTACGGCCTCCGTCCACGCGAGCAGGTAGGCGGCCTGTTCGGCGAGCAGAATTCCGCCCTCTTCCTGGTCAAGGAAAATGATCGTGTGCGCAGGGAAGCCCTCGCTGCGTGCTGCGGCGACGGCCACAGCGGCGTCCTTGCGCGCGAGTTCGGCAGGCGCCGTGCCACTCTTTTTTGCCTTCAGGATTTCGTCATCCAGCCGACCGTTCGCGAGCGCGAGGAAACCCCATCCCTGCTGCCGCAGCAAGCCGCGCTTGCCCGCCCACGTGTCGGCGTTCTCACCTGGAGGGTTCGTCAGCCAATAGCCAGTAAAGGCGAAGGTCTTCTGCAGCGTCGCCATGCTTGCATCGCCAGGATAGTCGTTGCTGTCGAAGCCGCGGAAGCCTCCAGCAACGGCGCCGGTGGTTCCGGCGACAGGGGTTGGATTGGCGGAGGAGGACGACACTGCCGTCGTGGCGGTGCCGCCCGCGTGCGTAGCGCCGCTGCCGCGCGAACAGCCGCTGGCGGCAGCGAGGGCCAGTGCAAATCCGACATGCCGAACCGCGAATCGCATCTTCCTGTCTCCCCATCTATTACTTAATTGTTCGTGCGCTCGAATCGTCAACCTCAGGGTACATGGACTTGGATGTAATTTCGGTCACAGCGGGTGATGACGTCGGATTGTTATCTTTCGGTCTACAATCGCTGTGACACACAGGGTTAGGCTTTGCGGTTACCTCTCGATATCAAGGATTTTTCTATGCCACCAGTGGCTGACCCACGTTATCCCATCGGCAAATTCACGCCGCCTGCAACCATTGCCGTCGCGGACCGCAAGTCGGCGATCAGCGCTCTCGAAAAGATGCCGGAGTATCTGCGCAGCGCCCTGCGCGACCTGGATACCATTCAGTTGAACACGCCTTACCGCGAAGGTGGATGGTCCATCCGGCAGGTGGTGCATCACGTCGCGGACTCGCACGGCATCGCCTTTTACCGCCTGCGCCGCGCGCTCACCGAGGACTGGCCCACCGTCCACGGCTATGACGAAAAAGCCTTCGCAACCCTCGCCGATTCCGTGGCTCCGGCAGAGTGGTCGGTGGAATTGATTGAGGCCGTGCACGCTCGCTGGGTGCTCGTGCTGCACTCACTCACCGAGCCGCAGTGGAAGCGCGGCTATAAACACAGCGAACGCGGTCCCAGCACCGTCGAAGAGGTAACGCTGCTGTACGCCTGGCACGCACGCCACCACCTGGCGCACATTACGCACCTGCGAGCCCGCAAGGGTTGGTAGGAGTGGCGTGCTGACCGGGCGCACATCGCTGCGACAGTGTTGGTGCTACCCTTCCGCTTATGCACCCGCCCAGAGCTTCTTCCGCGGATCAGCCGGCCACAGCTCAGACGGTCGTCCAGATCGCCCAGCAGATCGAGGAGTTCCTCGCGCTCCATCCCGAGGCTGCTGTGCTCGAAGACGGCAAGGTGATGTTCGATCTGCGCTCGGCCAAAGCCGCGCTCAACACCGAGCACGAACGCTGCACGCTTCACCTGTGGAGCGAAGAGCGCAACCTGGTGCGGCAGATCGTGTCGGTCACGGAGCGCTCCGAGACCCTGCGCCTCGCTACGCAGCGCTTCGGCCACACGCAGACCAAGCTGCTGGAACTGGTGGCGTCGCGCGAGCGCAGAACGCCGACCACGCGCGAGACCGCTCGCCAGCGTTACGTGCATACGCTCGAACGTATGCTCACGCGCGAATTCGGGGATTGGAGTTGCGAAGGATTTCGCACCGCGATGGACCTGGAGCGAAGCTTTGGACCCGCCTACGCGCGCGGTTCTCTGGTACGCGGCGCCGCGGCCTGGGCCGTCATCGGCGTCAACGAGCAGGAGAGCGCGAGCACCATCGACGGCATCCTCACGCTGGGCATCTTGTGGCTTGATCACTGTCGCGAGCATGCCGGCGGCCGGCGTCTCTACCAAGGCCTGAAGGTGATCGTGCCGCGCGGCGCTGCAACGCTGACACTCTCGCGCATGGCATGGCTGAACGACGAGGCAGCAAAGTGGGAGCTCTGGGAACTCGAGCAGAGCAGCGAAGAACTGACGCAGCGCGACGCCAACGATCAGGGGAACTTGCGCACCCGCCTGATCCATCTGCCCGATGAGCAGGCCGCGCGCGAACGCTTCGCCGCAGGCATCGAGCAGGTGATGCAGCTGGTGCCGGCAAATGAACACGATCGCGTGGAACAGCGCCTTCGCAATACTGCCGAGCTCGCATTCCTTTTGCACGGACTGGAGTTCGCGCGCATTCGGATTGGCCTCGCGCCCAACAGCTTCGCGCAGACGTTCGAGGTCACGGCTGGTGTCGGCGCAAATGAAACTCCTCTGACAGCGGAGAATCGCGCGCAGCTTGCCGAGATGGTGGCGGAGCTGTTTGCGCGTCGCCGAGCAGCGGAGCCCTCGGGCGTATTTGCGCGCCGCCCAGCGCCGACACTGCGCAGGATCGGTTCGCCCATGACTGCCTCTGCGCACGCGCGCATGCAAGGACGGCCGCGTGGCGGCGTCGGCACGGCGGCACAGGATCCGCTCTATCGCGCTGCTCCCGAGCGCTGGCTGGAATCGATGCTGCGCCAGGATCTCGCACCGCTCACACGCAGCCTCGCGCCTCATCCGCAACCATCCCAGCAGGCGAGTGGGGAACGCTTCGACAGCGAGATGGATCCCGATTCCATTGGCAACCGCGCCGACACAGCCCCTTCTGCGCGAGAGGCTGACGGCAATCAAATGCTGCCCGCCGTCGCGGAAAGCCTCGTGATTCCGCGCCTCGATGCACAGCATGTGTACTCGCAGGTGCCCGCCATCGTTGGCGCCGGCGATCATGGTCTGCTTGATCTGCTGGGTGTCACCGCCGACGGGCGGCTTGCGGTGATCGAGCTGAAAGTCGACGATGATCTGCACTTCGTCATGCAGGGGCTCGACTATTGGATTCGCGTGCGGCAGCATCATCTTCAAACCGCCGACACCGCCACCGGCCTTGGCGAATTTCAGCGGCACGGCTACTTCCGGGGCGTCGAACTCTCCCCGCTTCCTCCCCGGCTCTACCTCGTTGCACCTTCGTTGCATATCCATCCCGCGACCGAAACCCTGCTGCGCTACCTCTCGCCGCGCGTGGAATGGAACTTGTTGGCGCTCGATGAACGCTGGCGGCAGCAGATTCGCGTGGTCTGGCGAAAACAGAGCGGCCGCTGAGCCCGCTGCATCGCGAGGCCCGCCATTGACATCCAAAACATGGAAGGAGATTTACTATGGCGACTGCAACTGCTGTTAGCAAGACATTTAAATTGGGTGGCGAGCTGGAAATTCATCGGCTGGGCTACGGCGCGATGCGCATTACAGGCAAGGGAATCTGGGGCGAACCGGCCGATCGCGAGAACGCGAAAAAGGTGCTGCGCCGTGCTGTTGAGCTGGGCGTGGATTTCATCGATACGGCCGACGCGTATGGCCCCACGGTGAGCGAACCGCTGATCGGCGAGGCATTGGCGCCGTATGCGAAGGGCACGGTCATCGCAACCAAAGGCGGCCTCACACGGCAGGGCCCGGACCAGTGGTTGCCGGTGGGCCGGCCCGAGTATCTGACGCAGCAAGTAGAGATGAGCCTGCGCTTGCTCAAGCGCGAGCAGCTTGACCTGTGGCAGCTGCATCGCATCGATGCCAAGGTGCCGGTGGAAGACTCGCTCGGCGCCATCAAAAAGCTGCAGACTGCGGGCAAGATTCGCTTCGTTGGTCTGAGTGAAGTCACTGTTGAGGAGATCAAACAGGCACGCAAGGTCATCGATATCGTCAGCGTGCAGAACGAGTACAACATCTCGAATCGCAAGAGTGAGGCGGTGCTCGAATACTGCGAGCGCGAAAAGATTGCCTTCATCCCATGGTTCCCGGTGGCGTCCGGTAAACTCGCGCAGCCCGGCGGGAAACTGGATCAGCTGGCGAAAAAGCATGGCGCCACGGTTTCGCAGCTCTCGCTGGCCTGGCTGCTGCACCGCTCGCCCGTGATGTTGCCGATTCCCGGCACGTCGTCCGTTGAGCATCTTGAAGAGAACGTAAAGGCCGCCGACGTAACACTGAGCGACGCGGAGTGGCAGGAGCTGGAAGCGGCGGCGAAGTAAGTCGTTGCGATATGAGAAGGGCCGCCCAACTGGGCGGCCTTTTTTCTGAAAGTAAATCAAAGAGCGGATAATCTCTAGTCATGCGAAGACTCCGCAGCTTTTTGCCAACGAGCCGATGGTCGCGGATGGTTTGGATATTCGCGACCTATATTCTCGCAGCCGATTTTCTACCCAATCTGATGCTGCTGCTGATCAACTGCATCGGATATCTGCCTTATAGCGATCGCCCAGGACCGGGATGGCAAGCTCCCCATTTTCCCGGAAAAAACGAACTGGGATTCTACTTTGGCTTCGCGCTTTATCTGGGGATACCGAGCCTGCTCTACGCTGCCGTTCAGGCACTCCTCGCGTTCGTTTATGAAATGTGTTCCGTTGCCAAGTGGGTCGTGCGTGTACTCGGCGCGATAACTGGCTACATTGCTGCCGGCTTGCTTATGGCTGGCGCCGGTTGGATGATCGCAATCGCTCCGGTCGGCGTGTATGTCGCGTCAGGATGTGGACTGCTTTGGGGACTTCTCGTGATGCCGGCCCTTGTGCGCCCTCGAGAGGCCCGTCTGCCTATGGCGGTACGCGTCGCTCTTCCACTTTTTCTAAGTTCGGCAGCGGTCCTTTATTTGATCTATCCACTTATCCCAAAAGCTCCGATTGCCCCAATCACCTTCGAGTTAAATCGCATAACCGATGGAGCGGATCTCGTTCGCGCAGATAAGACTGAATACCTCAAGCCTGAAACTCAAGCAGAAATTGACGGGCTCAACCTCCACGGCGAGGTACACGGAGGCATTCAAAGCACTCAAGGCACAAATAGCGGTGACATCGACGTTGTGGTTCTAGCTCTTCAACGTATAGATCAGGAATACAAGCTAGACGTTCCCGCTCAGGGACATGTTGTCTACGTATTGGCCGACGGGAAGCTCACCGCTCATCCAACACTCTCAAAGTTAGAGAAGGTACACATCTGGATTGAGCCGGGCGAAGATGCCATTTACGATGGCGGAAGGATTAAGGTTGGAGGCGAAGGAAAACTTTCCGCCTTCACCTGGTTCCCGACCATTCGCCGGTAGCTTAGCCCCAGGCCGCAGGTGCGGATTCAAGCTCTTCGTCATGCTCGATGCTTACGTCTTCTTGCGACGCGCTCGCTCGCTGCGTGAAGAACGCTTCGACCTTGTCAATCACCTGCGCGCCGCGTTTGGCTTCGAAGATCTCGCGCCGCAGCGTGGCGCCGCCCGGAACCCCGTGCGTGAACCAGCTTGCGAACTGCTTCATGCGTCCGATGGCGTCGCGTTGAGCGCTCTCGTGGTTGCGCTTCAGCCGCTTCGATAAGTCGTCGTCTGCGGGCCCAAGCACCTCGGGATGCTCCGCGACCTCGGCCATCAGCCGCTCAAAATAATCGCGAATCATGCGGTAGCGATCCATGTCCGTCGGCTTGTCGTAGACACCCACACCGGTGGTCTGCTTCGACGCGGTGTACTGCGCGATCTGCCGAAAGATCCAGGGATTGGCCGGCGCGGCGCGGCCAATCATCACCGCGTCGCATCCAGTTGCCTCGACCATCGCGGCTGCATCCTCGGGCGTGCGAATGTCGCCATTGCCAATCACGGGGATCGTCACGGCGTCCTTCACCGCCGCAATCCACTCCCAGCGCGCGTCGCCGGAGTAGCCCTGCTCGCGCGTCCGAGCATGTAGCGCCACCGCGTTCAGGCCGCAGTCTTCGGCCATCTTCGCCAGCTCCACGCAGACGATGTTGGAATCGTTCCACCCCATGCGAAACTTCACGGTGAAGGGAATCGAGACGGCCTTCCGAACTTTCTCGAAGATTTCCCTGATGCGCGGCAGATCGCGCAACAAGCCGCTGCCACCATTGCACGAGACGACGCGCTTGGCCGGGCAGCCGAGATTCAGATCGACCAGGTCGAAGCCAGCGTCTTCGCAGATCCGCGCCGAGTCGGCCAGCGTCTCCGGGTTCGATCCAAACAGCTGCGCCGAGATGGGGTGCTCGTCTTCGTAGTAGGTGAGGTAGCGCTTGCGCTTGGTCTCGCGCATGCGGCTCAGACCGTCGGCGGAGGTGAACTCCGTCATGATCAGCCCGCAACCGGAAGTCTCGTTTGTCGTCTCGACGTCCACGTCCGCAGGCGAAGCGGGCGCGGCCGCGGCGGGATTGGTAAACATGCTCGCGTTCTTGATGAAGCGGCGGAAGACCGTGTCGGTCACACCGGCCATCGGCGCGAGTACGGTCGCCGGCGCAATACGCACGCCGCCGATATGAAACTCCGCGGGCACACGCGCAGTGTGAGGCATCGCGCGCGCCGCGGTGATCGCCGAATTGTCCCATTCCTTCTTCATGTAAACGTCGCTTGGCAAAGTTTTCGGATCGGTCGAGTGGTGCGGGGTCGTGTCAGCAAGAAGAAAGGCCTCCGCGCGTTGCAGAGGCCTCTCGGTTTCGTATGGCGCGAGAGTTACTTCGCGGCATTTACTTCGCGGCCGTTACTTCGCGTCGTGGGCGGCGATCTCGGCCTTCTTCGCATCGGTCGCGGCAAACTTGCGACGGAAGCGCTCGATACGGCCGGCGGTGTCGACCAGCTTCTGCTTGCCAGTAAAGAACGGGTGGCAGGCAGAGCAGATTTCCACCACGATCGCGCCCTTGTGGGTCGAACGTGTGTCGAACTCGTTGCCACACGCGCACTTCACGTGGGTCTCTTCATATTGGGGATGAATCGCTGTCTTAGGCATTTTGTTTCTTTCTAGCATTCCCGCCGCAGAACGGTTCGCTTGCACGTCGTGGGCTCAAACGTACATCGATGTTCCTGTCGCGCTGCGAGCTTGGGCCCCGACTCCCGGGGCTTCAGGCGCTCCCACTAGTTTACCACCAACCCTCAAGCCGGCCTAAGCTTTTCATGCGGAACAACTTAGTAGCCGCACTCCGCCAGCGGCGCCAGAACGCGTCCAGCGTGGTGCAGGGCCTGGTCAAGTCGCTGCTCGGTGTCCGAGAAAGACTTCCCACCCGCCGCCAGCTTCTTCGCCGCTCCGCAGATTTGCAGCGGCTCCCCGCTGGCCGCTCCGAACGGCTGCATCAGCGCGGCATCCCCATAGAGTGCTCGCCCGCCGATCAGCACCAGCGCCAAATCCTGCGGCGACGCGTGCGTGATCGTCCAGTACGCGTCGTGCCCGCCGTCCGCGCCCGTCTTGCGCAACACGATCAGGTCGGCGGCATGGCCCGGCGCTAGCGATCCAATCTGCGCCGACAGATTCACAAGCTTCGCCGCGTTCGCCGACGCCATCATCACCAGGTCTCTCTCGCTGAAGGGAGGCGGCGTCTGCGTCTGGTTCCACATCGACGCATAGTTCAGCTCGCCGAGCAGGCCGTCGCTGCCCGTAGGGCTCCAGTCCGGCGCCAACGCGATCTGCACTCCGGCAGCCTTGGCTGCAGCAACGTTTGCTGTATCGCCGTAGAGCTCCACGTTGCTGCGCGGTGACCAGATCAGGCCAACGCCGGCCGCAGTCATCTCCGCGAACTCCTCCGGCGTGATCGCCACGCCGTGGATCAGCGAGACGCCGGGGCGCAGCAGGCCGCGCCCCTTCAGCATCGCGAACTCCCGCGCGGCTGCCGCATCATGCGGTGCGCCTTCGCCCAGGTGAATCAGCAGCGAACCCCTCGGATGCGCGCTCAACGCGGCGTCCGCCGCGGCCAGCGCTTCAGGACTCATCTGCAGCGGGAAGACGTCGTAGAGGATCTTGCCCAACCCCGGCCCAAGCTCAGGATCGACATCGAGATTGCGCGTAAGGTGCTGCACGCACGGTGCGTGGATCGAGCCCGTCACACTCGTCTCGCCCTCGGTGATGGCCTTGACCTCGGCGTAGTGTTCGGCCTCGCACTCGAGGCCCTCCTTCGCGATCAGGTCATGCGGCACCGTCATCTGGATCTTGTAGACCGGCTTCTGTTGCCAGTCATAACGGTTGCCAAATTCCTCGATCGGCTTCCAGCGTGGAAAGATATTCCAGCTCAGGTGGTTGTGCAGATCGATCAGCCCCGGCGCGATGATGCCCTCGGTAGGCACCACGCGGGTTCCAGCCGGCAGCGTCACCTGCGCACCCGACGCGACGATGCGGCCATCCTGCAACAGCACCGTTCCATGCTCGATCACGGCCTCCGGCATCACCAGCGTTCCGGTCAGGGCGATGGGTGTTTGCTGGGCCTGCGTGGCCAGGGATAGAGAGACAACAAAAAGAAAACACAGAAAAGGACGAACAGGATTTCGCATGCGTGGGGCGAGTCTACCTTACCGCCCGGCAGCAGACCAAGACGCCTGCGCTTTCCTCACGCGGAGCACGATTCGCACAGGAGCGCCGCAACCAACTAGCCTGCGATACTAGAGTGGCCGCGAGAAGTCCGCGCGGAGAAAGATTCTCATGCCGGAAGAGCTTTGCCCCATCTGTGAAGGAGCCGGTCTACGCGTTATTGAGCGCGCCGACGGAACCCGCGCCGCTGTTCCCTGCGACTGCCGCACAAGGGCCGGCTTCGACCGTGCATTCGCGCGGGCACGCATTCCGAAGAGGTTCTTGAACTACACCCTCGAGAACTACGACCCCAACCATGCGGGGCCGAATGCATCGCTGAATGCCGCGATCCTACAAGCCCGAAACTTCGTCAGGGCCTACCCGCAGGAAACCGCAGGCAAGGGCCTGCTGCTGGTCGGTCAGATCGGCACCGGCAAAACCCACCTCGCCGTAGCCACCCTCAAGTCCCTCATCGAGGATCGAGGCGTTCATGGCCTCTTCTACGACTGCTCAAACCTCCTCGACGACCTGAAAAACACCTACGAGAGAAAGGTGGATGCCACGGAGCGCGAAACGCTCAAGCCCATCTTTGAGGTCGATGTCCTCGTGCTCGACGAACTGGGCGCCGCCAAAGTCACCGATTGGGGAGCTGACGCCATCGCTCGCGTTATCAACGCCCGCTACAACGACAACCGAACCACCCTGGTCACCACCAACTTTGACAATCTGCCGCCCGCGGCCGCCACCGAGCGCGATACCTTCGCTCCCATGCGTCGCGAAACCCTCGGCGATCGTATTGGAGAGCGCATGAGGTCGCGCCTTCAGGAGATGTGTGTCGTTATCGAAATGAAAGGCCAGGACTTTCGCCAGTCGGATCGAGGCCGCGCCAGTTTTGGCGCTCGGAACACATCCACTACGAGAGTTTTGGACCTTAGGGGCAGGACGAAGAACGCGGGTGGAGTGTCCGGATCGTCCTCGGATTAGAATTCCAGATTAGAATCTCAGCATGAGCGAGTCCCCGAACGGTTCACCGAACTTGATGTTCACCGATCCGGTGCCGGCACGGAGCTTTCCCACCGCGGCCGTCTCCATCGCCGCTGTCGCGGTCATCATCCTGATCGCCGCATTGGTGCTCCTGGAACGTCGCGGTCCCGCAGCACCTTCGCCCCACACGCTGCAACCCGTGGCCGCCTACGCGTCCAACCTCCCGGTGACCAACCTGCAGATGAGCGAATCCACCAGCATGTCTGGCGGCAAGCAGACCTACCTCGAGGGCCACATCGCCAACAGCGGCCCCAAAACCGTCACTGGCATCACTGTGCAGGTGGTCTTCGCCAACGACACGCACATGGCTCCGCAGATCGAGACCGGCCCGCTGAATCTCATCTACATGCGTCAGCCTTATGTGGATACGCGTCCCGTCAGCGCTTCGCCGATTGCCCCCGGCGGCGAAGCCGATTTTCGACTCATCTTTGACGATGTCAGCGATAACTGGAACCAGCAGTTACCCGAGATCCACATCGTGCAGGTTGAAACCCACTAGATCCTCGCGCCCCCTAAAGACTTAAGAGAATTTGCCTTGGTTCGAATCCGCCGCCGATCCCCGTGCGTAGGTACTCCAGCGGAACCTCGCTGCGAGTTCGGTGTCTATCTTCGCCGACACCCCAGGGCTCTCCAAAAAGGAGAGAATCACGGCAGCTTGGCCCCCAGCGATTGGGGGCCCCTTTTTGCGCGCGGGTTGTGGCGGGCTACGCCTTTGCCGCCGCGTGAATCGCCAGCAGCTTCTCCAGCGTGGGCCTCAACAGGTCAAGATGCAGCGCGTTCGCGCCGTCCGACTTCGCCTCCGCGGGATTGTCATGGACCTCCAGAAACACTCCGTCGATCCCCGCAGCCACCGCCGCTCGCGCCAGCACTGGAATAAACTCGGGCTGGCCGCCTGAGACCCCATTGCCGCCGCTCGGCGTCTGCACCGAGTGCGTGCCATCGAAGATCACCGGCGCAAACCCGCGCATGATCGGCAGCGAGCGCATGTCGACCACCAGGTTGTTGTAGCCAAAGCTGGCGCCGCGCTCCGTCAGCGAGATGCGCGTGTTGCCCGAATCGCGAATCTTCTCCACCGCATGCCGCATGTCCCACGGAGCGACGAACTGCCCCTTCTTCACGTTGATGGCGCGACCCGTCTTAGCCGCCGCGATCAGCAGGTCTGTCTGGCGGCACAGGAACGCGGGAATCTGCAGCATCGCGTCGACTGACCCGAGCGCATCGCTTACCTGCTGGCATTGCTCCGGCGTATGGATGTCGGTGAGTACGGGGAGTTGATTGGCCTCGCCCACGGCGCGCAGGATGCGGCAACCTTCCTCCAGCCCCGGCCCCCGGAAGCTGCGGATCGAGGTGCGATTGGCCTTGTCGTAGCTGGCTTTGAAGATGTACGCGACGCCCAGGTCGGACGTAATCCGTTGGATCGCGTCGGCTAGTTTGCGGGCGTGCGGTTCGGACTCGATCACGCACGGGCCGGCGATGAGAAACAGCTCGCCACTGCCCACCGTGACGTTGCCGAGGAGGAAGCTCGAGGAATGAGGCATGTCTCTAGAATAGCTGACCTGCTGGCGCTAACGGCAGCCGTCAGCAAGTCCTGTCAGGGCTGGGAGCGCTGTTATTGCAAAGAGAAGAGCCCGGCCATGGGCCGGGCTCTTCTCCTTCGTACGAGTTCTTCAAGGTTAGGGTTGAGTCGACTGGGACGCATGCAATCCGTTCGGCACCGAGACCACGCAGATGGGCTGCGAGACCGAGGGGAAGAAGGACGTTGCGACCGCGGAAAGCGCACCGGTGTTCGGGCTCAACTGACCTCCCGAGATCGACGCGTTCAGGTAATCCGAGGTATAGAGGTAGATTCCCAGTGCCGGCTCAACCGTAACGCAGGTGGGACCAGTTGTGGTGGTGAAGTTGCTTCCGGCCGACGCGCCCAGCGATCCATTGGAGAGGTTGAGCGAGTACGAGCTAACCGTCTGCGAGTTGTAATTCGCGACATACACATACTTGCCGCGCGGCTCGATCGTGATGGATACCGGGTATTGTCCCGTTGCGAATGGGCTCGTAGTCAGTCCGGTGAGAGCGCCCGACGTGTTGTTGGAGATTCCATACCCGTAGACCTGGTTCTGCGCCTTGTCGGTCACGTAGACATACTTGCCGGTTGGGTCGATGGCGATGCTGCTGGGGAAGACGCCCGCGCTGAAGCCATGGTTCGGGTTGCTGCCGGGGATCGGCGTCAGGGCACCGGTGGTTGGATTCTCGACGAAGCCCAGAATTGTCGGCGTCCCGCCCGGGATCTGCTCCGCATCCACCACGTACACGAAGGACTGGTTGGTGCCGTTGTTGGCCGTGCCGGAGGAGCCCAGAACCACGCAGTTCGGGCTGCTGTTGCTGCCCAATGCCGGGGTTGCCGTGCAGGTAGGCGCCGAGGTTGCAAGCGCAACCGGGGTATTGCCCACGTTCACGTTGGTGGGAGTGCCCAGGGTGCCATCCGCGTTGATCGGGAAGATCGCCACGCCGCCAGGACCGGGAGAGACCGGAGAGTAACCGCTCTGGTAGGTGTAGGCGACGTACAGATACGTCCCCGCCAAGTCGATGGCGGCAGCCGTGGGATAGGTTGCGCCGCCAGTCAGGCTCGGCGTTGCCTGGCCGTAGAGCTTGCCGTCCGAACCAACCGACATCACCTCGACGTTCGCGTTCTGGCTGCCGCCAATAATGTAGATGGTCTTCCCATTGGGCGCAGCCACCACCGTGGAGGGGTTCGTAAGGTTGGTAGCGAACGGCGAACCGCTGATCTGGGTCAGCACACCGCTCTGATAGTCGACCCCATACGCGCTGATCTGTCCGGTACTGTTCGACACGGCATAAACATAGTCCGCCGTGTAGTCGCGGATGCAGGCGGTGGTTCCAAACGCGATTGCCACCGAGACGGTTGCGGCCATGGCAATACGGCTGATTGTGTTGAACTTCATGCGTTTCCCTTACATCGGGCATCGATCGGCCCGTCTTTGAATACCAGCCCGAAGGCCGGAGTGTGAAGTCTGCCGGCAGGGCCAACAGGCCCTGCCGGAAAATCGTCAACCGTCTCTAATCGACCGCGCCGCTGATCGCCAGGCAGCTCGCCTTGCCTACCGCTGTGAACTTCGAGCCCTTGGTGAGCTGGGAGAGTTCGCCAGTGGTGTTGTTGAGCTGGAAGCCCGTCACCGTTCCATCGTTGTAATTCGACGTGTAGATGTACTGGTTGCTGGGATCCTCTACGACGCAGACCGGTCCCGAACCTACCGGGTAGGGCGAGCCAATAATTGGCTGCAGCTGCTGGTTGGTCGAGTTGATCGTCAGCGCCGATAGGGAGCTATACGGTGTCGTCGGCAGCGTGCTGGTGGTCGAATTGTTCGCGACGTACAGATACTTGCCCGTGCTGTCGATCATGGTGTACACCGGATCCGACGTATTCGGGAAAGCGGTCGCGAGGTTGGTGTAACCGCCATTGAGCGCCGTCAGGTTGCACGCACCGGTCGACGAGTAGCCGTACAGGATATTGCTCGCCGCATCCGTGAGGAACATGTAGGTTCCCGATCCGTTGATGGACGTGATGTTGGTCTTTACACCGGTCGTCGACTGTGGGATCACGATGTTGCCGGTGGTGGTATACACCAGCTGGCCGGACGCTCCAATTGAATACGGCGTGACGGTCTGAGCGCCTGCCGAGGTATATCCGCCGTTGACCGTATAGAGGCAGCCGCCCTGCGCCTTCGACATGACGGGAGAGGGTCCAACTTCCCAGAAGGGCAGGTTGACCTGGCCAACCTGGGTCTGCGAGTTGGTCATCAGCGTGAGGCGGCCGGTGTTGGGGTCCGCAGAAAATGCCGTGATTGCGCCATTGCCATCCGTGTTCGGCGCATTGTAAAGACCGGTCAGCGTATTCAAGCCGGGAGAATACTTGTCCACCACATACAGGTACGTTCCGCTGGAGTCCATCTGGGCCCACTCCGAGACGTATCCCACGGTGTTGTACTGCATCTGGAAAGCCAGGGTTCCGTCTCCACCAACGCTGTACAGCGCAATCGACTGACCTTGCCCCGGACCATTGGGACCGCCGCCCACACCCTGGTTAATGACGTACACGAACCGTCCACCCGACTTGATCACAATCGATATCGGTACCGATCCGTTGCTTGAAAACGGCGACCCCGGAACCTCGGTCAGGTTGCCGGAATACTGATCTACCTTGAACCCGGCGACCTGGTTATATTCCTGTCCCAACACCCACATGTAACCAATGGTGCCACCACCACAGGCAGTCATGCCAAGACCCAATGCCAACGACGCGAACAAGGCCATCGACCACCGGCCAATCAAACTCAACTTCATGCGTTTCCTTCATCCCCGCTCGGGAGTAGCCAGCATGGCTTGTTCGAACGGAGAAACCTGTTTTAGAGGGAGTACAAAACCTAGGCTCGATTGTAGAAGGTAGAGCGACTTAACGCCAATTTTCGACAGGGTCATTTCCACCTCCAGCTGCGTTTCAGTGATCTTTTGACGCGGCTGCGAGAGATTGGCGAGCAGAAAAAAGGCCCCGGACCGAAGCCCAGGGCCTTGCCTTTTCGTTTGCTCAAAGACCTACCAGGTGCGGCAGCCGCCACTCGCTGGCATCATCGGCTGGCCAACCTTGCAGCCAAACGCCTTGCCGAACTCGTCGAAGTTCTGCACCGAACCATTGGTGCGCCACTCTCCCGGGCTGTGCGGATCGGTCTTCGCCAGCACGCGCGCCGACTGCTCGGTCGCGTTCTGGCACCATACCTGTCCGAAGGCGATGAAGAACCGCTGCGCCGGCGTATAGCCGTCGCGCTTGCCGTCGGTGTAACCCGGCTCAGCGGCGGCTCCGTCCTTCGCCAGCGTCGCCATCAGCGCCTGGTAGGCGATGCGCAGCCCGCCATTGTCCGCCGTGTTCTCGCCCAGCGTCAGATGCCCGTTCAGGTTCTGCCCCGGCGCTGCCTCAAAGCCGTCGTACTCCTTGGCCGTGCACTCGGTGCGTTCCTTGAACTTGGCCAGATCTTCCGGCGTCCACCACACCTTCACATTGCCGTGCAGGTCGTACTTGGAGCCCTGGTCGTCGAAGCCGTGCGTCATCTCGTGGCCGATCACCACGCCGATGCCGCCAAAGTTCACCGCCGGGTCCAGGGCGTTGTCATAGAACGGAGGCTGCAGAATGCCGGCAGGGAAGTTGATATTGTTCTGCGGCGGGTTGTAGTACGCGTTCACCGTCGGCGGCGTCATGCCCCACTCCATCGGATCCACCGGCTTGCCATACTTGTCGAGATTGCGCTTCTCCTCAAACCAGTCGGCGCGCTGTACATTGCCCAGCAGATCGTCACGCTTCACCACGATGCTGGAGTAGTCCCTCCAGTGGGTCGGGTAGCCGATCTTATCGGTGATCGCATCCAGCTTCTTGCGCGCCTCTGCCTTGGTCGCATCGCTCATCCAAGGCAGCGTCTGCAGGTCGGCGGCCATGGACGCCTCGAGCGCATGCACCAGCTTCTCCATGTTGGCCTTCGCATCGGGCGGGAAATTCTGCTTCACCCAGTCCTGCCCCACCGCCTCGCCGAGCGCGCGATCGGTCAGCCGCGTGCAGCGCTTCCAGCGTGGCTGCTCCTCCTTCTGGCCTTGCAGGCTCTGCGAGAAGAACGCGAAGTTCTCATCCTCAAACGGCTTGGAGAGCAGGGGAGCGGCCTCGTGCAGCGCGTGCCAGCGCAGGTACGCCTTGATGGCCTGCAGCGGCTGCGTGCCCAGCACCTCGTTCGCGGTCGTCACATAGCCTGGGCTGGCCACGTCAATGTCCTTCACCTGCGCCATGCCAATGCCGTCCAGGTAGACTGTCCAGTCGTAGTTCGGGCTCAGCTTCTGCAGATCGGCGACGCTCATCATGTGATAGCGCTTGGCCGGATCGCGCATCTCCACCCGGTCCATCGAACCCTTCGCCAGCGATGTCTCAATCTGCATCACGTCGTTGGCCTCGGCGACTGCCTTGTCCTGGGTATCGCCAAGCAGCGTGAACATCTTCACCATGTGGTCCATGTACTGCTTGCGGATCGCGACAAAGCGCGCGTCCGGATTCAGGTAATAATCCCGGTCAGGCAGCGTCAGGCCGCCTTGTCCCGTCGCCGCAATCTGCTGCGAGCTGTCCTTCTGGTCCTGGGTCACGCCCACGCCAAAGAAGCCGCCGCCGCCCCGCCGGAGCTGCTTGGCATTGAACGCGGCAAGGTCCTTGGTGCCCTCGAGCGCCGCAATCGCCTCGAGCTGCGCCTCCAGGGGTTTAATCCCCAGCTTGTCGACCTCGGCCGTATTCATGCAGGCGGCAAAGAAGTCACCGTACTGCCGCTGCAGCGCGGTCTTGGGCGCATCGGCGGCCGACTTCAGCTCCGTGTACAGCAGGTAGTTGTTGCGCTCCGACAGCTCATTGAACCGCCCCCAGCGCACCTGGTCGGACGGTATCGGGTTGGCCTTGTTCCAGTTCCCGCAGGCGTACTGGTAGAAGTCCGTGCACGGGTCGGCCGTCTTGTCGATCGACGAAAGGTCGAAGCTCACCGGCTTCTTCGGAGCTGTCGTCGGTCCACTATCGGCCGGCGTGGAAAAAGTCTGAGCCATACAAACGGGTGCGGCGAGAACAAGCACTACTGCGGATAGGAAGGTGCGCATGGATCTCCTTGAAGGTAGACATCCCGCCTGCAGACATCACGCCTGCAGACAGCCGGTCACTCTGTCGCAGCCAGAATAGAGCAAACATTCAGGGTTGCGAAAGGGCACAGCTGGGGGCGATGTACCTCATACGTCGACAGCCCAGCGAAAGTTTCAGCCGCCCCCCCCCCCGACTCGCCTAGAAGATCTTCATATGGATGACCAGGTACTTCTTCGGGTCCTTACGGATCGCCGTCACCAGGTCCGTGCTGCTGGTCAGCAGCGTGTTCAGGTTGCCGTACAGGGTGTCATCGGTGGCCAGCTTGCCGATTGTTCCCTTGCCGCTATTCACGTTGGTCAGCAGCGTGTCCAACTGCGTCACCGTTCCGTCCAGCTTCTTCGCGAAGGCCGGGTCCTTGGTCAACAGTCCCAACGTTCCCCTGCCGGCATCCGCCTCCGCCAGCAGATCGTTCGCGTGCTTCAGCGTCGAATTCAGGTTGTTGTACACCGCATCATCCTTCAGCAGCTTGCCCGCCGATCCCTTGCCGTTATTCAGGTCGGTCGCGATCTGCTGAAGCTTCGCAGACGTA